>Ga0182013_10001453_pt1 | contig 32622 bp, 33 predicted proteins | sample 612S2MmetaG_FD_120487 | JGI IMG/M metagenome (GOLD analysis project Ga0182013, IMG submission 120487) | Permafrost microbial communities from Stordalen Mire, Sweden - 612S2M metaG | ecosystem: Environmental > Terrestrial > Soil > Wetlands > Permafrost | place: Sweden: Stordalen | collected... | reverse complement strand
GCCGAGGGAACGAGTGATGCCGAGGGGATTCGAAGGTGCCCTCGCTCCTCGAAGAACTGCTGGAAGCGCTCGCGGATCTCGTCGGTCTTCATCGCTGCAGGATGTTAGGCGGGCCGCGCTCCGTCCGCTACGCGCAGATCACGCCGTGGCCCGCAACGAGATCCCCGGCGTAGAGGCAGGCGACCTGGCCGGGCGCCGTGCGCTCAAGCGGCTCGTCGAGTAGAACCGTCGCCTCAAGACCGGCGGCACGCGCGATCCGCGCCGCTCGGGGGCGCCCGTGGGCCCGGATCTGGACGGCGTCGACTTCCTCGGCCGCCAGCCGGAGGTCGAGAGCTGAGAGCTCGAGCCGGTCGGTCAAGAGCGCCTCGCGCGGGCCCACGGTGACAGTGTTCTGAGCGGCGTCGGTGGCGATCACGTAGAGCGGCTCGGCGCTCGTGACGCCGATACCGCGGCGCTGCCCGACAGTGAAGCGGTGGGCACCAGGATGGCTGCCGAGCGCTTCGCCGGCGACGCCGATGACCGGCCCCGGCCGCTCCCCGAGGCCGCCGTGGCGCGCGAGGAAACGCTCGCTGCCGGTTCCGGCGAGGAAGCAGAGGTCCTGCGAATCGGGCCGCCGCGCGACCGAGATGCCTTCGCGTTCGGCGAGCGCGCGCACCTGTGGCTTGCTCATCTCTCCGAGCGGGAAGCGCAGGCGCGCGAGCGAATCGCGCGAGAGCGCGCTGAGCACGTAGCTCTGGTCCTTGGCCGCGTCCGCGGCGCGGCGCAGCACCGGTCCCGGGGCGAGCCGCGCATAGTGCCCGGTCGCGAGGCTCTGCGCGCCGAGCCGATCGGCGAGCGAGAGCATCGCGTCGAGCCGCACGCGGCCGTTGCAGCTGACGCACGGGTTCGGCGTCAGACCCGCCGCGTGCCCCTCGAGCCACGGCTCGACGACGCCGGCGCGGAACTCCTCGCGCAGATCGATCGAGAAGTGCGGGAGGCCGAGCGCGTGGGCGCTGGCCCGCGCCGCGCGCACCGATTGCGCCGAGCAGCAGCTGGCCTCGCCGTCGTTCTCGGGATCGGCCCACAGCTCGAGCGTGACGCCGACCGACTCGCCGTCGCGCGAGACGAGCAGCGCGGCAGTCGCGCTGTCGACGCCGCCGCTCATCGCGACTACGGCGCGGCCCGGCGCGGCCGGCAGCTCTCCGGAGCCCCGCAGTGCACCGCCCAGCGCGCGATGGAGCGCGTCGGCGGCGAGCTCGGCCGCGTGCGCCCCGGCCGGCGAGAGTCCGCCGAGCTCCTGCGAAATCTCGTGCTCGCCGACGCGTGCGGCGTCGAGCAGGTCTCGGCCCCGCACCAGCGCCACGACGGCACTGCCGGCAGCGCGTATCGAAGCGCAGCCCCCGGCGGCGAACCCGGCGTCCGCAATGGTCGCGCCGGAGTCGTCGAGTGCGAGCGAGATCCGCACGAGGTCGCCGCACGCGGCGCCCCCCGCGGCGCCGGTGTAGGCGCCGGCCGGAGTGTGTTCCAGGCCGAGCGGATACCGCAGATGGACCGTCAGCTCGTCGCTTGAAAGCGCCATCTGCGCGAGTCTAGGGCCGCGCAGCGCCGCGCCGGGTAGTTACAGCGCGCGCTGGGCGCGCAGCACGGTGTGCACGACCGTATCCGTCGCGATCGTCTGCTGACCGCCGTCCTGCATGTCCTTCAGCCGGCTCTCCTCGCCGCTGACGATCGCGACGAACCGCGCGCCGAGCGCAGCCGCGCCGGACAGCTGGCCTTTGAGCGAACGTCCCGCGAGCTCCATCTGCGCGGGCAGGGCGGCTGAGCGCGCGGCCTGAAGGAGCTTGAAGGCGCAGCGCCGGGTCTCCTCCCCGTCGTCGGCGAGCGCCACAAAGAGGTCGACCTCGGGCGCCGGCTGCGGCGCCTCGCCCGCGGCGAGCAGCATCCGCTCGATTCCGGCGGCCCACCCCATGCCGGGGGTCGCGGCGCCGCCGAGCTGCTCGACCAGCCGGTCATAGCGGCCTCCGCCGCCGACGCCGCTCTGCGCCCCGAGCGCGTCGGAGGTGAACTCGAAGACCGTCCGGGTGTAGTAGTCCAGACCGCGCACCAGCGTCGGGTCGAGCTCATAGGGAACCCCGGCCACCTCGAGCAGTGCGCGTACCTCGGCGAAGTGCTCGAGGTCGTCCGCCGCGAGCTCATCGATCAGCAGCGGCGCGGTCTCCATCACGGCCAGCGTCCCCTCGTGTTCGGAGTCGAATGCCCGGAGCGGGTTAAGGTCGATCCGTGCGCGGACCTCGTCGGAGAGCCGCGTTTCGTTCGCGCGCAGGTGGTCGGTCAGCTTGTCGCGATAGGCGGCGCGCGTCTCCGGACTGCCAAGGCTCGAGAGCCGCAGGCGCACCCCGCGCGCGCCGACCTGTTCGAGCACGCGCGCGCACAGCGTGATCGACTCGGCGTCGACCGCCGGGTCGTCGGAGCCGATCGTCTCCGCGCCGACCTGCCAGAACTCCCTGTAGCGACCCGCCTGCGCACGCTCGTGGCGGAAGAAGCACGACAGGTACCAGAGCTTCACCGGCATGCGGCGCTTGTGCATCCCGTGCTCGATGAAGGCGCGGCAGACGGGCGCGGTGCCCTCGGGCCGCAAGGTCAGCGACCGGCCGCCGGCGTCCTCGAAGGTGAACATCTCCTTGCGCACGATGTCCGTTGAATCGCCGACGCCGCGGGCGAACAGGTCGGTCGCCTCGAAGACCGGCGTCTCGATCCGTTCGTAGCCGGCCCCTTCGAGCAGCGTGCGGGCGAGCTCCTCGATTCGCGCGCGGGCCGCCGCCTGCTCGCCGAGGACGTCGTAGGTGCCCCGCGGGGCTTTGATCTTCTCCCCGCTCAAGGCCGCGCGGGCAGCCGCCGCTCGCGGATCTCTTCGAGGAACGGGTTGCTCGCGAGCTCGCGTCCGAGCGTCGTGACGCCCATGTGCCCCGGGAAAACCATGGTGTCGGCCGGATACCCGTCGACGAGCGTCGCGATCGAGTCGCGCAGCGTCGCCCAGTTGCCGCCCGGGAGATCGACGCGCCCGACCGACCCTTGGAAGAGCACATCGCCGGAGAACAGCGCACCGCTGGTGGCGTAGGTCAGGTGGCCAGGACTGTGTCCGGGCGTCGAGAGGACGTCGAGCTCGATCCCGGCGAGCGACAGGTGCTCGCCGCCGGAGAGTGTCTGCTCCGGCTCGTAGGACTCGAACGGCCCGAAGCCGGGCGGCGTGAAGCGAGCGCTTTCGGTCAACAGCTGAAGCTCACCCGCCGGGCAGTAGACCGGTGCGCCCGTCTTGCGCGCCATCGGCGCCACTGCGCCAATGTGGTCGAAGTGGCAGTGGGTCAGAAGGATTGCGTCGACCTCCGTGATGCCGAGCTCCTCGAGCGCGGCTTCGATCCGCTCGGGCTCGTCGCCGGGGTCGACCAAGATCGCGTGCGTCGCATTCACTGCGGCGCGCACGATGTACGTGTTCTCCTGGACCGGGCCGACGGTCAGCCCGCGCACGTCGAGCTCAGTCACCGCGCCTTACCGCGGGCCTGCTGGCTCAGGCGCCTCTTGTAGAAGAAGTTGTCCGTGTAGTAGCTGATCGGGATGTACATCAGCAGCACGAACGGGAAGAGGATCGCGCCCTGCGCCGGCTTCTTGAACGCAACGGCCATGATCAAGAACAGCATCACGGCCGCGAAGAGCGCCCCGAGAAAGGCTTTTTTCCAGCTCGGCGGCATATCGCGCCGGTCCACGCCGGGCTGCTTCTTGGCTGTTGCCTTGGCGCCCTTCTTCTCGGCGCTTGTAGGCTTGCGCCCCGTGCGGCCACGGGACTCGACCATCCCCGCCGCGTTGCCCCGGTGCTTGGTCTGGCGTTTCTTCTTGACTTGAGCCATCAGCAGGAGCCTAGTGCGTTCTCGAGCACCTGGCGTGACGGGTCAAAGCCCTCGATGGGCAGCGAGTCCGGAAAGCCCTCGAGCGCCGCCGCCGGCACCAGCCCGACGATCTCGGCGCTCTGCACGGGAGCCAGCTCCGAGATCGCCGCGACGACCTCCGCGAGTGTCGGGTCGGTGGGACGCTCGACGTTCATCGAAACCTGCGCCTGCTGCCCCGCGAGCAAGACGCCGATCGCGCGCAGGCCGGGCAACCCGTGCCGGCCTCCCTCGCGCACCAGCGACGCGACCTCCCGAGCCCGCAGCAGGTCACCCTCGGCAAGCACGACGTTGAATGCGACGAGCGGACGGCGCGCGGCGACAAGCACTGCGCCCGCCGATTGGTGGATCGCGGCGGGACCGTAGTCCGGGGAGAGCTCCCCTGAGGCGATGCGCTCCGCGAGCCGCGTCACCCCGCCGGCGCGCAGCTGGGAGCGCGTGCGCGGCGGGCGCTGCCCGTCGCCGGTCAACTCGCCGTACAGGAATGCCGGTATTCCGAGCTCACCGATGCGAGCTCCCAGCGTCAGCGCTGCAGCGCACGCCGCACCTCGCTGGCTCTCATCGACGTAGACAAACGGCGCGACGTCGAGAGAGCCGACATGCGGGTGCTGGCCGGCTGTTGCCGCCAGGACATCAATCTCCGCACAAGCACTGCTCGCGAGCTCCACGAGGGCATCGACCAGGGGCCCGGGGGAACCCGCGGCGGAGAGAACAGAGCGGCCGTGGTCGAGATCACTGTGCACATCCAGCAGTTTCGTTCCGGCACGCGAGAACGCCCCCGCAAGCCGCGCGGCGAGCTCGGGATTCCCCGTGCTCACGTTCGGGACTGCCAGGAGCGGGCGATCCATCGGCGCGAGGCTAACGTCTTGCGCTCTTGGCACTCGGCTCGGCGGCTAGACTCGGCGTTCCCGCCGGAGTAGCTCAGCTGGTTAGAGCAGCGGAATCATAATCCGCGTGTCGGGGGTTCGAGTCCCTCCTCCGGCACTACAAAACCCCTGCTAAACAGGCGTTTTGGCGATGAGGGAGATGGTCTCCAGAAGCCAATTTGGTCTCAAATTGGTCTCGAACTGCCGCCGGCCGTCGGATTAGGTGGTGTGTCCCCTCGCAGCGACCTGCCGATCTCCGGTCACGTCTTTCGTCGCGACGGAGCCCGCGGTCCGGTCTGGCTCGCTCGCTACCGCCTGCCGGATGGCCGGCAGGTCAAACGCAAGATCGGGCCGGCCTGGACCGGCGGCGGCCGCGCGGCACCCGGCTACTACACGCGGCGAAGCGCGCAGCGCCGGCTCGACGAAACGCTTTCGAAGGCCCGTGCTGGCCGGTTACCGGGCATGACGCGCACGAACGTACTCGTCTCGCACGCCGCTGCCGAGTACCTGCGCTGGCTGCAGCAGGATCGCGGCCGCAAGCCCTCGACGCTGCGCGACTACGCGTCGATCCTGCGCGCCCACATCATCCCCTCGTTCGGGAACCTCCGAATCGAGGACGTCACGACCGACGCCGTCGAAGCGTGGTCGACGCAGCTCGCCGAGCGCATGGGTAACCGCACGCGCCTGAAGATCCTGACCGTCTTCCACGGGCTGATGAAACGCGCAGCGCGCGTGTGGCGCCTGCCGAGCAACCCGCTCTCCGACGTAGAGAAGCCGGCGCAGGTCAAAGCCACGGAGATCTCGGTCTTCTCCCCGGAGGAGATCTACGCGCTCGTGCGCGCCGCCGAGTCCGAGCAGGACGCCGCGATCTTCCTCAGCGCCGCTTTCACCGGCTTGCGCCGCGGGGAGCTCGTCGCGCTGCGCTGGCGCTCAGTCGACTTCCCGCGTCGCCACATACGTGTCGTCGCGTCCTACACCGAGCGGGCGCTATCCACGCCTAAGTCCGGCCGTGCGCGCTCCGTACCGATGGCGCCCGCGGTCGCGCACGCGCTCGCACGCCTCTGGCAAGAGCGACCCGACGTCACCGAGGACGAGCTCGTGTTCCCCGGGGTCTTCGGCGAATACCTCGATGCGTCGGCCCTCTACCGCCGCTACAAGGCAGTGCTGGAACGAGCCGGACTTCGCCCGCTGCGCTTCCACGATCTGCGCCACACGTTCGGCACCCAGATCATCGGCAACCCCGCGGTGTCGATCCTGCAGCTGAAGGAGTGGATGGGACACGCGGACATCGACACGACCATGCAGTACCTGCACTTCGCGCCGCGCGCCGGCGATGCCGACCTCGTCGCAGAGGCGTTCGAGGCCAGCGGTCCGGCGCAAACCTCGATCGCGGACCCCGACGGATTACCGGGGCCTTAGCCGCGGGGTTACTCTTCTGCTTATGGGACGCAGAGCGATCCCGATCGCGGCAATCCTCTTGTGCGCAGCGATCCTCGCCGGCGTAGCGGCTGCCCGCAGTCACGATCACGCAGCGCGCGCCAGAGGAAAGACGATGGTACTCAGCTCCAAGGATTCACCGTTTTATGCCCGGTACGTCGCTCAGCGCTCCGCCGAAAACCGCGACGCAGCGAAGCGCGACGCCTCCGCCCTTGTGGCGATGCTCCGGCTCCCGCCTGGTGCCTCAGAAGCTGAAGCGGAGCCGGAAGGCGACGGCGGACAGCTACATCCGAGCAACGGCGGACCAGACACGCCGAACGGCGTCCGCACCCACCGCTGGTGGACCTTGCAGATGTCAAGCGCAAAGGTCTTCGCCTACCTCAAGACACATCCGCCGACCGGCGCTTCCCGGACGCTCGAATCCGGCCCGCTCGAATCCGCCGGCATGCCGCACGCCGGCGGCCAGATCTGGTTCGAGTGGGCGCCTGTGCGTGGTGCCTCGACCGCGCGCCTGCTGATGGTCACGCTCGCAAAGCTGCCCGGTGGTGCGACCGGCATGCTCGCCGAAGCCGACGTCGTCTGGGAAACCCCTCGGGCTGAGACCTCGCGCATTCCCGGCGGCAGCCGGATCATGAAGGTCACGCAATACGCGGGGATGAACCACCGCAGCTCCCCGGAGCCATTCACTATCCGCTCCCCAGAGCGCATCGAGCGCGTAGTCGCACTGCTCAACGCGCTGCCCGCTGCCCAGCCCGGAGTCTCGTCCTGCCCGGCGGACGAAGGCACCAGGGTCACGCTCACGTTCTACCGGCGTCCGCACACAAGGCCGCTCGCCACGGCGCAGATCGCTGCCGGCGGATGCGGCGGCGTCGCCCTCATGGTCCACCACACGGAAGAAGGCCTCCAAAGCGGCGACGTGCTTCGCGCGATCGGCCGGTCGCTCGGCGCAAAGCTCGTCGGCTTCTAAGGCGACGACTTACACGCCGCCGCAACCCCTGGGCCTTCCGCCACCGTCGCCGGGCGCACCGGGACACCTCCGCGCCACGTTCACTCCTTTCGCCCCGCCGCCGACCCGCCCCACTCGCCCACCTCGCACGCCGCCGTTCTCCACCGCGTTTCATCCCTCCACATCAACATCTTGCTCCTCTCCTTCCTCTCTCTCCTCTGACATCCACTCATCGACCCCTCCCAATCCACCACCACTCTCTTCCTGGTTTGACACTCAACCTCGGCACCATGTTGTGGGGGCGAGGTTGAGGGTCAAACCAGGCCGCGAGCCCTGTGCTGGAGCCAAGCAGGGCGGGATCGTAAGTCCGGGGTCAGATCCCGCGTCGAATCCACGCCTGACAGGCACCTCGCCGCCCCCCGGCGATCCCCCGAGCACCTCGGCCCGGCCGCAATATTCGGGCCGCTTGGTTCGCGCCGGCTACCAGCCGCGCCGACGCCGACCGGCGCGATGCACTTAGGAGTCACAGCCAAGTCGGGTGCGGCCAATAGCAAGTAACGATGGACAACGACAGCGAGAACGTCGAAGCGATGCTCGTGGCAGCAAGATCGGATGCTGCTGCGTTCGGGGCGTTCTACCGCTTGCTCGAGCGCCCGGTGATCGGCTTCTTCATGCGCGCGACCCAGCGCGCCGACCTCGCCGCGGACCTCGCGGCCGAGACGTTTGCGTGCGCGCTGGAGTCCGTCGAGGGGTACGACCCGGAACGCGGTCGACCCGACCAGTGGCTGTTCGGGATCGCACGCAACGTCCTTCGGAATAGCTACCGCCGCGGCCGCGTCGAATCGGCAGCCCGCAGGCGGCTCGACATGCCCCGTCTCGAGCTCAACGACGAGTCGATCGCAACGATCGAACGTCTTGCAGCTGACGAAGGTCCGGTCCTCGCGGCTCTGGAGAACCTGCCGGCGACGCAGCGGCTAGCGATTCAGGCGCATGTTGTTGAGGAGCGCGACTACCCAGAGATTGCAGCGGAACTCCAGTGCTCAGAGGCTGTCGTGCGCCAGCGCGTCAGCCGTGGGCTGCGCACGCTACGAACGAGATTGGCGGGTGAGCAATGACGATCCTCCCGAAGCTCGAGCAGGACTTGGTCGCGGCGTCCCGCCGACGACTGGACCTCAGCGACGAGCAAGCAGCACCGACGGGGGCTGAAAAGAAACGGCGCGGACAGGGTCGCTTGCGTGCCGCGCTCGTCGCTGCCGTCATCGTCCTGGCAAGTGCCTCGATCGCGCTGGCCGCGACCGGTGTGATTCCGATCGGCCGCTCGGTCCACCCCCAGGAGGTGCTTAATCCCGCCGTCGGCGAGGGGCTTCCCGCGCCCGGCGGGTCGCGCCTGCTTCCGCTTCGAGTCGCGGACCCCGAAGGAGGCCCGCCGTGGGCGATGCGTATCGTCAGAACCACCCGCGGTGAGGTCTGCGTGCAGATCGGCCGGATCGAGAACGGCAAACTCGGAGAGCTCGGAATCGACGGAAACTTTCGCAACGACGGGCGCTTTCACCCGATCCCCGTCAACGCCCTCCCGCGCGACGCGTTTCGCGGGCGGGTCTACAACACCCTCCAATGCGCCTTAGACGGCACTGCAGTGGTGGCCGAAGTTCAAGGCCAAGCGCGGGGCGGCGCGCCTGCGACGGGGGCGAAGAACGTGCCGCTCAGCCACCAGAGAGACATTTACTACGGCCTCCTCGGGCCCCACGCGCTCGGCATCACCTACACCACCGACGGTGCCTCGCGCACGCAGCCGCTCGTCCCCGGAGTCGGCGCGTACTTACTCGTAGCGATTCCGAAACGCCAGCGTCAGGCTGGGGCCGCCGCCTCTTTCGGGACGCCGGACAGCGTCGCCCCTATGGGGCCCATAACCGCGATCACCTACCGCCTGCATGGACGCCTCTGTCAGCGCGGCCCGTCCGTTGCGCCCTGGGAAACGTCCCACATCGGGCACCCCTGTCCCACGATCCAAGAACAACCGCAAACACAGCAGACGCTCGACCTGCACGTACCGCTCCGTGTGCGCCTTCACGCCAGCCACGGCGGCGTCGTGGCAGTAACGCTCGCGTTCAAAGCGCCATTCGCGGTGAGAAGCGCCCACAGCTCGTACAGCTACTCCATCGAAACGCCTCAAGCGTGCGAGCCGCACAAGCTCATCAACGGCAAAGTCGTTGCCATACAGCGCGGCGGCACGAGCGAAGTCCTCCAACGCGACGTCCGCCGCGGCGAAACGATCACCTGGCACATTCCTGACCCGTTCGGAGTCGACTGTGGACGGCACTCGATTACACTTCGAGTCACGTACAACGGCGGCGACGTGGGGGCACCTGCTTTGTTCGGCCGACACCCCGGGGGATATGTGGTCGTCGGCACCGCCACACTCGACGCTCCTTCAGGCGTTCACCCCAAGTGATTCCGCAACGTCCGCGAATCGCCCTTGACGCGCTACGTCGAGACGCCGCCCAAATCTGCTCAACGACGATCGAACCCGCGCCCGCAGGCAGCACCCAATCATGAGCGTGCGAAGCCCGCTGAAGGCGGCTCTCCTGAACCGGGCCGCACCGCTGGCAATCACGTTGGGCCTGATCGGCACGGCGACACTCGCCTCGTGCGGCGCGACCAGTGGGCAACCAAATACGCGTTCCGAACCGACGCGCGAGCCGATTGCCATCACCGGCCTGAAGTGCGGCCGCCGACTTCTCATAACCGCGAGCGGTACCTACCACGTCTCGAAGGGGCAAATCGTTCAAGCTCGCCTGATCGAGCAAGAGGGACTGCAGTTCTTCCACGAAAGCATGCTCGGGTTCCCTTGGGGCCAAGTAACCGCCACGCCAGTTGGCGTGCTGGACCCAATCAAAGCCTGTTACGAAGGGTTCTCGTCGCTGGCCGACAGGATCTACAACTTCCGCGCGGCCAAACACGGCACAGTACATCTCGCCGCTCCACTCACTCCCAACTGGCAACAGGTCGCGCGAGACGCCCACGCCCCATCCCCCTTCGCGGCCACAGTCATCGTCCGCTAGGGCATCACGTCACATGCATTACCGTGCGCCGACGCGGTCTGGTTGACCTGCGACACCCGGTTATCGGGAGGGCCACTTCGGTGACCCCGCGATGCACCGCCCTTGTCCAGTGACGCGGCGTTATGCCCAATATTTCCGCTTTGTGTGCTTCTTATCGCGGGGGTTTCGTATAAACTGCGTGCGGGATGCCGCGTAAGCCGCGTTTTTCGCTTCAAGACGAGGGCGAGATCTTCCTCACGACGACCGCGAAGTCGAGCACGGTGCGCGGGTGGCTTCGCGACGGCCTCGTTCGCCATGTCGCCGGCCGGTTGTACACGAAGAACGTCGACGACCCGCTTGAGGATGTCTCCCGACGCCGTGCCTGGGACGTTGCGGCCCTGCTGCTCCCCGGAGCGGTCATCGCCGACCGCAGCGCATTCGAGGCGCAGCCATCAGGCCCCGAGGGCTCGGTCTTCCTCGCTTCGGATGCGGCTCGCGTCGTCCGCCTTCCGGGACTCGTGCTGAACAGCCGCCGGGGCGCAGGGCCCGTTCAAGGAGACACGCCGTTCATGGGCGACGCGCTTTATCTCAGCTCCTGGCCAAGGCGTTTTCTCGACAACATGCGCGCTTCGCGCGCGCGAACCGGTGTCAAACGAACGCTCAGTCGCGGCGAACTCGAGACGCAGCTTGAGCGCGTGCTCGCCAACGGCGGCGAGGACGAGATCAACAAGCTTCGCGACGAAGCGGCCGCGATCGCGCCGCTGATCGATCGTGAGCGCGAGGCCGACGAGCTGGCCGGACTGATCGGCACGCTGCTCGGGACGCGCGACAGGCCGCTTGCGAGTCCGTTGGCAAGGGCATCCAAGGCGCACGAAAGCTGGGACGAGGACCGGCTCGCGTTGTTCGACGCGCTGTTCGCAGAGCTGAACGCCTACGTTCCTACGAGCCGCCCCGCCACCGAACGCATCAGCCCGACTTTCTCGTTTTACGAGGCCTACTTCTCGAACTTCATCGAGGGCACCGAATTCACCGTCGAGGAGGCCCAGGCGATCGTCTTCGAGGGAGCGATGCCTGCCGACCGCCCGCAGGACGCGCACGACGTGCTCAGCACGTTCGATCTCGTCAGCGATCCGGCCGTGCGCGGCCGCACGCCCGCAGACAGCGAGGACCTCGTGTCACTGATCAGCGCGTTCCACGCGCGGATCATGGCTGGGCGTCCCGCCGAGCGACCCGGCCACTTCAAGACGACGCGCAACCGCGCCGGCAACACAGAGTTCGTCGCGCCATCGCGCGTGCGCGGGACACTGCTGCGCGGTTACGAGCGCTACGCCGCATTACCCGCCGGCTTTCAGCGTGCGGTCTTTGCATCCTTCCTCGTCTCCGAGGTGCACCCGTTCAGCGACGGCAACGGGCGCGTCGCGCGCGCGCTCGCGAACGCAGAGCTCACCGCCGCCGGCCAGCAGCGGCTGATCATTCCGACCGTCTTCCGGGACGACTATCTCCAGGCCCTGCGGGCGCTGTCGCGCAACGGCAACCCGCGACCACTCGTTAGAGCGCTATCGCGCGTCCAGGAATGGTCCGCCGGCGTCGACTGGTCCTCGCCCACATCGGCAGCACGCGACCTCGAGTCGACCAACGCAGCCCTCACACCTGCCGAAGCCGAGGAACGCGGCGTGATCCTCCGCACCACCGCCGAGATCACGAGCCGCCGGTGAGCTTGGTCTCGAAACTGGTCTCCAACCAGCCCGATTCAGCCTGACTTAGCCGCCTGCTGCCCGTGTAGATTCCGCTTAACCAAGCGAATCTGATGCATTCTGGCGCCAATCATAATCCGCGTGTCGGGGGTTCGAGTCCCTCCTCCGGCACTGAGAAACCCCTGCAACGCGCGGGTTTCGGCACGCAGGGAGAGGGACCCGAGACCTCAATTTGATCTCAAATTGGTCTCGAGCTTCGCGCTGTGGCCGGAATAGACGGCGTGAGCCAGCGCAGCGAGTTGCCAACCTCCGGCCACGTCTTCAAGCGCGACGGCGCCCGCGGCCCCTTTTGGATTGCGCGCTGGGCCGCCACAGCGATGCCGCGCTCACCAGAGAGACGACCGCGGCGCTCAGCTCCAAGCCTTCCTCGTTCTACGCGGCGAACGTCGCCAGCGGTGCCCCGCTTACGGCTGAAGCTACTCCTCGCTCGAGGCGACGATCTCGCCGGCGTCGATCGCCTCGAGCAGACGCTCGTGATCTGCCTCGTTCGTGTCGGCGTACGCGGCGGCAAACTCTGCGATCGCGTGGTCGAACACGTCATGCTCGCCGAGGTACGAGGCTATGGCGACACGGTCACCCGATCTTGCGTGTCCGCGGGCCAGCGTCCAGCCGCAGGTCTCCCCGTAGACGGACAGGCCCTTTGGCGTCAGTGCCGCGATGTCGACGGAGGCCTTGCCGTCCCAAAGCTGGCGGACATAGAACTGGCGGGCGTTGCCGTCCCAGTCTGTGAAGTCGTACCAGCCGAGCAAAGGATCACTCGCGGCCTGCATGAGCCGCTGGCCCTCGACGACGCGCTGGCCCTGTGAGCCGTGGAGCGTTTCGCCGGCATAGGGCGCGAGCACCGATCGCTGCGCCTCCTTGAGCTGCAGCAGCAGCGGATCATCCGTGTCCCGGCCGAGCAGCAGGACGACCCAGGCGCTCGTTCCGACGCTCCCGACGCCGACGACTTTACGCGCCATGTGCACGTATCTGTAGGACTCCGCAAGCGTCCTTTTGTCCGACGGCAGGCTGTCGCGGTAACTGCGCAGGAACGTCTGGACACCCTCCAGGTAGCGCTCCTGCTGGGTGTGATCGAGGACCTCCTCGATAGGGACGAGCAGCGGCGGGCTGGAGACGAAGCGCACCGTCGGGCCGTCCGACTCGACGAGTCGGCCGAACGCGTGCAGGTGATCGCGTCGCAGCGCCTGACGGATCCGCTTTTTGGCCTCTCGCCCGGAGCCGTGGTCCGCGTGGTCCTGGAGCCGCCGGCGGAGGTTCTTCGCCGGCAGCCGCGCATACCAAACCGCGAGGTTGCCGGCGTCGGCGAATTCGAGCGTCGCCTCGCGGTAGGCGCGAGCCGCCGCTTCGACGGCCGAGGTACGCGCGGCCGCATCGAAACCGAGCTCTCGGCCCGCGATCTCGATGCTCGCGGCTAGCCGCTTGACATCCCACTCGATCGGCCCCGGCAGGCTCTCATCAAAGTCGTTGAGCCCAAAAACCAGCGTGCGCTCGGGTGTCTCGAACATCCCGAAGTTCGAGAGATGTGCGTCGCCGCACAGCTGAGCGCGCAGGCCGCCGCATGGCGTGTGCGCAAGATCCGCGGCCATCACGGCCGCGGCGCCGCGGAAGAACGCGAAGGCCGACGAGGCCATCCTGCCGTAGCGGATCGGAACCAGCTCTGGCACGCGGGTCTGCGCCTGGACCTCGAGAAGCTCCACCGGGTCACCGCGTGAATCGTCGGCAGCCCACGCGGCATGCCCGGCCAGTGGTGCTCGCTCGCGCGCGCTGAGGCCACGGGCGACGCGCTCGCCGAGCGATGCCTGGGGCAGGTACTCGACGTCGGGTAGCGCGGCGCGCCGCCGCGCCGGGCTCACTCTCCTGCCCCCTGGCATAAGCCGCGCACCGCCGCTATCGATTTGACCTGCACCGGCCCCCCATGGCGTCGTCCGCTGTCGTGATCACATCCGAGCCGACGGACGACTGCGACCATAACAAGGACCTCGCCTGTGCGGTGCCCGTCGCTGCGAGGTCCTCCCCGCCCACGTCGACGCGCCCCACCAGGCGACTGCGGGAGCGCGCCCGTCGGCCCGCTTCGCCTCGAAACGTGATGACGGTCTTGGGCGAGCCGCGCTCTTCGCGCCGTGTGATCGGTCGACGGTTTCGGCGAGGCGGCGCTTGGCGTCAGCGCCGCCGCCGGCGCACCAGCAGTGTGAAGGACCGCCTTAGACGGTGGCCACGGACGGAGGCGTGCTCCTGGATGGTGACCTTGAGCCGTTTCTTGTGCCGCAACTTCGCAAGCGCGGCGCCGCGCAGCCTCAGGTGCACGCGGTCGACCCTGAAGGGCCTGATCCTGAAGTGCGTTGCGTGAACGGCCGCAATCGCCCCAGCCGCGCCGCCGGTCGAAACCGAGATTTCGCCACTCACTTCAAATGCGTTGCTGTTGGTGAGGGGCACGACGAAGGAGCCGTTGGACGAAGCTTCCGCGAAAGAGCCGCCGAGCACGGGTGCCACGGGTGACGTCGAGCCTTCGGCAGGCGCAAAGTGCGAGTCGCCGGAATAGTGGCCGACGACCGGAAGCGGAACACCCTCGGGCGTTTCGGGTGCCGGCGTGAAGCCGACGGTACAAGACGCGACCGAACCGAGCCCGATCGCGAGCTGCAGACTGCAGGTTTCCTCCTGCAGCGTCCCGGTCGTCGTGGTCAAGCGCACGCTTCCGGTCGGCACCGGCCCTTGGACACCTTCGAGGCTCCCCACGTCCGTGGTGCAGTTCGAGGTCGACGGCGCGGAGGGAAAGATGTTGCAGAGCACAGTGACGAAGGCCCGCGCCTTGCCGTGTTTGACTTGCGGAGCGCTACTCGTTTCCATCCAGAATTCGCCCGACTCGAAGCTCCCGTCTCCGCCGATGTGACCGTTGGCAAGCTGCGAGACGTGGGGGATGTGGTCGTGTGCGACGTACCCGCCCTCGGACTGCGTGTAGTTGACTTCAGTGCCGTTCTCGCTGCCCTGCAGTGCAAAGTCGACGCCTTCGACTTCCGAGTGGCCGCTGAATGCGCCGGTCTGCATGTTCATCGATGTGACGTACGCCGTCCCGTTCTGGGGAGACCGCACACCTTTTTCAAGAGGCCCGGAGATGAAGACGCCGCTCAGGTTGTAGACCGGCGGAGCCGCCAACGCGCTGCTCGCGGCGCCGGCGAACACGGCGATCGCCCCTAGCGACGCTGCCGCGCCAACCAAGGCTCTGAATCGGACACCGCGCTCGAGCTGCATCGGGTTCTCCTCTCCCCAAGATTTGCGAATCGGGATCGTATAGCGCGGGTCACCGGCGCGCCTTCAGGTCTCCTTCGCGGCCTTCGAGGCTCCGCCGAGCGGATCAGTTGAGCGCAGTAGACCATCGTTCGCGGACCGTTCGCCCCCCGCCTCACGGGCCGCCGGTCCGAGCCTCCGCCGGTACGCTTGACCATAAGGAACCACCCTCCTGGAACCGAGCGAGAGGTAGAAACAGATGTCCGACATGGAGGACTTCAACCGCAAAGTAATCGAGGAATTCAGGGCCAACGGCGGCCGCGTCGGGGGCCCCTTCGAGGGAGCCGACCTGCTGCTCCTGACGAGCACCGGAGCCAAGAGCGGAGAGGAGCGCACGACGCAGGTGATGTTCCTCAACGATGGCGGCCGAATGGTGATCTTCGCCTCCAAGGCCGGGGCACCGACGCATCCTGCCTGGTACCACAACCTCGTCGCGCACCCTGACGCCACTGTGGAGGTCGGCACCGAGAAGGTGAGCGTGCACGCGGTAATCACCTCCGGCGAGGAGCGCGAACGACTTTTCGAGGAGCAGGTCGCGCGCTCGCCACAGTTCGCGGAATACCGGGAGAAGACGACGCGGGAGATTCCAGTCGTGGCGCTCGAACGCACCGGCTGAGGAGCGGTCCTTCCGCCGACGCGACAGCTGGGCGACCGCCCCCGCCGGCCAGCTTGCCGTCGCCCTAACCCACTTTGCTCAGCCAATCATCGCGTCCGCCACGGGGTCCTGCGTGAGGTAGCGGTCCGGTATCGGCTCGAGGCGAGCGTGACGTAGGCGACGCGGTGGTGATCCCAGACGTCCGGCCGCATGATCCCGTTCAACTGCGGGATCGGCTTGAGCGTGCCGGTGTCGGCATCCCGCATGGGACGCGGCGCCCCGCCTGCCGGTACGGTCGGCTGATGGCACAGGACTCCCACGGCGAACGCAACTTCCGCCTGCTCGTGCTCGGTCGCGGCCTGTCGTCGATCGGCGACAACGTGGTCACCGTCGCGCTCGCCTTCGCGGTGCTAGACCTCACAGGCTCGGTCAAGGACCTCGGAATAGTGCTCGCGGCCCGCGCGGTGCCGCTGGCGCTTTTCCTGGTCGCGGCCGGCGTCTGGGCCGACCGTGTTCCGCGCCGCTCGCTGATGATCACAGCCGACCTCGCACGCGCCGCAGCGCAGGTCGGCTCGGGCCTGCTCGTCCTCTCGTCTGCAAGGACTATCTGGGGCATTGCAGCACTGCAGTTCGTCTACGGAACGGGCTCTGCATTCTTTATCCCGGCGTCCATCGCGCTGGTCCCGGAAACGGTTGCTCCCAAGGCGATCCAGCGGGCCAATTCGATGCTTTCGATCAGCGAAAACATCGCGAGCGTCGGCGGCCCCGCGCTTGCCGGGGTGATCGTCGTGGCAATCGGCGCAGGCTGGGGGCTGATCGTGGATGCGGCGAGCTTCCTGACAAGCGCGTTGCTGCTCGCCGCGATGCACCTCAAGATCCGCGTGGCGACCGGGCCCAGCTCGCGAACCCGTGATGACCTGCGCGAGGGCTGGCGCTCGTTCACATCCCGTCAGTGGCTGCGGGTCACGGTGCCGGGCTTCATGGTGGTCAACGCGCTCTCATTCGGCCCGCTGTTCGTGCTCGGGCCGGCAGTCGCGAAGAGCAGCTACAACGGTGCGGCGACGTGGGCCCTGCTCTTCACGTTCCTGGGTGTCGGTGCGGTTCTCGGAGGCGTCGCCGGAACGCGGATCAGTCCGCGTTACCCGCTGCGTTTGACGCTGGGCCTCTCGGTGATCGGAACGCCGGCGCTTCTGGTTGGCCTGGCGCTCCGCGCGCCGACTCCCATACTCGTGGCCGCGGCGCTCCTAGCCGGCGCGGACCTCGCGCTGTTCAACCTGATGTGGTTCACGGTCGTGCAGAAGCTGATCCCTCCGGCGGAGCTCTCGCGCGTCAGCTCGTGGGACGCTCTCGGATCCTTTGTCGCCACACCTGTCGGCTATGCGATTGCGGGCCCAGTGGCGATCGCAGTCGGGACCCAGGCGACACTCATCGGCGCAGCAGCCGTGTTCATCGCAACGACGGTGGCCGTACTCTCGTTTTCTTCGGTCCGCAACCTGACGACGGTCAACGCAGCGGCGGCGCAGAGCGCCTAGGGCGCAGCGTCAGCACTCCTCCACGGCGGCGTCGGAGCAGGCCGCATTCGGGAGCTGGCCTCCCGCCGCCCGAAGCAGCAATGCGTGGAGCGTCGCCCGTTCCTGCCCGTCGAGCGCGCCGAGCACTTCCTCCTGCACGGCCGCGAGCGTTTGTTCGGCGCGCTCCAGCGCCTGGGCCCCCGCAGCGGAGAGCGCGACGATGTGGCGTCGGCGGTCCGCAGGGTCGCGCTCCCTCACGAGCAGGCCCTCCCGCTCGAGGTCGTTCAGCAGGCCCACCAGATTGCTGGCGTCGATGCGCAGGGCCTCGACGAGCCCCTGCTGGCTGGTGCTCCCGTGATCGCGGAGCAACGTCAGTGCGACGAGGTGCAGTGAACGCAACCCCGACGGCGCCAAGGCCTGCTCGGAACCGCGACGCGAGACCCGGGCGAGGTGGTTGATCAGCGCGAGCGACTGGTGCGTGACCGTTTCGTTCTCTGCCGTGGCCGCCATGTGATTGATAGTACTACCGGATATTCTTTGCGTTGCTATAACGCTTGCCAGAAGACCAAGATCTAGTCGAGCGAAAGGTTCTCCATGGCCAACCTACTTCACATCGACTCGGCAATGCGCGTCGAGAAATCGCGCAGCCGAGCGCTCTCCAAGCACTTTGCGCAGGCCTGGCAGGCCGCCCACCCGGACGGCACAGTCGTCTACCGCGACCTTGCCGAGCACCCGATCCCGCACCTGGACAATGATGCCTTCAACGCGAACTTCACGCCGCCCGAGGAGCGCACCGCCTATCAGCGGGAGGCGCGCGCTCTGGCCGAGGCGCTCATCGCGGAGATCCTGGAGGCCGACGACATCGTGCTTGGCATGGGCCACTACAACTTTGGCGTTCCCAGCACGGTCAAGGCGTGGTTCGACCGGCTGGTGGTCCCCGGCCTGACGGTCGGTGAGGACGGCGGCATGCTCGGCGGGCGCACCCTGACGATCGCCGCGGCGGCCGGCGGCGGCTACGGGCCCGGCACGCCCCGCGAGGGCTGGGACCACCGCGAGGAGTGGGTGAGCCACGCGTTCGGCCAGCTGGGGCTGACGGACGTGAACTTCATCAGCGCCGAACTGACGCTAGCTCGCGAGAGCCCGGCGATGATCCCCCTGGACCTCGGCGACGCCGAGGATGCGAGCTTCGCGGCGGCACACGCGGCGATCGACGAGCTGTTCCGGTCGCCGGCCACCTGACGACGCCGCGTTGGCGTGCGGCGCAGCGCAGGCGGGCGGCGCTCCGCGCCGCCGGCCTGCGTCACGGCGTCTACCAGCAGGGTTCGAAGCGCTTGCCGTTGAGGGCCAGGTTGAAGCGGGCGCCCATGATGCCTGCCGCTTCGTCTTTCGCGCAGAACTTGCTCGTCTTCTCGCTGTATTCGGCGTTGATCACCGGCTCGCCGGCGGCGAGGTAGGGCTCGAAGTCGCCGCATTCGGAGTACTGGTTGCACTGCTCGGTCAGAGCGCCGTCGAAGTACGAGTCCTCTTCGGAGGTCTGCGCACCGTCGTTCTTCTGCAGCACCGCCATGCCCAGGCTGTGGACCGTTTCCGCGATCCACTCGTTGTACGCCAGCTGCTGCGCTTTCGTGACCGCGGGCTTGATGCCCTGGTGCTTTGCTGATTCTGCCCAGACTTCGATCTCGTCCGGCTCGACGGCGTCAAAGCCCTTCGCCTTGCACATTTCAAAGCGCGCTTTCATGATCGGCTCCAGGTACGCGAGTTCGCGAACGTTGATCCAGCGCTCTTCGGGCCAGCCCCCGATCTTCGCGCCCATGATCGGGATGCCGGCTTTTTCCAGTTCCAGAAACTTGCCGTAGTCCGGGCGGTACTTCTCGGCGCCGCCGGCGTCGATGTAGCAGACGACGTGCACTCCTTTGCTGTGCAGCGTCGCGACCTCTTCGGCGCTGTTTTCAAAGCCGTCTATGTCGTAGACCTGAACGTTCTCGTTGTTGTTGACCGTCCCGCTGAGCTGCCAGTACCAGGTCGGTTTCGCCGGCGGCTTCCAATAGGCCAGCGATGGCGTCGCAGCAAGCATGCCCGTGGCGCAGAGCGCCACAAGTGCGCAGGCGAGCCGCGCGGCGGCCCGGCGCGGCAGGTGGGTCTGGGCATAAACCTTCATGGCTTCCTCCCTCGCGTCAGGCCCCGTCCACGTGCCCGTGGCCGGTTGCCGTTCGGTACCTCGCTTCGACGATACAGCGGGGCGCCAGTGCGCACCCGCTCGCACGGACCTACGTCGGATTGCCGCTTGCGCGGGCCCGCCGGCCGCCGGCGCCGACGCGTCGCAGGACCGCTGCGAGCAGGGCCAGCTCGCCGGACGAAAGTGCCGCTAGCGCCGCCGGCGGATCGGAGAGCACGCGTTCGGCCTTCGCCGCCCGGCGCCGTCCGGTTGCCGTGAGCTCGACCAGACGCGTGCGGCGATCCGCGGGGTGCTCGCGGCGACGGACGAGCCCGTCCCCTTCGAGCTCGTCGACCAGCACCGTCGCATTAGGGGCGTCGATCGAAAGCGACGTCGCGAGCTCGCCGATTGGAACCGCGCCGCCGAGCAACCGGCGAAGCGCGCGGACCTTCCCGAAGCTGACGCCCGCCGCTGCGGAGGCCTCGCGACGGCGAACGTTTTCGAAAACCAGGTCACAGAGTGCGATCCACACCGCACGCGTGTCTGCTTCGTCTCCGAGCGAGGTGCCCGTGTCGGCGTCGGCCGCGTTCATCGCATCACCTGCGCGGCCTCCAGCCCCTCGGGATTGAGCTCGATCGCCGTGCGTTCGGCGCTCGCGCGCGCACGGCTCGAGGTCCCGTAGATCCCGAGCGCGAGGACGAGGGCCCCGCAGACCGCGAGCGCGATCCAGACGATGCTGGCGCCCGTGCCCGAATAGGTAGGAGCACCGTGGTTGACAGCCCCGGCGACCAGCGCACCAACGATCGCGACGCCCAACGTGGCCCCCACCTGGCGCGAGGTCGATGCGATTCCCGCGGCGACGCCGGCCTGGGCGCGCGGCATTCCCGAGACGGCGGTGTTGGTGATCGGCGCATTGACCAGGCCGAAGCCGATGCCGAAGACCGTGTAGGGGATCAGGACCTCGATCAGCGGCGTCTTCGCGTCGATCCCGGTCAGCGCGATGCACGCCGCCGTGATCGCGATCCCCGCACCGATCAGCGGCAGGCGCGCGCCGCGACGGCCCACGATGCGTCCGGAGATCGGCGCGAGGACCATCGTCGCGACCGCCAGCGGCAGGGTCGCAAGCCCGGCGTGAAGCGGCGAGAGCCCCCGCACCCCCTGCAGGTAGAGCGTGTTCGCGAAAAGGAAGCCGCCGAATGCTGCGAATGCCGCGACGGCAGTCGCAGTGGCCGACGCAAACGGGATCGAGTGCAAGAAGCGCACGTCGATCAGCGGTTCCTCGCGCCGCGGCTCGTACGTCACGAGCCCGATGAGCGCGGCAATCGCAAGTCCGACCGCGAGCAGGATCTCCGGCGAGCCGATGCCACGCGACGGCGCCTCGATGATCGCGAAGGTCACACCCGCGAGCAACACGATCACGAGGAGCTGCCCGACAGCGTCGAACCGTCGCGCGCGCGGCGCACGCGACTCGGGCACGAAGCGCAGCGTGAGGGCGATCGCTGCGAGGCCGACTGGCACGTTGATCCAGAACACCGAACGCCAGCCGCTCGAGGTGACCAGGAGGCCGCCGAGCACCGGGCCGAGCGCGATCGAGACCCCCACCACGGCCCCCCAGACGCCCACCGCCTGCGCCCGTTCGCGCGGGTCGGTGAAGGTGTTGGTGATGATCGACATCGCAACCGGGTTGAGCATCGAGCCACCGACGGCCTGCATCATCCGGAACGCGATCAGCATGCCCAACGAGCCGGCGACGCTGCAGAGCAGCGAGCCGGCCGAGAAGATCGCCAGACCCGTGATGAACGTCCGGCGGCGCCCGAACCTGTCGGCAGTTGAGCCCGAGAGGAGCAGGAGCGAGGCGAGCACGAGCGTGTAGGCGTCCACGACCCACTGCAGGCCCGAGATCGACCCTTTGAATTCACGCGCGATCGAGGGCAGCGCAACGTTCACGATCGTGACGTCGAGTCCGACGATCAGCAGGCTTGCGCAGCAGACGGCGAGGATCGTCAACCGCCGGCGCCTGCCGTGCTCGTCTTCGATCCCGCCCTGGGCGACCGCGGCCATTAGTTATGAATCTAACAGTGTCGGTTCGTAATCACCGGCGCTTGGTGATTCGCACAGCTTGACGGTCCACCGCCCCGCGCAGGCCCGAATATGATCGGCGACCGTGGCAGCGACGCCCGACGATCGGTCCGCCGACGCTCCGCTTGACGGCCAGGAGGCGACGCCCTACATCGACGCGCTCCGCGAGTACGCGGCCCGCAGTCCGCTGCGACTCAACGTGCCCGGCCATCAAGGCCCCGCCGGCGCCGATCCCGGCCTGCTTTCGCTTCTCGGCCCGAGCGTCTTCGAACTCGATCTCCCGCCCCTGATGCCCGGCATCGAAGCCGGTGAGCGCCCGACGCCGCGCGAACGGTCCGAGCGCCTTGCGGCCCGCGCGTGGGGCGCGCGGCGAACGTGGTTCCTGACCAACGGCTCCACGCAGGGGAACCTGATTGCCTGCATCGTCGCCTCGACCCTTGGGCCGGACGTCCTCGTTCAACGCAACATGCACTCCAGCGTCCTGGCCGGCGTGATCCTCGCCAACCTGCGCCCCGCGTTCGTCCTGCCCAACATCGACGAGCATCTCGGCGTCGCACACGTCGTGTCCGCCGAGTCGGTCGCCGCGCTGCTCGACCGCAGCGCGGGCCGGCCCGCGATGGCCTTCATCGTCTCGCCGACCTACTTCGGCGCGGGCGCCGACGTCGCCGCGATCGCGGCGGTCTGCCACGCCCGCGACGTCCCGCTCGTGGTCGACGAGGCATGGGCCGGACACTTCGGAGCCCACCCGAGCCTGCCACCTTCGGCTCTGCAGTGCGGCGCAGATCTCGTAGTGTCGAGCACGCACAAGCTCGTCGGAAGCCTGACGCAGTCAGCGATGCTGCACCTCGGTGACGGCCCGTTCGCAGCGCGCCTGGAACCGCTCGTCGAGCGCGCGATGACGCTGGTCGAATCGACGAGCGCGAGTTCGATTCTCGTCGCCTCGCTCGATGGCGCGCGCCGTTGGCGCGCGGTGGACGGCCCACGGGAGCTCCCCGCGTCGCTTGCCGCAGCGCAAGATCTGCGCGAGAGAATCGAGGCGCTCGACGCCTTCAGCGTCGCCGACCGCCGCTTCACCGAGCACCCCGATGTCGCCTTCCACGACCCGCTGCGCGTGGTCATCGACGTTTCGCGGACCGGCCAATCGGGGACCGCGCTGCGCTCATTCCTGCACGACGCGCAGTGCATCGACTTTGAGGTCTTCACCCACGCGGCGATCGTGGCGGTCGTCGGCCCGCGGCGCGGAGTGCACCCGGAAGTCGAGCGGCTGATCGAGGCGCTGCGCCAGATACCCGCGGCCGCGAACCGAACAATGCAGCCCGTCGCGACCGTCTTCTACGCCGGCGAGCCGCGCCTTACGCCGCGCGAGGCGCTGAGCGCCGACTCCGAGCTGGTCGACGTCCAGCGGGCGGCGGGTCGCGTTTCGAGCGACACCCTCTCCGCCTACCCCCCGGGCATCCCGAACGTCGTCGGCGGCGAGGAGCTCACCCGCGAGGTGCTCGAGTTCCTCGCCGCCGTCGAAAGCCAGGGCGGCTTTGTGCGCGGCAACTCGAGCCCCGACCGGGGCAAGCTGCGCGTCGTGCGGCAGTAGGCGCCGCCGTCAGCCGAGCGGCGCGAGCCGCTCGCGCAGGCGCCGTTCGGCCTGCGCCGGCCCGATCCCCTCGTAGCGCAGCACCTTCTCGCGCGAGCGCTCGCCGCGGACGACAGTCACTTTCGCCGGCCGCAGGCCGAGACAGGCCGCGAGCAGCCGGCAGACTGCCGCATTGGCCTTGCCGTCGACCGGTGGCGCACTGACGCGCACGAGCACCACACCGCCACGCTGGCCGGTGACTTCGTCGGCGTGCGCGCGGGCCGTGACGCGAACCCTCAGCTCGCCGCCGGCCACCGCGTCGGCTCAGCTCTGCAGCAGCGGCTTGACGTCGTGGATCAGCTGCGAGGGAATCAGCGGCGCGGCGTAGATCGTCGTCAGCTTGCCGCTGGCCGAGATGCCGTACACCGCCGCCGAGTGGTTGACGAATTCAGGGTGTCCGACATCCTGGGCGGCTCCGATGTTCCACGCCTGCCAGACCGGCGCGAGCTGCGCAGCGGTGCCGGTGAGATATTTCATCTGGCCACTGAACCCGTGCTCGTGCAGGAACGCTTCGACGTTGCTGCGCGTATCGCCGCGCGGGTCCACCGAGACGGCGACGAGACCGACCTTCGCCGCGTCCGGGCCGAGCTGCACGAGCACGTTATGCAGCTGGGAGGCGATCAGCGGGCAGACATCCGGGCAGTGCGTGTAGAGGAACGTCACGAACGCAGCTTTGCCATGGAAGTCGGCGAGCTTGAACGGTTCGCCGTTGTAGTTGTGCAGCGTGTCCAGCGCGGGTGCCGGTTTCAGCGGCCGCAAAACGAGCCCGTCGTAGCCGGTGAGGGTTTGCGTCGTCTCGCCGGCGGGCAGCGCCGGCTTCGTCGACGCGTGGGCGATCACGATCGCCGCGACGCCGACGACGAGCACGATCAGGATCGCCGGAAGCGCCATCTTCCAGGTCGACAGCGGCTCGTTCTCGCCGTCTTCGGCGGGCTGCGGCGTTTCCGGTGTCTCGACGCTCACGCACGCCAGTTTGGCACGTGGCGCGCCACTTGCGGCGCGCCACGTGCGGGCCGCTAGGCCGACCTGGCGGTGCGCGTGCGCACCAGCGCCGCGATGCCGACGATCAGCGCCGCGATCCCGACGATCAGCGCGGCGGTCGCGGTCCCGTTCGAACTGCTCGGCGCGCTCGTCGCGACGGCCTGGCCTCCGGCGCTCTGGCCCGGCAGCGGCCCTGCCTCCTTGCCCGCGATTTCTTCGATCGCGCCGCCTTCGGCCGTGATGTTCACGCGCGGCGCGGGATGTTCGGCGTCCAGTTCGGTGGAGATCCAGTGGACGACCGCCCCGTTGCTGTAGTCCTGCACCGTCGGGAACAACATCGCCTTGTCCTTGTAGCTGACCGGCGGCACGAACGTGATCGGGAACGCGATGAACTGGCCGTTGTTGACCTGCCCCGCCGGTCCCGCCCAGGTCCAGACCAGCTGCTGCACCTCTTCGCTGACGGGCCCTTCTTCGGTCTTGATCGGTGTCGAAAGGTGCTTCATCACGACCTTGATCGACCAGCCGGGAACGTTCGCGTATTCGACGCTCGTCAGCCCTGGGGGCACCTCCACGTCGACCTTCGTGACGTGCGCCCCGACCTGCTCGCCGGGCACGCGGATCCAGACGTTCGCGTTGGCGTTGGCGGGGATCGTGTCGGGGTGGATGCTGATGTGCGCGACGGCGCTTGCCGGCAGCACTAGAAATGCGATCGCGGCGCTCGCCGCAAGAGTCTTCTTCATTGCCTGCTCTCCTTGTGAAGCGTTGATGCCGGCCGGGGGCCGGCGGCGGCGGTGGTCAGCAGGGCCGCAGCGGCGGTGCGCGGCCGCGCACCGTGCCGCGCACCGCGACACCGAAGCCACGTGCCAGCATCGGCGTACTCGGCAGCAGCCGCCGCAGCGGGCGCGGCGACCCCTCGAGCGCGCGGCGCAGCCGGCGCTCGCCCGGGTAGCGCCCGCGCACGAGCAGCGCGATGCAGATCACCAGCGGAATCAGCGCCAGCAGCACGGTCATCGGATCGGCACGGTGACGGTGTGCGCGGCCTGTTCGAATTCGGAGATCCGGTCGGTGACCGCGATCGTCCATTCGCCTTCGGGCTCGAGGGCGGCTCCCGTTGCGATGTAGTGCCCCGGCCCCGCACGGCTGACGCGCAACGTCAGCGGCCCGATGCCCTTTTGCGGCAGGCGCGCCTGGACCGTCAGTTCCTTGGTCGCCGTGTACGGCTGCCCCGTCTTGGCATCGATCAGGTAGAGGTGGATCGTGTTCGGACCCACCCGCGCCGGTTCGACGGTCATCTCGAGCGTCGCGGCGCCGAGCGTCGCGCTCGTCGAGAACGGCCCGTTCGCCGCGTCGATCGGTGGTGCATAGGCGACCAGGATCGCCGTGGCGGCCAACGCCCCGGCCATCATCACGAGCTCCGTGCGCAACGTGCGCCTGGCGCCGAGGCCGATCGCCCCCGGCGACTCGAAACGTGCGCGCAGCGACGTCAGCCCCGGGATGATCCGGCTGCGCTGGTTCCAGCCGGCAACCAGCAGGCCGAGGAAGAACGCGGTCTTGATCAGCAGCAGCCGGCCGTAGGTTGACTGGAACAGCGCCGAAAGCGTTCGCACGTCGATGTAGGCGGCGATCGCCCCGCCGATCGCCAGGGCGATCACGCAGCCCAGCGCGATCGGAGAGAAGCGCCCGAGCGCGTCGGCCAGCAGCCCGGTGCGCTCCGCGGGCTCCAGGCAGCGTGTCGCCGCGGGCAGCGCGAACGCGAGCAGCGCAACACCGCCGACCCAGACTGCCGCGCCGGCGACGTGCGCGATGTCCGCCGGCAGGAACGCCCAGACGGGACTCTGGACGCTGGCGTGGCCGCTGAGCGACGGGGTTATGACCAGCAGCACCGCGCAGAGCCCCAACAGGCCGGCTCGCACTGCAGACGGACGTGCTAACCCGCCGCTTCCTTCGGCGAGCACGGGTACCGCGCTGCGCCCGCGAAGCCGCGGGGCGAACAGCAGCCCCCCGAGCAAGAGCCAGACGATGAAGCGCCCGCCCCAGACCAGGCCGAAGCGCGATTCGATCGTGTTTTCGAGGACCGGTCCCTTGAGCGAGTTCCAGAAGGCGATCCCGGCGGCGTCGGCGCCCTGAAGCACGATCCCCAGCAGGCTGACGAGCAGCCCCAGAACGATCGTCGCGCCGAGGATCCGTTCGGTGCGGCGCGCGAACGCACGCGAGGCCTCCGGCCAGCCGCCACCGCCGCTTGCAGCGGCCAGAGCGGGCAGCCAGCAGAAGGCCAGAAAACACAGACCGCCGGCCGCGAGCGCGATCGTGACGTAGTCCAGTGCCCGGACCGCGCCGAACGTCACGATCGTCGGCTCGCCCGCGGAATCGCGTGCGATCAGTCCACTGACGGAGACGCTCGAGGACGACGCGTGCCCGATGTTGAACTCCGCCCCGCCGTAGACGATGTGCGTGTCTGCCGAGATCACGCGGTAGGTCGCGACGTACGTGCCGTCCGGTAGCCCGCTCTTGAGGCCGACGCCGATCCAGCTCTGTTTGCCGTCGGGGTGGATGATCGAGAGCGTGTCGACCTCGTGGCCGGCAGCGTCATAGACGCGCACGGCGCCGAGCGTGCCGCCGACCGACTGGTTGAACTCGAAATAGAACAGCGAAGGTGCGCTCCTGAGCGTCGCGCCGTCGGCGGGCACCGAGCCGAGCAGCTGCGCATGCGCGGCCGCCCCTGCGGGCAGCGCGAGCATCGCCGCGATCACGCAGACCGCGGCTGTGAGGGCACTGCGCGCGGATCTCACCATGCCTCCTTCGGCGTACCGACGTCCGGGGAGTCCGGTCCGTCACCGCCGTCACCGCGCCGGCGCCGGGTGCGCACGTAGAAGACCAGGCCGAGGCTCGCGAGGATGATCACCGCAAGCGCGACGTATGCGCCAACCGGCGCCGAGGAGCTATCAGGGACCCAGAACAGTTCCCCGCGGATCGCTCCCCGCTGGGCGCCGACCGAGATCGGCACCGTCCAGTCGAAGATCTTTGTCTTCACCCCGGTGTTCTTGACCGCCGGCGGCGTCGTCGGGCTCATCCAGTGAATCCGGTGGTCGTGCCATTCGAACTGCCCGGCGCGATCCGTGGTTTCCCATCGCGGCGCAGCGCTCGCACTCGCGCTGGAGGGAACCGTCGCGATCCCGTAGAAGTTGGTGTTCAGGTAATAGGCCGGCGAGTCGACGTTCTGTTCGACGGTCCCCCCCGGCTGCACGCGGGCGTATGGCTCGCCTTCGTAGCCGTAGATCGTCACGACCTTGCCGGTGTTGTTGCGCAGCAGCAACCGGTCGGCGAACTCGAGCACTTCGACCGACAGCCCGTGGACATGCGGTGTGATGGATCGGATGTAGGTCCGGTAGTGGTAGCTCGAACCCTGGTCGTTGATCGGATTGCCGGTCTCGTGGACCGGCGTGGTCTGTTCCGCGAGCGCCGAGGGCGCGCCGATGGCGACCACGGCGAACACCGCGGCAACCACGGCGAGCAGGCGCCGCCTGGATGTATTGAGCAAGTCTTCTCCTGTCAGACGCTTCGCGAGCCGGACCGCGCGGGTCCGGAGGACCGCGACACGCCCTGCGCAGAGCTGCTGCGCCGGTTCAGCGTGCCGCCGCGAACGCGGGCGGCGGCCGGACGGCGAGCGCGCTGGCGATCAGACGACCGCCGCGGGGCAACGTGAGCGCGACGGCACGTGGCGCCGCGAGGCGGCGGGGCGCGCGGGCCAGGCCGTGCCGGCGGGCACGCAGCACCGCGATGATCCGCTCACCGGGATACCGACGCACGACCAGCACGGAACCCAGGGCGAGGAGTGGAAGCAGGCTCAGCGCCTGTGGCTCGTGGGCGACGACGATCAGCGCCGCGAGCAGGGCGCCGGCCGCGAACAGCGCGGCCGCCGCGGGGCGCCGTGCGGCTTTGCTTGGCGCGTGCATCGCGAGAAGTCTACGCCGCGGCCCCCTCACGTGCCCACCGCGGAGAGCAACCAGAGCCCGAAGCAGGTGAACGCGACCATCACCGTGAGCATCCAGTACTGCGAGCGGACGGCCTCGCGGCTGTTGCGATAAATCGAGAGCGCCTTGTCATGGGCAAGCGTCAGACCTCCGACGTGGCCGGCGACCAGCGCCGCGACCTGGACGTACCAGATCGCCGCGTAGGAGATGATCGTGTAGTCGATCTGGTCACCGTTGGTGCCAAAGATGTTCGCCCCGTTCCCGAGAGGATCGGACGCGAGGTAGCCGATCGCCTGTCCCTGCCAGATCAACAGCGAGAAGTAGTGCGCCAGCACGTAGGCGAACGCGATCGGCACGAGCGTGTGCGCGAAGGCGTCGCGCAGTACCGCGGTGCTGTAGCGGTGGCTGACGCTGTGCACGCCGCGGATGCCGATCCAGTAGACGCCGGCGACGAGCCCGACGGAGCCGAGCAGGCCGATCACCCCCGCCAGCTCCTGGGCGAACGTCCCGCCGAACCCGAGCGCTTCGCCGATGCTCTGCAGGTGTGGCTCGAGCTTGCGCCAGACGACATCGTTCGAGAATCCGTCGAACGTCGTCGTGCCGATGATCGTGAGGATCATCCCGACGGTTCCGGGCAGGATCGGCATCGAGGTCAGCCCGCTCAGGGGACGTCGCGCGCATAGTGCCCCGTCCTCGTCGGTGCAGAAGGCCGACATCCGCGAGAGCAGCTGGAAGTAGGCGCCGAAGCCGTCGGCGCGTTCGGCGACCTCCTCGACCCCGAAGAGCATCATCGCGACCAGCGCGACGGCGAAGTAGCCGAGTGAGAGCCAGCCGAGCTGTAGCGGGCTGTCGCGTTCGACGTAGACCAGCTCCAGGAAGCCGAAGCCGAGCAGGATCGCGACGGCCGGCCACTGCCCGAGCCACGCGGGGTAGCGCAGCGGCGGGCGCGCGGCGCGACCGCGCGTCAGGCGGCCGAGCAGCCAGCGCAGCGCGCGCGCCGTCGTGCGCCAGGGGCTCAGAACCGCGAAGACGTCGCCGAAGAACGCGCTGGCGAGCGGCAGCCCGACCCAGAAGATCACGTAGATGAAAGTCACGCTGAAGTTCACCGACCAGACCTGCGCGCCGTCGATTCCGCTGTAGACCACCAGCCCGAACACCGCGAGCCCGAACAGCGACGCCAGCGGCCCGACGATCCGTGGCACGCCGAACAGCCGCACGCGATGCTGGTTCTGGAGCTGTGGGCGCGTCCAGAGCACCGACAGCGCGACGAACGACAGGATCAGAACGACTGCTGCGGCCCAGCTGAACAGCCAGACGGGCACGGGCAGGTCGGCGCGTCCGACGATTCCGTGCGCCTGCGCCGTGGCGGGGAGCGCCAGTGCCGCGAGCGTGGCCGCGAGCCCCCCGGCGCCGGCGCGTCGAAGTCGGATTCTCATCGCAGCGAGTCTATGTAGCCGCCGCAACGATGCCCTACTCGGGCATAATCGGTCATGGTGACCGCGTGATCCTCGCGCACTTGGCAGGTATTCCCGTCGAGGAGTGGGCACCTTTCTGGGTGCCGATCGTCGTGCTGCTCGTCTGGGGCTGGCGGCGTGAGCGCCGCGGGCGTGCAGCGATCGCCAAGCTGCCCAAGGAACAGGACCTGCTGACCGACGCAACGTTCGCGCGCATCCACGCCGCGTGGCGCGCAGCGGGCCTCGACGGCGCCGAGCAGCGCCACCTCAAGCTGCTCTATCCGCCCGGGCCCGACGGGCTCACGGTCGCCCAGCTCGCCGAGCAGACCAAGCTCGACGAGCGAGCCGCCGCGCGGCAGCTACTCGAGCTCGAAGAGGCCGGTTTCGTGACGCTCGACGGCAAGCCGGGCCCCGAGCAGCAGGTCTTCCTGACGATGCGCGGCTTCGACCTCGAGAGCGTCACCGAGGAAGAGCTGCTGCGCGCCGCCGACGAACGCGCCGCGCCGGAGCCGGTCGCGGGCGTCAGCGCGACCTGAACGGCGCGAGGCCGAGCCGAGTGCAAGCCGTCGAGCTCACCACCGCCCGTCTGCAGCTCAGCGGCTGGGCGCCTTCGGATGCCCCCGAGCTCGCGGCGATCTGCGCGGACCCCGAAGTGATGCGCTACTTCCCCGCGCCGCTGACGCGCGCGCGCAGCGATGAGCTCCTCGAGCGGCTCAAAGCCGGCTTCGAGCGCCGCGGCTACGACTTCTGGGCGGTCCGCGAAGTTGACAGCCCGGCGCTGCTCGGCCTCGTCGGCCTGACCTCCGTCCCGGTCTCGATGCCGGTCGATGCGCCGGTCGAGGTGGGCTGGCGCCTGGCCCGCAGCGCGTGGGGTCGCGGGATCGCGACCGAGGCCGCGTCCGCGAGCCTGGACTACGGCTTTGACGAGCTCGGCCTTACGGAGATCGTTGCCTATACGTCGCAGATCAACGAGCGCTCACGACGCGTGATGTCGCGTCTCGGGATGCAGCGCGACGCGGCCGACGACTTCGACAATCCGTCGATCGCCGCCGCCGACCCGCTGCGGCCCCACGTCGTGTACCGGACCGGGGCCGACGCCTGGCGCGCGCGGCGCGGTCGCTAGCCGGCGGCCGGGCCCGCGCAGGCGCTCAAGCCGTGTTCGCGGGCGGCGCGGGCAACTTCACTGTCTGCCGCGCTCGCCTGGCTGAGCACCTTCTCGGTCGCTTCGTAACCGCCGCCTTCCGGCGAGAGGTCGAACTGGACTTCGCCGTAGTCGGACGCGGCGCGGGCCATCACGCCGGCCAGCGAGGCGTAGCCCAGCGACCGTGCGACTTCGGAGGCGGTCGTCCAGGCAGACGAGGCTTCGCCGGCGGGTTCGCCGATCTTTTCGACGTTTGCCCGCGGCAGTTCCGGATTGCCCGACTGGTGGATCCGGGCGGCGGCGTGGAGACCCGATTCGGCACCGAGGACCTGCTTCCAGGCCTTCACGCAGGCGTTCTCGAGTTTTTGCTTCTCGCTGCCCGCCCCGCCGCCGGTGGCCAAGCTGGCGCCGCAGCCGGCGACGACGACCGAGAGCAGGCACAGCAGGACGAGCCAACGCATCACGCTGGGCAATCTAGCCGCGCCGCACAGAGCCACGGGATCGGGCCCGGGCGAGAGTCACGGATCGGTGCCGGCGTCGTCAGCCTGCGCGCCATGCGCGACGACGGCGCCCTCTTCGGTCAGCGAGAACTCGCTCTGGAGTTTGCGGGCCTTGAAGAAGCTGCGGTTCGTAAAGCGTTCGCACACGACCATCCAGACCAGGCCGACGAGTGTCGTGGCTGCGGTGACCAGAAGCACGCCACCGATCTTGACCCCGAAAATCGTCACCTCCAGGGCGCTTTCTTCGGGGTTCAGATAGACCTTGATGCTCCAGATCAGCATCGCGAAGAGGGTGATCGCGGCGAGCGCCGGGACGATGATCTGACTGAGCGTCGCGCGGAAGCCGAGATAGATCACGTCGCGGTAGTGCCAGGCGGCGGCCGCACCGGTGATCCCGAGGTACAAGGCCGCGAAGATGCTCGTCGCGGTCACTGCGTCTTCGATCACGCTGCCGCCGGAGATGAAGTTGATCGCCGCGTAGTAGATGACCGACACGACGCCGAATGAGATCGTCGAGAACGTCGGCGTCATGTAGCGCGGGTGCGTGCGGCCGAAGATCTTCGGGATCGAGTCGTGAAAGGCCATCGAGAGAGTCGTGCGGGCGTTCGGCAGGATCGTCGTCTGGGTCGTCGCGACGGCCGAGCTGAGGACCATGAAGATCAACAGCCGGCTCATCACCTGGCCGAACGTCGAGCTGCCGAAGACGGCGCTGCCGAGGATCGACAGCGAGTCGCCCTCGTGCGCTTCGTTGCTCAGCCCAAGCCCGTTTGAGCCGGCCCCGGCGAACATCAGCAGCGAGATAACCACGAGCAGGTACGTCCCGAGCAGCATGAACGTCGAGATCACCCCGGCGACGCCCGGCACGCGGCTCGGGTCCTCGCTCTCCTCGTTGATCGAGGTCGTGGTGTCCCAGCCCCAGTAGATGAAGACCATCAACACCAGCGCGACCATCAGCTTGTTGAACGAGACGATCTTCGCCGGGTTGAACCAGCTCCACGAAAACCCGACGTCGGCCGGAGCGTGGCCTTCGGCCACGCGCACGATCGCGAACACCGCGAGCACGAGCAGGAGCACCATCTCGATCACGACGAGGATCAGCTGCATCCGCGCCGAGACTTCGATCCCCCGATAGCAGAGGTAGGTCAGGACGACGATCCAGAGGATCCCGACGGCCAGCACCCAGGCACTCGTCGGGTCGGTCCCGATCTTGTTCGCGCCGAAGAACAGGAACACGTACTGCCCGGCGATCTGCGCGTAGCTGGCCATCGCCAGGAAATCCGCGGCGATCGTCCCCCAGCCCCCTGCAAACCAGCCGGTGCGCACCCCGAGCGCGCGCGCCGCCCAGGTGAAGCTCGTGCCGCAGTC
>Ga0182013_10001452_pt1 | contig 32636 bp, 33 predicted proteins | sample 612S2MmetaG_FD_120487 | JGI IMG/M metagenome (GOLD analysis project Ga0182013, IMG submission 120487) | Permafrost microbial communities from Stordalen Mire, Sweden - 612S2M metaG | ecosystem: Environmental > Terrestrial > Soil > Wetlands > Permafrost | place: Sweden: Stordalen | collected... | reverse complement strand
CCTCGCCGTCGGAGAGCGCATCCACATCGACTTCAATCGCGTCTTCGAGAAATTTATCGATGAGGACGGGGCGGTCTTGCGAATACTCGACGGCCTGCTTCATATACTGCTGAATGGTGTCTTCGTCGTAGGCGATAACCATGGCTCGCCCGCCGAGCACGTACGAAGGACGAACCAGCACCGGGAATCCGATCTTCTTCGCGGCTTCGACCGCCTCTTCGACCGAGGCCACCATGGCGCCGGGAGCTTGCGGGATGTCGAGTTCTTCGAGCAACTTGCCGAAACGCTTGCGGTCTTCGGCCAGATCAATCGATTCGGGCGTAGTGCCGATGATGTTGACGCCGGCGGCCTTGAGCGGCAGAGAAAGATTCAGCGGCGTCTGACCGCCGAATTGCACAATCACTCCGACGGGCACGCCGACCGGCGCGCCGCCCGAGGCTTCGTGCTCACAGACGGCGAAAACATCTTCGAGCGTGAGCGGCTCGAAGTAGAGGCGGTCGCTGGTGTCGTAGTCCGTCGAGACCGTCTCTGGGTTGCAATTGATCATGATGGTTTCGTAGCCGTCTTCACGCAGCGCGTAACTGGCGTGGCAGCAGCAGTAATCGAATTCAATTCCCTGCCCGATGCGGTTGGGCCCGGAACCGAGAATGACGACCTTCTTCTTAGCTGTAGGCGTAGCCTCGTCTTCTTCTTCGTAAGTTGAGTAGAGATAAGGTGTGTAACTCTCGAACTCCGCGGCGCAGGTATCGACCCGCTTGTACACCGGCTTCAGGCCATGCTTCTTGCGGAAGTGGCGAACTTGTTCCTGGCCGCCTTTACCATCCAGACGCCAGGTCCCGGCGAGACGTCCGTCGGAGAAACCCATGCGCTTGGCTTCGCGCAGCACCTCGGTGGGGATCGATTCCATGGGGTGCTTTTCCAGCTCCAGTTGCATGTCGTTAATCTCTTTGAGTTGATAGAGAAACCAAGGATCGATCGATGTCATCTTCGCGATCTGCTTGATCGTGTGCCCCTGGCGAATGGCGTAGCGCACGTAGGAAAGCCGCTCGGGATGCGGCGTGACCAGGCGCTGAGTGAGGATCTTGGGTTCGATTTTTTCCGAGCCCACTTTCTTGCCAGTATCGAGCGCGCGAATACCCTTCTGCAAAGCTTCTTTGAAGGTGCGGCCGATGGCCATCACCTCGCCGACCGACTTCATTTGCGGTCCGAGCGATTCGTCGGCGCCGGGAAACTTTTCGAACTGCCATTTCGGAATCTTGACGACGACATAGTCGAGCGTGGGCTCGAAGCAAGCCGGAGTCTTGCGCGTGATGTCGTTGGGAATCTCGTCGAGGGTGTAACCGACGGCAAGCTTGGCGGCAATCTTGGCAATGGGGAATCCGGTGGCCTTCGATGCCAGCGCGGAAGACCGGGAGACGCGCGGATTCATCTCGATGACGACCATGCGCCCCGTGGAAGGATTGACACCGAACTGGATGTTGGATCCACCGGTCTCGACCCCGATCTCGCGGATCACGGCGATGGATGCGTCGCGCATCATCTGGTATTCGCGGTCGGTGAGCGTCTGGGCCGGCGCGACGGTGATGGAGTCGCCGGTATGCACGCCCATGGGGTCAAAATTTTCGATGGAGCAGATGATGATGACGTTGTCTTTGGTGTCGCGCATCACCTCAAGCTCGTACTCTTTCCAGCCGAGCACGGATTCTTCGATCAGACACTCATGTACGGGTGAGAGGTCAAGGCCGCGGGCGAGAACTTCCATCAGTTCTTCGCGGTTGTAGGCGATACCTCCGCCGGTGCCGCCCAGGGTAAACGAGGGGCGGATGATGACGGGGAAGCCGATTTTGCCGGCGAACTCGATGCCATCTTTCAGGTTGTTGACGAGCGCCGACTTTGGAACGTCGAGCCCGATGCGCTGCATGGCATCCTTGAAAACAAGACGGTCTTCGGCCTTCTTGATGGCGCTGATCTGGGCGCCAATCAGAATCACGTTGTATTTGTCGAGCACGCCGCCATCAGCAAGTTCGATGGCGAGGTTGAGCGCGGTCTGTCCGCCAACCGTAGGCAGAATGGCGAAGCCCGCGCTGGGCGACATTTCGCGCTCGACGCGGATGATCTCCTCGAGATACTCGCGCGTGAGTGGCTCGATGTAAGTGCGGTCGGCGGACTCCGGGTCGGTCATGATGGTGGCCGGGTTCGAGTTCGCCAGTACGACTTCAAAGCCCTCGGACTTGAGAGCCTTGCAAGCCTGGGTCCCGGAGTAGTCGAACTCGGCCGACTGTCCGATGACGATGGGGCCGGAGCCGAGGATCAGGATTTTCGAGATGTCAGTTCGTTTGGGCATTATGCAGTTTTGGCCTTGGTGGCAAGAGGAACACGTTCGATCTTGCTTTGAAAGGGTGCGGCTTCAGCCGCACCGTCGGTGATTTCACCTCGACTTGAGGTTCCCTTTTGAAGGGGCGCGATCTTCGCCGCGCTATTAGTTTCGTCCGGACTTGAGATTCCGCTTTGAATGGGTGTCGCCTTCGCCGCACTATTCAATTCGACTTGATTTGAGGTTGTGTTTTGAAAGGGCACGCCTTCCAGGCGTGCCGCGACGGGCTTACCTAAGACTTGGGGCTTTAGCCCCCGAGGAACGGCGTCCAGTTTAAAGCCCGCATGGGCGGAAGAATATGGAAACTCATCGGGACGCTCGCAGAGATGCTCCTTCACGGGATTATCGTGAATATAGATGACATGGGCCGCCAAATCACTCGCATCGCGGATGCGATGGTCCTGAAATCCCTTTTGCCAAATCTCCAGGCTCGATCCCAATTCTTTTTTTGCCCGATAAGAAAATCCGCCCTTGATGAATTGAACAGCCTTTTCCAGACTCGTCTGCGGAGTAATTAGCGCATGAAAATGGTCGGGCATGACGACGAATTCGTGAAGTAGATAATCTGTCCCTCGATAGTGATAGAGCGTATCGATCAAAAGTCTCGCCCAAGGCTCCGCATGAAATAGAGCGCGACGTTCCCAAGTGGGCGAGGTGACCATGTAGGTCTGACAATTGTTCGTGGCGTGTTCTCGTCGCGGCTTCATTCGTGCTTTCGGCAGTCCCTCAGCGGCTAAAGCCTCGTCACTATTGGTACTCTTGCGGCACGCCTGGAAGGCGTGCCCTTTCAAAGCTCTCGCTCGCCTGGAGTTCAGGATCGCGGTTCGAGATATCAGTTCGTTCAGGCATTTATTTCAGCTTAGGAACTTCAAGCGTGACCGTCTGTTCTGTCTTTTTGGTCTGTCGATCGAACGAGAACACCGCATGCAAGGAACAGGTCTTGCCGTCATACTGCTTTTCCAACGAGATCGGGAATACAAACTTCGGATCAGAATCTTTTACGACAATAAAGTATCGCCCTGGCTGAAGGCTGCCCGACATGAAATCCCCGTTCGCATCCGTTCGCATATCGGATATCCTGTCAGCCTTTGAACAGCACGGAATGTGCTTTGTCTGCGATCGGTAAAGCTGAAGATCAATGTTTCTGAGTATTGTCGACGACCCCTTGTCAGTAGCCTGAATTTGGCCGCAAACTTCGCGGTTGACGGACCAAGAAACGCTCGAGCACGCAAGCGGAGAAATGCTGGCCAAGACTGTCGCAACGAACAGGAGTCGATTGGCACGTGAATTCACCGCTTGCACTCCTCCATCATCTTTACAAAATCCTTAAACAGATAGTGCGAATCGTGCGGGCCTGGAGCCGCTTCGGGGTGGTATTGCACGGTGAAAAGCGGCAGATTCCTATGCCTCATGCCTTCGAGCGTATTGTCGTTCAAATCCATGTGCGTCAATTCGACTTCGCTTTGCGGGAGCGAATCGGGATCGACGGCGAAGTTATGGTTGTGCGCAGTGATCTCGATCTTGCCGCTCAGCAACTGCTTCACCGGATGATTCCCGCCGTGGTGGCCGAATTTCAGTTTGAAGGTCTTGCCTCCCAGCGCGATGCCGGTGAGTTGGTGTCCGAGGCAAATTCCGAAGATCGGCTGGCGTCCCATCAGGCGGCGAATGTTATCGACCGCGTAGGTGCATGGTTCAGGATCGCCAGGGCCGTTCGACAGGAACACTCCGTCTGGCTTCAGCGCCAGCACATCCTCCGCCGTGGTCTGTGCCGGGACGACTGTCACTTTGCAACCTTCTCCACGCAGCTTGCGCAGGATGTTCTGCTTGATGCCGAAGTCATAGGCGACGACGTGGAAGCGCGCCGGTTCGTCCTTGACGCCGACAATTTCGTCCGGCAGGTGCGAGCGCTCGCCTGTCTCCCAAACGTAGGTGTGGTTGGTGGAGACGACCTTGGCCAAATCCTGGCCATCCATTTTCGGGATAGCGCAAGCCTTGGCAATCAGTTTGTCGATATCGGCTTCCAAGGTAGAGATGACGCCGCGCATCACGCCGTTGTCGCGCAGGTGGCGCACCAGGGCGCGGGTGTCGATGTCGGCGAGCACGGGGATCCGGAACTGCTCCATGAACTCGTCGGTGACCTGCTGCGAGCGCCAGTTGGAACTGACTTTCGAGAACTCACGCACGATCAGTCCCTCGATGTAGGGGCGCACGGCCTCGTTGTCTTCGGGATTGGTGCCGTAGTTGCCAATTTCAGGGTTGGTCAGGACGACGATCTGTCCCGCGTACGATGGGTCGGTGAAAATTTCCTGATAGCCGGTGATGGAAGTATTAAAAACGACTTCGCCGGAGCATTCGCCTTTAGCGCCGTAGCCTTTGCCTCGGAAGACTCTGCCGTCTTCGAGTGCAAGGATCGCTTGCATTGGAACTCCTGGGACTAGATTTCAGGGATTTTAACAGACGGGGCTGTGGATTACTGCGATTTACTTCGCGCGAGAATGAATGCACCGGGTCGCTACCGGAACCCAGTATCTCCTCAACTACCCCGCGAGAGTCGTGGGTGTCCGGACGGCGCTACCGCAGTCTTCCCAACTTCTCCATCGGCCAATAGCCGAAGACGGCTTTGCCGTAAATGAAGCGTTCGTTGACGGCGCCGAAGTCGCGGCTGTCGTTGGACATGGTGCGATGGTCGCCGAGAACGAAGAAGCTATTCGACGGCACCACGATCTCTCCGTAGGAGCGGGCATCCGCGTAATCGCTGGGAACGTAGTCTTCGTCGAGGGCTTTGCCGTTAACGTACACCTGACCATTTTCGATGCGGATGTGGTCGCCGGCTACTCCAATGACGCGCTTGATGTAGCTTTTCGTGGTGTCGCGCGGATAACGGAAGACGACGATGTCGCCGCGCTCGATGGGCTCCCAGCGATAGACGAATTTGTTGACGAAGATGCGTTCCTGGTCTTCGAGGCCGGGCATCATGCTGGTGCCTTCGACCTTCACCGGTTGGTAGAGGAAGATGATAATGAAAGCGGAGATGGCGAGCGAGACCAGCAGATCGCGCGCCCAGACGGCCACCACCGGCAGCGGCCGAACGTCAGATTCTTTTGTAGCCGCCGGGGCGGGCGACTGAGGGCTCCCCACGTCAGGCATCGTGACGACATTCTATCGGAAGAGCAGGGCGGAGCGGCGGGATTTGTAGTTGGTAATCCGTGATCTGCGATTTCAATGCCGGATTAACGCCGATGCGAAAATGAGCAGGGCGTGCCGGTTTCAAATTGCAAATTGAAGATTGCCCATTACAAATTGTTGCCAAACGACCCGTGTTCCCGTACAAACGAAAGCAATCACTATGACCGACTACTCCATCTTCCCCAAGATCAATGCGACACTCAATGGATGTAGCGCCGTGCTTCTGGTAACAGGACGAATGCTTATAGCACGCGGCAAGATGGCGGCGCATCGCCTGGCTATGCTGACCGCATTCGCGACGTCGTCGCTTTTCCTGGTTTCGTACATTTACTACCATTGGCCCCATCACGGAGGGATTGTTTATTTCCGCGGCACGGGATGGGTGCGGACACTTTATTTCAGCATCCTGGTCTCGCACACAATCCTAGCCATCGTGATTGTGCCGATGGTGCTGATTACGCTGACGCGCGGGCTGCGTGGGCAGTTTGACCGGCATCGGGCCATCGCGCGCTGGACATTTCCGATCTGGCTTTATGTGTCGGTCACGGGCGTGATCGTTTACCTGATGCTGTTCCAGATCGCGGTTTAGTGCGAGTAGTCTGCCAAAGTCCTGTCCGATTCATCACATATTGCGGGTACGGGCGACACTGCATTGGAGTCGCCGAATTCTGCTATAGTGAGCGTCTTGAAGGTCGGCGGTTTCGAAGGAGCAGGACGGATGAAAAGCGTAAATAAAGTGATTCTGATTGGAAACCTGGGCAAAGATCCCGAGATGAAGTTCACGCAAGGCGGCATGCCAGTGGCGAAGTTCTCCATCGCCACGAATGAGCGTTTCAAGGACAAAGACGGCAATTGGCAAGACCGGACGGAATGGCACAACATCGTGGCCTTCCAGAAGTTGGCCGAGATTATTGGGCAGTATCTGAAGAAGGGTGGAAAGTGCTACATCGAGGGCAGCCTGCGCACCGGGTCATGGGACGACAAGGAAACCGGGAAGAAGATGTACAAGACGGAGATTATCGCCAACGACCTGGTGCTGCTGAGCGGACGCGGCGAAGGCGGCGGTGGGGGCGAGTACTCTGGCGGCACACGGGGAGTCGCGACCTCCTCCGGCGGCAACAGTTTCGACCAGAGCGCACATGAGCCGGAGCATGCGCAAGTCGGCAGTTCTCCGATTACGGACGAAGACATACCTTTTTAGTTTGGCTGGTCCAGCAGGCTGGCGCGGGACGGGGCCTGGCCCCGTTCCGGTTCCGTTGCGCTCCAGTTCAGTTCCTCGGAGGCTGATACAGGGGTTTTTGCTGTGTCGTTCCATGTCTGTGTCGTTCCATGTCTGCGTCGTTCCCATTTCTGCGTCGTTCCCATTTCTGCGTCGTTCCCATTTCTGCGTCGTTCTATGGCGGCCAGCATCTGAAACAGCATGAGGAACCTGCGCCTCGCCCTTAAGAACTGCGTACCGTGCCATGGCGGCGTGCCCACGCTGAAGGGTAACAAACTCAGCGAACTGCAGCAGCAATTGGCTCCGCCAGATTCGACTGAGCCAACGCAGTGGAATGTCGTCGGCGAGCATCACCTCGTCCGCGCTTACAAGTTTTCCGATTTCAAATCGGCGCTAGTGTTCGTAAACCGGGTTGGCGAACTGGCCGAGCAACAGGGCCATCATCCCGACATCCTGCTGGGCTGGGGCAAAGTCGAAATCACTCTGTGGACGCACGCTGTGGATGGGTTGACTGAGTCGGATTTCATTCTGGCCGCGAAGATCAATCAGTTGTCCTGATGTGGGACCTGCCGAGCTGTGCTCGACTGGACAGACGGGGGCGTCTGCTCCTACGCGAGTGTCGCGCTGGTTGCGTTCCGATTGAGCTGGATCGATTGACTCCTCCCAAATCCCTCATCCAGCGCCAGAAAAGGAGGCGCTCCATGGCAAAACTGTGCAAAGCGGTGCATACGGAAAAGCCCGCTCTCTGGAAAACGTGGCGCTGCGGTTGAGTTTAGAGCGCAGTTTGCCGCGAAAAGGCCATTTTTGAATTAATGGTGAAAACCCGATGGTTGGAGGGCCGATTGCGGTTAAGAAGGGTGCGAAAGGAGCATCATCAACTTGCGAAACTTGGGCCCTGCTGTTCTGTTACTCCTGATTCTGGCTTCGAATTCCTTTGCGACCACTTCGGTCGTGCAATCCTCGGTCATCCCGGAGCCGGGTCTGCTCGCACTACTGGGAGGCGGTTTGGTTGGTTTGGCCGCCTTGGTTCGGCGTCATCTGAGCAATTAGCTCTTCAATCGTTCGTTGCCGAGAGCCCCCTCGGCACTCATTCCTGCACTAAGCGGAGGTAGCGATCGTCAACTCCCCTGGCGCTTTCCGTTTTCCGCGATTTGCAGGAAGTACTGGTGGATTCGCGGGTCGTCGCTTAACTCGGGATGGAAGGTCGCGGCCAGCGTGCTTCCCTTCCGCACCAGCACAGCGTCTTGACCTTCGGTCGCGATGACCTCGACGCCAGCGCCTACACGCTCGATTCTGGGAGCGCGAATGAACACCATTTCAATGGGATCGCCGAGGAACAGCCCTGCGCGGATCGAACTATCGATCTGGCGACCGTAGGCGTTGCGGCGCACGGTAATGTCGAGCGCTCCCAACCCGGCCTGCTTGGGATTCTCGACTTCCGTTGCCAGCAGAATGCATCCCGCGCAAGTGCCAAATGTAGGTTTCGCGCGCACGAAGTCTTTCAGCTTCGCGAATCCGTTTTCGCCGAGCAGCTTGAGAAATGTGCCCGACTCTCCGCCGGGAATCACGAGGGCGTCGATTGCATCGAACTGCTCGGGCTTTTTGACGAGCACGACCTCTGCGCCGAGCTCTTCGAGCCGGCGGCGGTGCGCATCGAAATCGCCCTGAAGAGCTAAGACTCCGACTCCCATTGAACCGACAGTTGAAAGATCACGGGACACGCTTTGCTTTTCTGCTTGGAGGGTACCCCCTCCCCTCATTTTACTAAAGTCTTAATAACAAACACTTTAGATAGGGTATACTCTCGCAAAGTATTCATTCTAGGAACTTTAGAGGCAAAGGCTTCAATCCATGAGACTTGGGCTTTTCATCCCGGAACCCCAATTCTAAATATGCTGTGACTCAAGGATCATGCACGTGGACGATTTATGTCAATGGAAATACAGCGAGAAGGTGCCTACTTTGGTGGAGTGCAATCGCTACTCCAAACACGAATGGCCCCGCCGAGGCGGGACCATTGAGAAAAACCGTAGCGTAAGGCACTCTGTCTAACGCAGTATCGGGGAACGGTACGCTAGAGTCAAATTACTTTGAGGAGATCTCTCTGCGTTCTCTCCCCAAGCGAAACTTCTCCGTTCCGCGAAGTTTGCCCAAATCTCCGCCAAGTCGGCCAGGGCGCGGACGCAGGACCAGACTGGGCATCTACTTCTTCGCGGCGGCGGAGCGGCTCTTGAGAAGCTTGCGGCCTTCGCGTTTCATTTTCGCGGGGCTCCAGGGGCCGGCGGGGCCGCTGTCCAAGCCCCCGCGGATGTCGCGTCGCAACTGCTCCAGTTTCAGCGAGCGCAACTCGTCTTGCTCCTCCATGAGGCGCAATGCCTCGCGCACGACTTCGCTGGCGGAGTTGTAGCGCCCGGAAGAGACTTTCTGGCGGACTAACTTTTCGAGTTGAGGGGTCAGATTGATGTTTAGAGGCATGGAGTGGCCCGGTCCGTTCCGAAGCCAGAATTGCATGGATGGCAAGCATTGTCAATGATTGACAATCGAAACGTCTGGACTTGAGGTGCCTCGGACTTGAGGTGCACTCGCCGCGAAGCGCGGGGCAACCGAGGCGAGGGTAACTGCTTCATTTACTGGACGCTGTCCGTGAAATAGTCGAGTGGCCTAGTCAGCCATTACGGTTCGAGTCCGTCGTCCCCCGCACGGCCCTCGGCGCAAGGCTTTTTATGTTATACTGATTTTGTTTGATAAGCAGCGTACTTACTGGCAATTTTGCCGCGCCCCGCCTGACTAGCGGGGCTTTTGAGTTCTACGGGCACCGCAGAAATGGGCGCGATGAACCGCTTCGTCGAATCGGACAGCGGCGTCTGGGCTGCGTTCCAGATACCATTCGAAGGCCGCGTCATAGTCAGCGCCAGCTTCGTCGTGGAACTTTACTGCTTTAGTGGGCACTTGGCAGCTTGGCGAGGTTGCGCTGGCGGACCTCTTCCCACGGAATGGTCTTGGCCTTGCCAGAGTCGAGATCGGCGATGCGTCTCTTAACTTCCTCATCCCAGGCAGCCATGACCTGCTCGTTGACTCTGCCCGCTAGGTTCGAGATCAGGGACTCGGTCAGGGCCTCCTGTTCAGCAACGGAAAGGGTGAGCGCCTGTTCTAATAGTTTGGAAGCTTCTCGGCTAAGTTCGGCCATAGAATCACGCCTCTTTCGGAGTCTAACAGCCGGAGTCTACCAGCCTCGGGTTTGCAGCATTTGCGACTCATCCAGCGTAGACACGGCCAGTCCCTTCATGGCTCCCTGCAGATCTTCGCTGACTTCTAGTAATACTTTGGGATCTTTGTAGTGCGTTGCTGCCTGCACGATTGCTTTGGCGCGCTTCTCGGCTTCCACGGGGTCGGCGAATTCGGTGGAGTTTTTCATGAAGATTCCGGAGCCTACAAAAACCGCTTCAGCTCCTAGCTGCATGACCAGGCTCGCGTCGGCGGGAGTGGCGATGCCTCCGGCGGAGAAGTTGGGGACGGGGAGCTTGCCTTCTTTCGCGACCATCTTGATGAGTTCGTAGGGAGCGCCGTGCTCTTTGGCTTTGGCGTAGAGTTCTTCTTCGCCGAGGACGGTGAGGATGCGCATCTCCTGCACGATCTGGCGAATGTGGCGGACGGCGTGGACTACGTCTCCGGTGCCGGCTTCGCCTTTGGTGCGAATCATGGCGGCGCCTTCGGCGACGCGGCGGAGAGCCTCGCCGAGATTGCGGGCTCCGCAGACGAAGGGGACGGTGAAGGCGTGCTTGTCAACGTGGTGGGCTTCGTCGGCGGGAGTCAGCACCTCGGACTCGTCGATGTAATCGACGCCCAGTTCCTGCAGGATCTGCGCCTCGGCGAAGTGGCCGATGCGGCACTTGGCCATGACGGGAATGTCTACGGCGGCCATGATTTCGCGAATCACCTTGGGCGATGCCATGCGGGCCACGCCACCTTCGGCGCGAATCTGGGCAGGAACGCGCTCCAGGGCCATTACTGCTACGGCACCGGCGCGCTCGGCGATTTCCGCCTGTTTGGCGGTGGTGACGTCCATGATCACGCCGCCTTTGAGCATTTCGGCTAGGCCGGTTTTGAGGCGGAGGCTGGTGCTGTGTCCGTTGTTTTGCGACATAGGTCTACTCTCTTTCTGAGCTTTTATTTTACAGCCCGATGGCAGTTCGCGGTACCCGGATCGCCGACTGAGCAAGGCCACGCCTGCGGTGGCCACGGTGCGGCGAGTTGCGGTCGGCTGAACGGGCGGCGAGGGCCCCTGTCCCTACATGTGCTTCTAGCGGTCCACAAAGCGCGCGAACATGCGGTGCGGATCGATGGCGACAAACACTCCCTCGCTATTTGCCAGGACTTCCCCTTTTTCGTTGAGGATTTCGGCCATATTGATGTGCTTGCGGCCCGCCACCTTGACCTCGCGGGATTCCACACGCAGGGGCTGTTGCAGCGGCACGGGCTTCAGATAGTTCACGGTAATCCGGGAAGTCAAGGCAATCACATGACGCAGCTTGTTCACCTTGCCCATGGCCTCGTCGAGAATGGTGGCAATGATGCCGCCGTGGCAATGGCCGGGAGGTCCGGTATAGCGCTTGCCCAGCCGGAAGCGGCAGACAAAGCAGTCGCGCTCCTCGTCATAAGTGAAGCGCAGGCGCATGCCGTCGGGATTGTTCTTGCCGCAGCCGAAGCAGTAATTCTTTTGCAATTGAATGTAGCGGGTGTCGTGTCCAGCCTCGTGGTTCTTCGCAGCCATCGAAAGATTCTATCGCGAGCGGGCGCCGGGACTGTGTATCATGTCGGGCGGATTATCTCTTGCCTAGGAGGTCCCCATGTCTACCGCCCGAGCGTTTCTTCCAAACAAAGCACGTGCAGCCAAAACACAAGGCCTGTACGCCGTTCATCCTGGTGTGGCCCAGATCCGCAAGTGGATAGAGGAACTGCCGCAAAAAACCGGGCGGTCGATCGAGGAATGGATCACGCTGACAAAAACGGCGGGGCCTCCGACGGAGAAGGAGCGCATCGATTGGCTAAAGAAAGAACACAAGTTGGGCACAAATTCGGCGGCGTGGATTGCGGGGCGTCTGGAAGGCAAGAACGCGGAAGAAGAGTCGCCGGAGGCTTATCTGGAGACCGCTGCCGGGTGGGTGGAGGCGCAGTATTCGGGGGCGCGGGCGGCGCTGCGTCCGCTGTATGAGGAGTTGCTGAAGCTGGGATTTTCTCTGGGTGAGGATGTGAAGGCTTGCCCGTGTAAGACGATGGTGCCGCTGTATCGCAAGCATGTATTCGCGCAGATCAAGCCGGCGACGAATACGCGGATCGATCTGGGGCTGGCGCTCGGGAATATGAGGACTCCGAAGCGGCTGATCGATACTGGGGGATATGCGAAGAAGGATCGGATTACGCGGCGGATTGAGGTGAAGGCGAAGGGGGATATTGACGATGAGGTGAAGCGGTGGTTGAAGAAGGCGTACGAGATGGACGAATAGAGTTGTGGGCGAGAATAAACTATGGCGTACCAAGATCAACTGGAGCGTTTTCGCAGCAGCTACAAAGCTGGCAGAAACGCCTATCACACCCAAACTGACCGAGCAGCATTCGTCATCGCTATCACGGCCGGGGCATTACTATTTGGAGTTACTTTCCCACTACACGAAGTGGTCATTTTTGCCTCGTATCGGCATTTCTGTCGCAGCAATCCTATTTGCCCAATATGTCGCAGGTCGATTTCGCAATCGAGGGCAGCGCAAGCACGTAAATTAAGGAAACCGCTGCGTGAATAGTCATCTCTTCGTGACCATGTATGTTATAATGTGACTATGAAGAAGATTGCGGCTGGGGAATTTAAGGCACGGTGCCTGGCGCTGATGGAAGATGTGCGGGCAACGCGGCAGCCGATCGTGATTACGAAGCGGGGAAAGCCGGTGGCGAAACTGGTCCCGGCGGGACCTGAGAAGGACGAGTGGATCGGCAGACTGAAGGGCAAAATGCGTATCGTGGGTGACATTGAATCCCCCGTCGTACCGCTCGAAGACTGGGAAGTTTTGCGGTGATTCTGCTCGACACTCACGTAGTGGCTTGGGCGGCGGACGACCCAAAACGGCTTTCGCGGGATGCGACCTCGGCAATTCGGCGGGCCCGCCGTAGCGCGGGACTGGCGGTCTCGGCGATAACATTGTGGGAACTCGCTCAGTTAGTGGCTCGCGGCCGGGTGCAGGTATACGGTTCGGTCGAAACATCCGTTAGGGCGTTGATCCAGGACATGACGGTAATACCGATCACGCCGGAGATCGCTGCTTTGGCGACGGAGTTCCCTGATGATTACCCGCACGATCCCGTAGACCGGATTATTGGAGCAACGGCGCGGGCGGAGGGGATGACACTGGTGACGCGGGATGAGCGGATACGGCGGAGTCCACTGATTCGGACGGTATGGTGAGGCGCCAGCGATGTATCATGGGGCCGGAGGTTAGGGATGGGACTCTTTCTCTTGGTCCTATTTGTCGGCGGGTCACCTCGCTTTTGCACTGCGAGCGTGGGCTAGCTACGACGAGGAGCCTAACCGCGCCGCTGACGACGATTTCTGCGAAGGGGACCGCCAGGAAGAAACACCGTTGCTTGTCGCGCTCTCCGTTGTTACCCTACTGAGTTCGTTCCCCTCCGAGTTACTGCGACACGCTTTCAAACTCCCATTTGTTCAGGCTTTCGTGATTTCTGTGGCGTGTGTTGCAACGGGTGAATGGCTTGCAATTCGCTTTTTCGAGAAGAAGCACGGAGGACCACGCGACGCGCGAGACACCCCGCGGTCGTAAACCTATTCGGCCATCGAGAAAACCTCGCGGGCGCCACAGGCTGGCAGGAATACCCGCGCCACACAATGTTGCCAGGGGCGGACCGGAAAGTCCGCCCCATACGAGCAACCTCTCAGTCGTAATATTCCAAGCCCAAGTGCGTGATTAGCTCTTCGCCTTTCAGATGGCGCAGAGTGTTTTTAAGCTTCATCAATTGGATGAAGAGATCGTGCTCGGGATAGAGGCCGGGCGCGGTCATGGGCGATTTGAAGTAGAAGCTCAGCCACTCCTGAATGCCCAGACGGCGCAGTTCGGGCGTGCGCTGGGCCAGGTCTAGGAAGAGGACCAGGTCTAGCACGATGGGCGCGGCCAGGATCGAGTCGCGGCAGAGGAAGTCGACTTTGATCTGCATGGGATAGCCGAGCCATCCGAAGATGTCGATGTTGTCCCAACCTTCTTTGTTGTCGCCGCGGGGCGGGTAATAGTTGATGCGGACTTTGTGGAAAATATTGCCGTAGAGTTCGGGATATAAGGCCGGCTGCAGAATGTGTTCCAAGGCGCCCAGCTTCGATTCTTCCTTGGTCTTGAAAGATCCGGGATCGTCGAGCACTTCGCCGTCGCGGTTGCCCAGGATGTTGGTGGAATACCACCCGCTCAATCCGAGGAGACGCGCCTTGAAGGCAGGAGCCAGGACGGTTTTGAGCAGAGTCTGGCCGGTTTTGAAATCCTTGCCACAGATGGGAACTTCGCGGTCGCGTGAGAGTTCGAGCATGGCCGGGATGTCCACGGTCAGGTTCGGCGCACCGTTGGCGAAGGGCACGCCCTCCATCAGCGAGGCGTAGGCGTACACCATTGAGGGTGCGACGTTCTTGTCATTTTCCTTCATCGCTTTTTCGAGGGACTTCACGGTCTGGTGAATGGCGGTGGGTTTGATGAAACTCTCGGTCGAAGCGCACCAGATCGTGATGAGGCGGCTGGCGCGGCTAGATTTTCTGAAGTCGCGGATGTCCTGCCGCAGTTGCTCGGCCAGGTCCAGTTTGTTCTTCCCCTTCTTCACGTTGGGGCCGTCGATCTTCTTGACATAGTTGTGATCGAACACGGCTTTCATCGGAGTGATGGCGCTGAGCCGGCCTTTGACTTTGTCGAGGAGGTCGCGCTCCAGCACGCCGGCGTTGCGGGCGGCGGCATACATGTTGTCTTCGAAGATGTCCCAACCGGTGAAGACAAGATCGTTGAGTCCGGCCAGAGGAACGAATTCCTTGACCTTCGGCGAGCGACCGTCGGTGCGCTTCCCGAGGCGGATGGTTCCCATCTGAGTGAGCGAGCCGATGGGGTGGGCGATGCCTTTGCGGACCGCCTCGACGCCCGCCACAAACGTGGTTGCAACCGCGCCCATGCCGGGGATCATCACGCCCAATTTTCCCTTGGCGGGTTCGATCGCGTGGCCCCTAGCGTGGTGGGTTGTGCCGGAGAAGTTGGAAGCGGCGGATATGACTTCAACACTTGCGACTTTTTTCAATCCTGACTTTGCTTTTTGCGTGGGGGAATTTTTCAGCTTGGCCATATCTTGGCTGCTTCCTTGTAAGAACTGTGGGATGTTTGCAAACCAAGTATGTTCTCGTATCCGGTGAACTTTTGGCAAACGGGCGCGCCCGAATCCCATGGAACAGCATTTCAATGGCAGTGATCGCTCATTAGGTGGTATTGGGCCGGTGCGAGGTAGCGGCACTCCGGCGATACGGCAGATCGATTTTTTTCGTTGGACGCGGGAGCCAAATTGCCGCATAGTTTAGTGAGTTCGATTTCCCGCTCAGCGGCGGGTTTGGTCGAACCTGATGTTTGCGTTCAGCCGTGTACGCTGCGTTGCAAATCTGCTGACCTCGTTGTTCTCCCACTTACTCTAAGCCCACGCCCTCAGTTGACCGCGGTCGTGTGCTCATTCGACCAGGAATAAGGAGACTGAAATGAGATCGATTCGCACATTCGCATATGCCGCTGCTTTGGGGTTAAGTATGTTCACGATTCAGCCGACGCTAGCTGCCGCCGAGGATCCGCACGGCAGTTTCACGTTGTCGCACGAAGTACATTTCCAGAAAGTGGTTCTCGGTCCCGGGGACTATACGTTCTCCGTAAGAACCATGGGCTCGTCGGACTTCCTGGTGTTGCGAGGAGTTGACGGAGGCGCGGACGCCATGCTGCTGGTGAACGACGTGGAAAAGCCTGCGGCGGACCAAGTCAGCAGGCTGGTGCTGGTGTCGCGGGACGGGCGGAGTTTCGCCAGCGCCATGGAACTTCCCGAGTTCGAGATGTCGTTGCGGTTTGATGTTCCGCGCGACGGCGCATCAAAGTAAAACAACCTTCAGCTGTGGAAAGCCAGGTTCCGGTCCGAATCGCAGCTGACATGCCGGGAGCAGCCCTCATCGCCTGCTCCCGGCTTTTTATGGGTGGAATGAAGATGCTTTGGATGGAAAGGCGCTATGAGACGCCCGGGCCGCGCGTGTTTTCTCGCACCTCTTCGCTCAGAATGATGGCTTCGGCGATTTCCCGCATCGCCTTGCGTTTCTGACGGCTCTGCTTCTGCAGGGCGAGGTAGGCTTGTTCTTCGCTGAGTCCCAATTCGCGCTGCAAGATTCCTTTGGCGCGCTCTACGACTTTGCGGGTTTGTAACTGGTCCGTAAGGTTGGAGTTGACTTCCTCCATGCGCGCCAATTCAATTTCTGCGCCCACCAGAAATCCAATCGCCGAGATCGAGCGAATTTCTTTCCGCTTGTAAACGTGTGGCAGGCGATGCTGCAGGTTGATCGCTCCCACAACCCGACCGCGGCACATCAGGGGCACGGAAAGGAAAGCTTCGTAGCTGTCTTCGGGCAATTCGTGAAAGAACTGAAAGCGCGGATCCTGCGAAGCTTTTTCGGCAATAGCGACGGGTTCGTGATGTTCCGCGACCCAGCCCGTGATACCCTCGCCCACGCGAAGTTTGAGGCGATCGACGATGTCGGGATGCGCGTTCTTGGAGGCTCGCAGGACCATGTATTCACCTTCGAGCACATAAATCAGACAGGAATCGCATTTCACGAGCGCCGAGGCAAATTCCACCACTCGATCAAGCACTTCGTGAAAACCGCCCGCGGAAGCGAGACGGCCGCCAATCTCATGGAGGAGATCTACCGGGGATTGTTCAATACCAGGTGTTATTTCAATGCCAATCAAGTTTTCCATGCTCTAACTTACCGACCTGTGGGGATCGTGTCTAACTCCAAATTCCGATGGCAGCTATAAAGAATTTCACGGCAGAATTTGCAACCGATTCATCTTTGTAACTTGATCGTAACGCCATGCCAGGAGATTGCTGACACGCGTGGCTGACAGGTTTGAGAATGCGGCATTTGACAGCAGACTGCCGCTAAACTACTTGGCATCGAGGTCCACGTTCTTGATGGGCAGGTCCCAATGCGCGTCGAGGATTTCAAAACGTCGTTGCTCCTCCTTGAGATACGTGGCCTGGTCGGGCCAAAGCTGTTTTTTCAGAGAGTCTTCTTCAAAGGGCTCATTCGCGACGGTCGAATTCTTGAACACGATGGTGACGCGATAGTCCCAGCGCCCGTCTTCCGTGGTGTGGTAGCGGGGCTGGTCCATCCAGACCTTGAGCATGCGCCCCATCTCCACTTCCTTCTTCAGCAGCGGATAGTGGTTCTTCTTGAAAAGTTGCAGGAATTCGTCGGCATGTCCCCACTTGGTCTTGTAGTAGTACTCGACGACAAAGGGCTTGCCGGTTTCGGGCGCGGGCTGGGCGGGAAGTGATGCGGGAAACAAGGTCAAGAGCAAGAGAACTAATCTCAACTTCATCGATAGCCTCCATGGGGAATGACTGGAAAATGATTGTCGCATAGGACTCGAAGAAGTGCCAAAGAAAGGCGAGGGACCGGGGTCCACGCCGATCTCCGGACAGAGCAGGCGACCGGGCTTGTGCGGCCCGTTCTCCACCAACCCGGGAATGCTAAAATTGATTGTGCCCGCCGAATCGCTTCGCCTGATTGCCATCGATATTGACGGCACGCTGCTCAATCCGGAATTTCAAATCTCGGAAACCGATCTTGCAACCTTGCGCCGCGCCCACTCGGAGGGGATTGAGGTCATCCTGGTTACGGGCCGCAGGCATACATTCGCACTGCCCATCGCTCAACAATTGGGCTTTGATCTGTGGTTGATCAGTTCGAATGGAGCGGTTACGCGATCGCTCGCGGGAGAGACATTCCACCGCGATCTGCTGCCCCAGGCGACTTGCAGCGAATTGGTCCAGAGGATGCGGGAATTTCGCGGGCAGACCGTTCTGACGTTTGACAGTGACGATTTTGGGGGCGACGGCCTGGGCACAATCGTTCTGGAGCGGGTCGATCAACTGGAAGCCAGCATTCAACGATGGCTGGAGAAGAACCGGCAATACATCCAGTTTGTGGTTCCAATCGAGAATGCGCTCACCACGGATCCGGTGCAGGCGATGTTCTGCGGCCCGGTGGCAGATATGCGGCGGGCCTTGCACGCGCTCGAAAGTTGCGGACTGCCGATCACCGTGTTGCGCACCGAGTACCCTGGCCGGGATCTTTCGATCGTGGATGTACTGAACGCGGGCTGTTCCAAAGGGCACGCGCTGGAACGATGGGCCAATTACCGGCGCATCACCCGCGAGCAGGTCATGGCCATTGGTGATAACTATAACGATATTGAAATGCTTGCCTTTGCCGGACACCCCTTTATCATGGGAAATGCGTCGGAAGAGTTGCGCGGGCGGGGGTGGACGTTGACCCGCTCGAATGGGGAGAGCGGGGTTTCAGCGGCCATCGAGCACGCCCTGACCGGAAAACCGATCGAGGCCGCGGCGGGACGGCAGACCGCGGGAACCGCCGTTTTGACGAGTTTGTAATGATTCGAAGAATGCCAGGCACGAAGAATCGCGGCGAAATGGGCCAGACTATGAATCGCGAGGCGGCAACAATCGCGGCGAAAGCGGGCGCGCTTTTGTGCATTATCGCGGTCGTTCTGCTGGCTCGTCCCGCGATGGCGGCCGAGTTGGCGATATTGAGCAACGGCTTCTCCATCCGCCACGAACATCGCCTGGTGATGGGAGCGACGACTCGCCTCTATCTCGGCGCCGACGATTCCAGCTTCACCGATGTGCCTACTGCGGATATTACGGGCTACGAGACGGATTTCTCGGTGGTGCGATCCGCGGACCCACCCGTCGCCGCACCTTCGGAGGCGGCAAAAGCGGGGGCCATGCAATCCGCCCCTAAGCCCACCATGAACGAGGTGGTGAATACGGCGAGCGCCGCCTATCACTTGGATCCCGACCTGGTGAATAGTGTCATCCACGCCGAGAGCGGATTTAACGCGCATGCCGTTTCTCCCAAGGGGGCTCGCGGACTGATGCAGTTGATGCCCGGGACGGCGAGTCAATTGGGCGTGAACGACGCTTTCGATCCGCAAGACAATGTCACGGGCGGAAGCCGGTATCTGCGCGAACTTCTGGAGCGCTACAATTTCGATCTGGTCAAGGCCCTGGCCGCTTACAATGCGGGGCCGGAGCGCGTGGAGCAGTATCGGGGAGTGCCGCCTTTCCGCGAAACTCGCGCCTATGTGGCGCGCATCGTGCACGAGTACAACAAGAAGAAGACGGCTCAGGAAAAAGCGGAGAGACAAGCCGCCGAAAGCACCGCGGCCACCAAATCCGCGAGCAAGAATCCGGCTCGACCGCATCAGGCTGCGAAATCGACAGCTACGACCGCAGTGGCCGAATCCGCCCACTGATCTTCTACTGGGGGGCTCGCCGAGTATTCTCACGTGCGTTGATCGTTCTTACGTTGACCCTGTTTGCGCTCTCATTTACCGTGTACCGTGTGAAAGCGGGCTTGGCCCAGTTTGGACTGGGAGAACCCTGTCCAAGCAAGCGCGGGGCGCCTGCAACGAACGGAATGAATGAAGAATAAGAAATACGTGGTATATGCCGTCATCTTTCTGATACTGGCCGTGCTGGTCTATCTGCAATTCCGCACCTGGCAAAACTTTGACTGGGCCCGTTTTCGGGAGACCCGCCCGCAGAAGTGGCGGCACATTCTGCACGGAATCGTGCTGATTTATCTTGCGTACGTGGTGCGAGCGATTCGGTGGAAGATATTTCTGCGCCCGGTACGCCCGCAGGTTGCGGCGGCCAGCCTGGTATCGCCGACCATCATCGGCTTCACCGGCCTGGCGTTGCTCGGGAGACCGGGCGAATTGATACGCCCTTACTTGATCGCGCGTCGCCAGAACTTGAGCTTCTCCTCACAACTGGCGGTCTGGGCGGTGGAGCGCATCTTTGACATTGGGGCATTCACGATCCTGCTGGTGAGCGCGATCTTTTTCGCGGCCGGTCCGCGCTCACTTCCCTTCTACGACCGCTTTCGCGCGGGCGGATTCCTGCTGGTGGCCCTGGTCGCAGCGATTTCGCTGGGAGCCGCGGCCGTGCACTGGAAGGGCGAAGGCATCGCGGACTGGATTGAACGCCGCTTCTCGCACCTCGCCGCCAACCTGGGACACAAGATTGCGACCCGAGTGCGCGAATTCCGTAGCGGCCTCAACACGATCCATAGCCCACTATCGCTGATCTTGCTGATCGCGCTTTCGGTCCTGATGTGGTTCATGATCATCATCACCTACCAGGAAGTGGCCCATTCCTATGGCGTAGCGGTGCTGAATATTCGCCGCTCTCAGGTGCTGGTGCTGATGGGAGCCAGCATGATTGGTTCCCTGGTCCAGTTGCCGGGCATTGGGGGAGGGTCCCAGTTGGCGACCATCGCGACGCTGCAGCACATTTTCGACGTTCCCCCGGAACTGGCTGCCAGTTGCGGCATCATGTTGTGGCTGGTCACGTTTGTCTCGGTGGTGCCGGTCGGACTGTTGCTGTCCCATCACGAGCGGTTGTCGTTGCGCAAGCTGTCTGCCGAAACCGAACAAGCAGAAGAAAGTGGCGCACCGGATTGAGCCACGGGCCTGCGAGGTCCGGATGACTTGCGAGACGCACTGGCGGCCGACTACCTGCGATGCTTAGCATAAGCGATACCAAGAGCCGCTTTCATGAAATCCGCATCCGACTGGAGAACCATGTCGCGTCAAGCCGGTGGCGCGGATTGTTATGGGAATTCTTTCTGTTTGGATTTAAGCAAGCCTGGGCGTGCCTTTTCGGCGCCATCCTCCTGAGTCTGGTTCTGCTCACAAAATGGTTTTGGCCGCATCCGGCATGGCTGGCGCGCTACGACTTTCTGTTTCTGTCGGCACTGGTGGTGCAGGCACTGTTGCTGGTTCTGCGCATGGAAACCGTGGGGGAAGCCAGAGTCATCCTAATTTTTCACATCGTCGGGACGGTGATGGAGCTTTTCAAGACCGATATTGGTTCGTGGGCATATCCGGAAAACAACTTCTTTCGGCTCGGCCATGTGCCGCTTTTCTCCGGCTTCATGTACGCATCGGTGGGCAGCTATCTGGCGCGGATCACACGCATCCTCGACGTGCGGTACAGGCGCTATCCCAGCCGAACCATTACGCTGGCTCTGGCGCTATTGATCTATGCCAATTTCTTTGCGCATCACTTTATTCCGGATCTGCGCATCCTGCTATTTGTAGCGGTGGCCGCCATTTATGGTCCGACGTGGGTGTATTACCGGCCGTATCGGACATACCGCGGCATGCCGTTGATGGTGGGCTTCGGCCTGGTCGCGCTCTTCATCTGGGGCGCGGAAAACATCGGCACGTTCGCGACCGTATGGGTTTATCCGCACCAGCGAAATGGCTGGCAGTTGGTGCGCTTCGGTAAGTATGGATCATGGCTGCTCCTGATGATCATCAGCTTTATCCTGGTTTCGCTGGTTCACACGCCGCGTTCGCCGCAGGGGGCAGAAATCGGGGAAGGGGATCCCACCTGAACGAGCGGGCGGCGGATCACGCGGTCGGTTCATCCGGCATCGCCTGCTACAATCGTGTTTCATCTTTCATTCAAGAGCGTAGCTTAAGCGCATGAAATGCCCCTTTTGCGGGTTTGAGAACGACAAAGTCGTGGATTCGCGGGAGAGCAAGGAAGCGGATTCGATTCGCCGCCGCCGCGAATGCCTGAAGTGCGAAAAGCGCTTTACCACCTACGAGCGCATCGATGAAATCCCCTACATGGTGGTGAAGAAGGACGGGCGCCGCGAGCGTTTTGACCGCCAGAAAGTGCTCAACGGTCTGATGCGAGCGTGCGAGAAACGTCCGGTGCCGATCAGTAAACTGGAGCAAATCGTCAATGAAGCGGAGACTTTTGTCATCGAATCGGCGGAGCGGGAGCGCAAGACCAGCGAAATCGGCGAGCTGATCATGAACCGGCTGCGACGCTACGATAAGGTCGCCTACGTCAGATTCGCTTCGGTTTATCTGGATTTCAAGGATGTGCAGGAATTCATGACGGAACTGAAGGATTTACTGAAGACGAAAGACGCGCCGGAGGCGAAGAGCAAAGCGAAGACTTGATCTAGTCATTGAATCATTGAGAGATTGGATCATTCAGGTCTGCAAGGCCTCGCTGATTCAATCGGTGAACAGCCCCATTGATCCAACGGCCTATGAACTCGCTGGACAAAGCGAAGCAAGGTGTTAAATGACTCAATGTCAAAATGCCTCAATGACTCAACCTCACAGAGTAACCCTCATTCCCGGCGACGGCATCGGCCCTGAAGTGATCCAGGCCACGGTCCGCATGATCGAGGCCACCGGCGTCAAGTTCGAGTGGGAAAGCTTCGCCGCTGGCGCTGAAGCTTTCGAGAAGTACCATGAGTACATTCCCAAGGAACTGAGCGAATCGATTGAGCGCACCCGCGTGGGATTGAAGGGCCCGGTAACCACACCCATCGGCGGCGGCTTTGCCAGCATCAACGTCGAACTGCGCAAGCAGTTCGAGCTCTTCGCTAATTTCCGGCCCATCCGCAACCTGCCGCATATTCCTACGCGCTACCCGGGCATCGACCTGATCGTGGTGCGCGAGAACACCGAAGGACTGTACTCCGGAATCGAACACGAGGTGGTTCCGGGCGTGGTCGAGAGCCTGAAGATCATTACCGAGAAGGCGTCGACGCGGGTTTCGCGTTTTGCGTTCGAGTATGCGCGTAAGAACAAGCGGAAGAAGATCCATTCCATCCACAAAGCCAACATCATGAAGCTGTCGGATGGATTGTTTCTGCGCTGTTCGCGCGCCGTTTCGAAGGAGTATCCCGAGATTACCTACGGCGAGCACATCGTCGACAACACGTGCATGCAACTGGTGATGAATCCCTACCAGTACGACATGCTGCTGATGGAGAACCTCTACGGCGACATTCTGTCCGATTTGTGCGCGGGACTGGTCGGGGGGCTAGGTCTCGTGCCGGGCGCGAATTTCGGGCATGAGTGCGCCATTTTTGAGGCCGTGCATGGTTCCGCGCCCGACATCGCCGGAAAGAACATCGCCAATCCGACGGCTGTGCTGCGATCCGCCCTGCTCATGCTGCGCCATCTTGGAGAGCATGACGCGGCCTTGAAAATCCGCAACGCGATCGACCAGGTCTACCGCGACCGCAGCAAATTGACGCGGGACGTTGGGGGCACGGCGGGGACTTCGGAATTTGCCGACGCCATCATTGAGGCCATTGAAACACCGAGCGCGGCGGCCGGTTGACACATGTTATGTGCGCACATATACTGTGCAAATGAACATCACGCTTTCCGTGGACGAAAAGACGGTGGCCCGGGCTAGAAAACGGGCGGAGGCGATGGGCACGAGTCTCAACCAGGTGATCCGCGATTACCTGCAGAAACTGGCTGGTGGGGACGACGCTGAGCGCAGCATCGAGGAATTCGAGCGGCTGTCGGGCACGGGCCACTCGAAAGGCTGGAAATTTGATCGCGACGAAATTCACAAGCGGTCGTAGTTTTTTCGACACCAATGTCCTGGCGTACTCAGATGACGACGACACTCCCGCGAAACAACGGCTCGCTCGCGATCTGATCTACGAGCACCGGCGCGGCGGAACCGGCGTGGTCTCTCTCCAGGTGCTGCAGGAGTATTTCGTCACCGTGACGCAAAAACTAGGGGTCGCTTCACCGGTCGCGCGTCGGAAGGTCGAAATCCTTTCGGAGTTCGATGTAGTCGTTCCAGAGGTGGCAGATATTCTGGCAGCGATCGATCTTCACCGGCTCCATGGATTTTCTTTCTGGGACGCTCTTGTGGTTCGCACCGCTAAACAGGCCGGCTGTCGCGTGCTTTTGTCCGAAGATCTTGAAGATGGCCGAGAAATCGATGGTCTTCAAGTGCTGAATCCTTTCCGCGACCTGGTCTGCTAAACTACTGCGTTTCGGGTAACGTGCCGGGCGTCGCTGTATTGCCGGTTTCTCTGGGGGCTATCGTGAAGGGCATCGAACTTCCGTATCATCGTGGACTGCACCGCTTCGCCGTCTTGACCTCTTGCGCCACGCTCGTCTTAATCGTCGCGGGAGCGCTGGTCACAAGTAATGATGCGGGGTTATCGGTTCCCGACTGGCCGACCAGCTTCGGATCGTTTTACAAAATTCCGCACATGGTCGGCGGAATTAAGTATGAACACAGCCATCGCATGTTCGCGGAGTTCGTAGGGCTGCTCACCATCATCCTGGCGGTGTGGACCTGGAAGGTAGAGAAGCGGCGCTGGCTGCGCGTTCTGGGACTGGCCGCGCTCGCAACCGTGATCGCGCAAGGCGTCCTCGGCGGACTGACGGTTTTGTTCTTCCTGCCCGCGCCCATCTCGAGCGCGCACGCCGCGGTGGCGCAGACTTTCTTCTGCATTGCAGTCTCGATCGCGGTTTTTACGGGCCGGCGCTGGGTCGAGGAACAGCCGCGGGCTGAGTTCGACCACCGGCGCCCCGCTCTTTTTACTTTGACCCTGCTCTCGATTTTTGTGCTTTACGTGCAGTTGATCCTCGGAGCGATGTTCCGACATCACGGCTTGAGCTGGTGGCCGCATGTGATCAACGCGGGCGTCGTGGCTTTTGTCCTGTCCTGGACGGCGGTTCGCGCGATCAGGGTTTATCCGGAGGTGGATGCCGTCCGGCGTCCCGCAATCGCCATGCTGGGCCTGATGGTGACGCAACTCTGTCTCGGGTTTCTGGCCTTTATCACGCGGGTCATGTGGGGACGAGACGCGGCGCAACCGGAACTGCCCATGGTGGTGTCGACCGTAGTCCATGTTGCGGTTGGAGCGTTGTTGCTCGCGACCACGGTGGTTCTGGCCATTCAGGTCTGGCGCCATGTTCCGGTGGCATTCGAAGAGCGCGTTCCTGGCGGCAGTGCGGTAGCCGCGTAAGGTATTTTTGGCGCGTACCGATGGGTGGAGAGTTAGAGGCGTGGAGACGAGTGCTTCCCTTCTGGAATGCCGCTCCGGATGATAATCCCCTCGGTCCCAGCGTAGAATAGCCTGTGACCCCGAACTCATCCGCCATCGACTTTGCTCCTGCCGCGCAGCCTGCGGAAAAGGTGGGCGCGCCCATCATCACGGTACGCGACCTGGTCCATCGTTATCAGGATCGCACCGCGCTCAACGGCGTTTCTTTCGACGTTCGACCCGCCGAGCTGTTTGGGCTGCTGGGCCCGAACGGCAGCGGGAAGACGACTTTGTTTCGCATTCTTTCGACGCTGATGGTCCCAACGTCCGGCGGCGCCACGATTGCCGGCTTCGACGCCGTTCGACAACCGGGAGCGGTGCGCCGGCACATTGGTGTCGTGTTCCAGTCGCAGAGTGTCGATCCCAAGCTGACGGCCCACGAAAATCTTTGGCATCAGGGACACTTGTACGGCCTGCGCGGAGCGGAACTCAAAGCGAGAATCAACGAGATTCTTATGCGAGTGGGATTGCTGGACCGCTCGGCGGACCGTGTCGAGACTTTTTCCGGAGGCATGCAGCGGCGCATCGAGCTCGCCAAGGGGTTGCTGCATCATCCCGAAGTTCTGCTACTTGATGAGCCTACGACTGGCCTGGATCCGGGCGCCCGGCGCGACCTCTGGCAGTATTTACAGATCCTGCGCGATCAGGAACGCGTCTCCGTCATCGTCACGACTCACCTGATGGAAGAGGCGGAACGCTGCGACCGATTGGCCATTCTGAACGAGGGCAACCTGGTAGCGCTCGGCACGCCGGAGGCTCTGACCCGCGAGATCGGCGGCGACGTAATTCTACTGGAGGCGACCGACCCGCAATCGCTCGCCGAGCGCATACGCGACAAGTTTCAGGTAGAGGCTACAGTCATGGACAAGCAAGTCCGCATAGAGATTGAAAATGGACACCGTTTTGTACCCGATGTGGTCGAAGCGTTCCCTGGAGAAATCCAGTCGCTCAGCGTCAGCAAGCCGACACTGGAAGATGTATTCATCCATCGGACGGGCCATCGCTTTTGGAACGAAGACGCAGAGAATGCAATGAATCCAACCATGAAGAAAAAGCTGAAGAAAAGCAAATGAAAGCGGCCTGAGAGTCTGATCGGGTAAACACAAGACGCGGGTGGGCAGTCAGTACAATCTAAAAGCGACTTCGGCGTTGATCTGAACCGCCACCGGTTGGCCGTCTTTGCGGGCTGGATCGAATCTCCATTGGGACACAGCTTTGATGGCCTGCTCGTCCAGTCCGAAGCCGAGAGGACGAATCACCCGGATGTCTCGAGTTTTGCCGTCGGCGCCTACCACCAGCGAAAGCAGACAGGTTCCCTGAATCTTCTTCTTGCGAGCCTTGTCTGAATACTCCGGTTCCGGCTGGTAAATCCCTTTAGGGATCGACACGCCGTGACCCACCTTGAACACCTCACCGCTCGGCGAGTCCTTGCCTGAATCGGAGTTCGCCGGCGGCGTGGTCTGGGCGAACGCGCAAAAGGCCAGCGAGACTAGAAAGGCTCCACAAACGGCGGCAGGTCTGGAAAACACAGCGGTAGTTTATCACTTGTGTCGCTTTTGTCATTCATTTGGCTTGATCCGGGTGCGCAGCAGCCAGACGCCGGCATGACCAATCTGCAAGCCAGCAATTATTTGCGATAGTCAAGACTTGACCTTGCACACCAAGCTGTCGGGTTCTTTTGCGACCCGCGGGACTGTTATGACCTGTTGGTCGAAAAGAGACGCTCCACGTTTTTCGGGAAGGCCCGGCCAGCGCATGCGGACGAGACGGCTTCAGTGATCGAAATGTAACGAGACGCGGCAGACGCCGTTCTTTTCGCGAATCTTCACGCGATCGGCATATTGGCGAATCAGGTATCCGGCGAGATGTGCGGCGCCGGCCTCCGTACCCATCTCCTCCAAGGCGGGCATGGTGTTCGCAAGTTCAATCGCGGGTCCGGAGTATTCGATATTGAGATCGAGCCGAAGCTCGTCCCAGGACGTGTTCAAAGTGATGATCTCGGAGCGGAGCGGCAGGAGGCCCAGGTTGTTCACTACCTCGTAGGCAGCATCGGTCGCGCGGGTGACGACTTCCTTTCTCATACCCCAGGCAGAGCCCTGGTCTTCCATGAACTGGGTGATCTCGTCGAGGTGTTCCGAACCGGCTCGCAATTCCAGACTGCGTTGTTTCTTGATACCCACGCGAAACAGCAGGCTTAAGATCACAACCAGCACGGTCGCGACCGAAGTTGAAGAACTGAAGACCGGCTTCAGGAAGGCTGGGAACGTGCGATAAAGGTCGGGTATGATCTCCACGCTGAGGCCGAAAATCAGTGCGATTCCGACGGCGAAGATGCGCCGGGAATCGAGCATGCGCGATGTAAGGAGCTGGAGACCTCCCAAAATGATGAAGCACGCGGAATAGATCAACATCGCACCCACGGCGGGACCGGGCAAAGCGGTTACGAGCGCGGCCGCCTTGGGGAAGAAGGCAAGTCCCATAACCAGCAAGCCCAGGGGCAAAGCAATCGCCCGGCTGGTCGTGCCCGCGGCCAGCGAAATACCGATGCTGCTCGATGCCGTGTTCTGCCCGATCCCGCCCAGGAGGCCCGAGATGGCGCTTCCGAAACCGTTCGCGAAGACACCTCCGCTCACGGATTTCATGTCAGTACGCTTCCACGTGGTGTCGTTGACTTTTTGGCAGAGCGTGGTATCACCAACCGTCTTCAGGCTGGCGGTTAGGGCGGCAATGAGGAAAGGCGGCAACAGCGCGGCCTTGAAGGAAAGGCCGGGCGCCGCCCGATGCGGAAAACTCAAGAATCCTGGCGGCATCTGCGCCAGCAGCTGCGCGACGTGGAACTCCCCCATCGCCCAGCCGATGGCAAAGCCGGCTGCGACCCCGATCAGCATGGGATACAGGTGCAACTTACTTCTGGTCCAAACCGTGGGGATAATCATGGCAAACAGAGTCGTCAAGCCGATCAGCATGGCGCGGGGGTCGGCCGCAGCGCTTTCTTTGGAGTAGCCGAGAAAACGCGGGCAGCCCAACGCTACCAGTTGCAGCCCTGACATAGCGACCATGAGGCCGGTCACTTCGGGGGGGAAGAGCATCCGCAAACGATGGACGACGCGCGAAACGATCATTCCGGCGACGCCCGCAGCGAATAGCATTCCGAACATCAAAGAGTAGCCACCAGCGATCCCGGCCAGGACGACGGGGGATAAATAGGTGAGGCTGCAGGTGAGCGGGCACAGGTATCCATTGCCAAAGCCGCGCCTGGCTTGGACAATGGTCGCCACTCCAGAGGCGATCATGGACATGCGGATGAGGCTCTGCGCATCCGCCGACGTGCCTCCAATCGCGTTCGACACGAGCAGAACGTAGATCCAACCGACCGATATCACGAAAAGATGCTGAAAGGCGGCGCCAATCTGGACCGCCATGGGCGGAATGTCATCGACGTCGTAGATCAGGCTGGCGGGCTTCTTGCGTCCGGGAAAGGCAATCGGGCCGCGCCAATCACGCCAACGGCGCAGCGACTGCGGGAATACGGCAGTGACCTTGGAAACGCCCGGGCGAGCCAATGAACCTCCAAAACAAAAGCGCAATGTTATGGGCGGATTGTTACCGAATTGTTACGGGGAGATCAAAATTTGATCGATGCGTCGTGCGCGTAGCGGCGTCGGGAGCGAACAGAGGCGCAACGTGGGAGAATGCCCTGTTTACAGAAAACATCACCTGCGACAGAATTGGTAGGTCGATGATTGAGGCCGCCAAATAACAATCCCGCATAGATGGGATGACCTTCTGATTCGCAACCTTCCGCCAATCTGGTGAGCCATGATCAAGCTGAGCCAAGCGAAAAAGGTACTAGAGACATTTCTGAAGGACTTGCTGTCGCCTTTAGGCTTCAGCCGGGCTGCAAGACTGGAATATCTGGAATATACACGTCCGGCAAACGAGGCCATTGCCTCACTTTCCTGGCCATGCCGCGTTGACCCACGGGGTTTCGCCGCTTTTAACTGCATTGTTGGACTGCGATTTGAGTCTCTGGGTTCGTGGCTTCGCACGGAGATGATAGGAACTGTGGGCCTGCCGCTCCACCTTCTTCGCGAGGACAAGGCCTTTGAAGAATGGAAGTTTTCTCGGGCTGAAGACCTTCCAAGCTTGCGTGTCCCCATTCTGACTTCGCTGGAGAATGAGGCCTTGCCCTTCATCGATCGATACTCTACGCTTCCCAGGCTTTCAAGAGCCCTCGATGGAACCGACGATGTCGGTCTGGACACAACTGACCGCGTGCTCGTGCGCGCAGCGATTCAAATGGTCGAAGGGAACAAACCCGCCGCACTGCAAATTCTGGACAGCGCCTTGGCTCAGCGAGTGGGAGCGAGGCCAAAACATAGGTACGAGCTGGAAAGTTTGCGAGATCGTATAGCTAAAGTCCCCTGATGACCAAGTCTCGGCGGTGCGCAACCTCCGCGGTGGAGCGACTCTCTCGTGGCGGCGTCCAACGGCTGTCTCAGCGGAAGGCAGCGCGAAGCGCGGGAATCAAGGTAGGTGTCCAAGGTTGGCTTTCGAGCATTTGCAGCGCCGTTAACAATCGATCGGCTTCGACCTGCATAGAGGAAGGTGCGGATGTGTCGGCCTGCAAAGTCGTATCGGATGCGTCAATCATTCGACCGGCCGCCCACCGGGCTGACTTGACATCGCCCCGACAGAACACTTGTGCCGCGTAGATCGAACATGCAGCAGCGTCGTCATCTGGATCGGACGGCCCGTCCTGTCCAAGATTGTGATTGAACCCGCCTTCATAGAATGCTTTCAAATGCTCACCAATGATGGTCTTTGCTGAAGAGCTATCGGCTGCTTCCAACCCAGCCCAGATCACCTGAAAAACAGGAGCCCATGACAGCGTGAACGGTCGTTGCTCAGATTTTGGCAGTCTCAGATGGGCGTCCATGAGCCTTTGCGCGCAAAGGACCGCGAAGGCGGTTCGAGCCTCGGGTTGTAAACGCTCAAGGCGAGCATCGGATTCGGCGACGACTGACACCGGATTCAGAAAGCGTCCGGCTACCTCGTCTAGTTTACCCATGGTTAACTCCGCCTTAGCTCATAGAATTATGCCTTAACACCAAGCGAGATGACACGCAGTTGGCCTTGGCCATCTCGTGGTTGTCGTAACATCGCAATGTCGCTCATTGACCAACGGTCAACTGGATTGATGACAGGTTATACTCACAGTTCCCCGATCCGATACAGGGATGTTTCTGATACGTGGCGTTGCCAACCCTGTGGGCAAGGTCGAGTTCGAGCTACTACAAATCATTGGAAGCTGGGATCGCTGTTAAACTAGAGGTTATGGCAACCCAAACGGCCCCGTTCCCCGCGAGTTCAACCGCTCCGGCGTCCGCCGGAATTCTGCTGCCCGCCTTTACGCTCTGGTGGCGCGAAGTGGTGCGCTTCTACCGGCAGCGGGCGCGCGTAGTGGGCGTGATTCTTTCGCCGCTGTTGTTCTGGGTCGTGCTCGGCTCTGGGTTTGGAACGTCGTTTCGGTCGGGACAGGCCGCCGGACAGCAGAATTATCTGGACTATTTCTATCCTGGAACGCTGGTGATGATCGTGCTCTTCACCGCGATTTTTACCATGATGTCGGTGATCGAAGACCGCAATGAGGGCTTCCTGCTTTCGGTGCTCGTCGCGCCCGTGCCGCGGGCGGCGATTGTTCTGGGAAAGGTGTTGGGCGGCACGACGCTGGCGGCTGCCCAGGGACTGATTTTTCTGGTCTTCGCTCCGCTTGTGGGCGTGCACTTCACGCTCGCCTCGTTCGGTCTGATCGTGCTCACGGTGTTCCTGATTTCGTTCGCGCTGACCGGACTCGGCTTCGCCATCGCCTGGCCGATGGATTCGACGCAGGCCTTTCATGCCATCATCAATTTATTCCTGATTCCGCTGTGGTTGCTTTCGGGAGCGCTCTTCCCTCTGTCGAAGGCCTCGGGATGGATTCGCTGGCTGATGTATGCCAATCCTCTGACCTATGGAGTGGAGGCGCTGAGGACGCTGATGTATCCGGGAGCGCCCAGTTCGTTCTCATTTCCGTTTTCGTTGACGGCGTCGATTTTGACGCTGGTGCTGTTCGCGCTTTTCATGTTTGGGCTGGCGTTCGCGCTGGCGAACCGGCGGACGACGACGCCAGCGGCGTAGGGCGATTTGCGGGTAATTTGGTAATTGAAGAACCGTGCAGTTCGTCAGGCTTCAGATTACAAAATTACCCGATTACTAAAATTACAAAATGCCTTTAGAAATTCTTGCCCTGGCCGCGCACCGCGACGATGTAGAACAGACCTGCGGCGGAACCCTGCTCAAGATGGCCGAGCGCGGGTACCGGACTGGCATCCTCGACCTGACGCAGGGTGAGATGGGAACGCGCGGCACGGCCGAGGAGCGTGCGAGCGAAGCAAATGAGGCGGCGCGCATCCTGAGAGTGTCGTGGCGGCACGCTCTCGATATACCCGACGGCCGGGTCGAGAATACCTGGGAGAATCGATTGAAGGTGGTCCGCGTGCTCCGCGAACAGCGGCCGCGGGTGCTGATACTTCCCTACTGGGAGGGCCGCCATCCGGATCACTACACTGCGTCGATTCTGGGCTACGAGGCGGCGTTTCTCTCGGGACTGGCTAAATTAGCGGTGCATCATCAGGAGCCAGCCAGCCGCGACTCGGCCAACGGTCCGTTCGCGCCCCATCGTCCTTTCAAGATTATTTATGCCAGCCTGTACCGCGACGTGCGGCCCACGTTTGTGGTGGACATCACTGCGCAATTTGAAACACGATTAGCAGCGCTGATGGCATATAAATCTCAGTTCACCGACCAGGAAGCGGGCAGCGGAATCTTTCCGGCACAAAAAGAGATTCGGGCGCGCGTGGAATCCATGGCCCGCTTTTACGGCATGCTGGGCGGCGTCACCTATGCCGAGCCCTTCGTGCAGAAAGAAGTCGGTCTGGTGGACGATGTGATGGCGATGCCGGTGAAGTCGATCTGATGCGAGGGGTCCTATGGCCCTCCCGGGAGCCGTCGAGCGGATCGCCACGCCCAATAAAATGAAGGGATTGGCCCCTCTCTCTTAAGCCGACTTTTGAACCCGGCCTCGACTATTTCTGTCAACCGCCATCAGAATTTACGACCGCCGGCTCTGGTCGCTTCGGGCTGCGGCAGGTCGCATTGGAGTAGTACGCCAAGGTTGCCGATACCAATTAGAGATGCCGATGATTCGCAACGACGACTCAGGGACTGGGAACAAAATGAGGCGCGACCTGGCCGAAAGCAGGGAATCGGACGCGAGGTATCGCGGCCTGTTGGAAGCGGCTCCGGATGCGATGGTGGTGGTGAACCAGGTTGGGGAGATCGTCCTGGTGAATGTGCAGGCCGAGAGGCAGTTCGGCTACCGGCGCGATGAACTCCTGGGACAGAAGGTAAAGAACATCATTCCGGACGGCTGCGCGGAGCGGCTGATCTCCGACGCTACCCGCAGTACGGCCGATGCTCTGGCGCAGCAGATGGGGACGGGGATCGAACTCTCCGGGCAGCGGAAGGACGGGAGCGAGTTTCCCATCGAGATCATG
>Ga0182013_10001451_pt1 | contig 32653 bp, 22 predicted proteins | sample 612S2MmetaG_FD_120487 | JGI IMG/M metagenome (GOLD analysis project Ga0182013, IMG submission 120487) | Permafrost microbial communities from Stordalen Mire, Sweden - 612S2M metaG | ecosystem: Environmental > Terrestrial > Soil > Wetlands > Permafrost | place: Sweden: Stordalen | collected... | reverse complement strand
TCGGGCAAACTTCTCAAAACTCGGCTGGCAGGCAAATGTTATCTGGCGCATCGCGATCTACTCCTACATACCATTTGATGCGGACAGAATGCAGGTGGATCACTTAATCAGAGGTTCCTTAGAAGAACAGCGGACTTGGAAGTCGCAGTCCAATCTATGTCGCGCTGCTTGGCAGCTGACGGCCCTTGATCTCGCTCAGCAGCGCCTCCACCTGGTCCTCGCTTTCCAGCGCCTTGAACTTGTCTTCCAGTGTCTCCGGATTCAGTATCTCGCTGGCAGCGGCGTTTTCCGCGGCGTTCACGTGGACTTTGCTCTTCATCCTGTTGAGCGCGCTCTCCTGGCTGGTACCCACCACCTGCCGGGCTTTGGTCGCGCGGCCCACAACCTTGGCGCGGCGATGCTCTGCGATCAGCATTTCGCAGTGTGCGCGGGTCTCGTTGAGCTTCTGTTCCAGCTTGTGCAGCGCCTGGCGCAGCTGATCCGCTTCAGCCTTCTGATCCTCGGCCTCGGTGGTGAATCCCTTCACAAGCTGTTCGTGACTCAACACGCGCTCCAGTGCTGCGCGCGCCATATCGTCCTGGTTCTTCTGCACGGCGAGTTCCGCCTTGCGGCGCCATTCGGTCGCGTGTTGTTCGTGCTCCGCGCGCTTCTTCTCCAGCAGATGCTGATCCGCAATCGCGATGGCCACCTGCGTCTTCACCTGCATCAATTGGTTTTCCATATCCAGCACAACCTGTTTCAACATCCGCTCCGGATCCTCGGCCTTTTCCACCAGGTCATTCAGATTCGCTCGAAGCAATGTGCTTACCCTGTCCAGTAATGACATCGACTTCCTCCTTCCGTTCCGCTGATAACGTTCTGCGCGTTGCTGGCCGCTCAAGAATCTTGATCGGCTTCAGATTCTTTCCATAAGCCCGGCCCCCGGTCATGATAACCGGAGGCCCGGACTCCCAATCACTCGGGCAAGGCTCCGTTTGCCTCGGTCGGTTTCTTGGCTTGCGGTTTCTGTCCAATCGCCTGCACGTTCGACATCAATTGCTTAATGTCCATTCCGCTCAGCGCTTCAAACAATGCCGGCACCTGCGCCGCGATCTTCGTCATGTCGCCGGTGATCTTGCTTGCGCCCGCAGCGGTGTCGTTGCCGGTAGAGACGATGGTGATCTTATCCACCTTCGACAACGGTTCAGCCATGGCCCGCACCACATCGGCCATGTTGGTCAGCAGCTTGTCGACCACCGCTGCCTGGTTCCAGCCTTGATACGCCTCGGCCTTCACGTTCATGGCCTTGGCTTCGGCTTCGCCCTTTTGGAATATGATGCTGGCCTCGGCCTCGCCCTGCGCGCGAATCGCAGCGGCGCGGCCCTCAGCCTCGGTGGTCAGGCGATTCTTCTCCGCGGCAGCCATGTTCTCAATGCGCTGGCGCTCGATCTCGGCGCCTTTCAGCACGGTCGCAATGAGTTCCTTCTCGTGACGCAGAATTTCCGCTTCCTGCACCTTGATCTGGCCTTCTTTTTCCACCTGCTGCACCTTCACCTGCTCCGCCGTCACCTGCTGCAGCATCACGTTGGTCTGCAGTTCGTATGCCTTGTCGGCAGTGGCCTGTTGACGGCGGCTCTGCTCGGAGTACTCTGCCTTCTTGATCTCCAGATCGCGCTGCGCCTCGGCCTGGCGCGTTGCTGACGCGGTCTCGGCAATCACGCGCTCCTGGTCGGCCTGCGCCTTGGCGACGGCTGACTCGCGCAACGCCGTAGCCCGCTTGATAGCCGTGTCGCGCTCCGCATCGGCGGTCGCCATCTCCGCATCGCGCTTGATGCGCGCAATGTCCGGCCGGCCCATGTTGGATATGTACTCGTTCTTGTCGCGGACTTCCTTGATGGTGAATGAAATCACCTCCAGGCCCATCTTGCTCATGTCGTCGGCGCAGGTGCCGCGCATCCGGTCGCCCACCATCTCCGGCTCTTTGACAATCTGTTCCACCGTCAACTGGCCAATGATGCCGCGCAGGTGGCCCTCCATCACCAGGCGGATGAGCGCTTCGCGCTGCTGTTGCGGCTTGGTCAAAAACTGCTCAGCTGCGGTCAAAATCGAAGCCTGATCGCTGCGCACCTTGATCTGTGCCACGGCTTCGACGGTGACTGCCACGCCCTGCTTGGTGTAGAGATCCTGCTGCGGAGCCACATCGAAGCTCATCAGTTCCAGGCTCAGCTCACGGCAGTTCTGCACCATGGGCCAAATAACTGTGCCATGCCCCTTGACGACGCGAGTGCCGCCAAAACCGTATACGAGCAGAGCCTCATTCGGCCCCGCTTTCCTATACATCCTGGCCAGAAGGCCAAGGATGAAAATCAACGCCAGCACCCCCAGCCCTACAAATACAGCGATATCGCTCGTCAATACACTCATAATTGAGTTCATCGTGATCCCGGCCCCTTTCGCCCGGGAACGGATTGGTTGATGGTTTTACTGTCCCGAGCCAGCCTTGCGGCCGTTCCTCGGGAAACGCTTGGCAATGAATCCGAGCAGGAAGATTCCCGCCAGGATACATAAATCTGTAACGAACGCTGCGTGTTCAGTCATAAACTCCTAACCCTCGCGCCAGCCTCTTAGAAGCTGTCTCTCCCTTCCTCCCACCGCCTGACGTAGGCAATTCCCTTTTCGTAGCGGACGACAAAAACCTCTTCCTGTTTCTCGATCGCCGTCCCGTCCTCGGCGCGCGCCGGTGTTGAACAGCGCGCGCCCAGTTGTTCGTAGATCATCTCGCCCGTTCCGCCCGCCCTGATCGGCGAAGAGATGCGGCCCACCGCCCCCACCACTTCGGTTTCATCGGCGCTCAGGTAGTGCTGATTCGGCAGCAGCACGCGGGTGAGAAACAAAAACACGATGGTCCCGCCGGCCAGGCCGCAAATCACGCTCAGCAGCAGAACAACAAGGGCCACCAGGCTTCCGTGCCGCGTCAGCAAGCATCCCGCCGCACCAAACCAGCACAGAAAAATCATGATCGAGAATGTGTTCCACCACGGAACCTCTGCGCCCCCCGTACCGGCCTTCGCCACTCCGCCGCCATGGGGGACGTGAACGTGTCCCGCGTGTGGAATGTGAACATGCACATGGCCGCCGAAGTGGCCCATGCCGCCCAGCAGCGAAACCACGCTCAGCATCAACCCCGCCAGAAAGCAAACCAGATAAAAAGTCTCCCAATTCATTGCTGCGCCCCCTGTTTCCTTCCACCAGGCTTGTGCGCTTCGTGCTTCTTCTGCTCGTGCGCTTTGGGTTCAACTTTGGGCCGCAGCACCTCAACCAGCCGAGGCGCCAGCCCCGGCGTCTCAAGAATCATTTCCAAAAGCAGCAGGCATTCGCGCGAGTGTTCATGCTGGGCCAGCGTCAGCAGCGCCTGCTTCAGCTCCGGATCGCGGCGGAACCGCTCCGCGCCTGAAACCAGCCACAAGTCCAGCTTGTCTTCCAGGCTGCGAAGCTCGCTCTGCAACTCCGGCGAATAACCCTCCGGATCGTCGACCAGGTAGCCGGGATGCACTTTGAAAAACTTCGCCAGCGTCTGCCGTGTGGTGTTGGTCACGTGCGGCCGCGCCCCGGACTCGATCTGCGACAGGTAGCTCTGGCTTAGCTTCTCGCCCGTTTCAGCCTTGATGGCCCTTACGAGTTCCTGCTGGCTCAATGCGCGCTGCATCCCGCGGAGGCTGCCCTCGACTTCGCGCAAATAGCGGATTTTTTCGCCCAGCTTCATCGCTTCCGGCCCGGATAGAGCAGCTCTTCAAATCGGCCTCTATCGCAAATTGCAATCAGCATATCGCGGATTGCAATAGAAGGCAAGAAAAATCGGCGCAGCCTTCCCGTCTCATTTCTCCTGCCCGGCCAGATCATCGTTTGCATCTAAGAAATTGAAGGCTGCCGGAGAAGCTTCCACTCCTCAAAAAGCTGAGCTGGAGAACGTTTAGGTCTTTATAGGACAACAACTTAACGACTGTCGTGGCGCGTCGTCCGGGCTCCGGCGCCGGGCGTGCGGGCCCAAAACAATCCCACTCACTAAAGGGGAAAAATGCGCCGTATACCCTGCTCCACCTACCGGCTTCAGCTCCACGCCGGCTTTACTTTTGCACAGGCCGCGGCTGCGGCAGATTACCTCAGATCCCTCGGAATCTCGCACGTGTACTCCTCACCCTACCTGCAGGCCGCGCCGCATAGCATGCACGGCTATAACGTCGTCGACCATCAAAAGGTCAATGACGAACTGGGCGGCGAAGAGGGCCACCAGCTCTTTTGCGCGCGCTTGCAGCAGCTGGGCCTGGGGCAGGTTCTGGACATCGTACCCAATCACATGGCTACTGGTCCCCAGAATCGTTTTTGGTGGGACGTGCTGGAAAATGGCCCATCCAGCCGTTACGCAACCTGGTTTGACATCGATTGGAACTCCGCCGAAACCAAGTTGCATAACAAGGTGCTGATCCCGGTCCTGGGCGATCAGTACGGACGCATCCTGAGCGCGAAACAAATCAAAATCGAGCAGGACTGCGACAAGTTCCACCTCAAATACGGCGACAATTTGTTTCCACTATCGCCCTGCTCGCTGGCGATTCCGCTCGCCAAGGCCGCCGAATACGCAGGCAACGCAACTCTCAGTTTCATCGCCGACAGCATGGCGCGGCTTCCCTCCGCCGCCTCTTCCGATCAGGAAGCCGTAATGTCCCGCCATCGCGACAAAACCGTCATCTACGAACTTCTGCAACGCCTGTGCCAGGAGCAGCCTGAAGTGTCTAGCTCCATAGCCCGCGCAGCCGACGAGTTGAACAGCGATCTCGATGCCCTCGACAACTTCCTCAACCAGCAACACTACCGGCTCGCCTACTGGCGCACCGCCGACCAGGACCTGGGCTACCGCCGATTCTTCGACGTGAATACGTTGATCGGACTTCGCGTCGAGCGCCCTCACGTCTTCGAAGCCACACACTGCAGGATTCTGGAATGGCTTGAAAACGGCGTTCTCGACGGCGTCCGCGTCGATCACCCTGACGGCCTCCGCGACCCCGAACAATACTTCCACCGGCTGCGCAGCCGCGCTCCCGACGCCTGGATCGTCGGCGAAAAAATTCTTGAGCCGGAAGAGTTCCTGCGGCCCACCTGGCCCATCGACGGCACCAGCGGATACGACTTCCTGAATGTGCTCAATCGGCTCCTTGTGAATAGTGACGGATTGAGCGAGTTAACCGACATCTACAGCAAGTTCACCCGCGAACCGGTCGACTTCGAAGCCATTGCGCATGATAAAAAGCTCAACGTCGAACAGGACGCGTTAGGAAGCGACGTCAACCGGCTGGCCAGTCTGTTCGTCGAGATCTGTGAAAATAACCGCGATCGCCGCGACTATACCCGCGCTGAAATCCGCCGTGCGCTGCGCGAGGTGGCCGCGAATTTCCCCGTCTACCGCACCTACGTGGCGCCCGAGCGCGATCAGATTACAGACGAAGACCGCGGCAAGATCGCCGACGCGGTCGCCATGGCCAAGGCAAATCGACCCGACCTCGACGCCGGCCTCTTCGATTTCATTGCCGATGTGCTGGCTCTTCGCGCCCGCGGAGGCCTGGAGACTGAGTTCCTGTTGCGCTTCCAGCAATTCACTTCGCCGGTGATGGCCAAGGGCGTCGAAGATACTGCGCTCTATTGCTACAACCGCCTGGTCGGACTCAATGAAGTGGGCAGCGCGCCTGCATTGAACGGACTTTCGATCGACGACTTCCACGCCTACTGCGCCAACATGCAGGCCACGCACCCCGAGACCATGACCACCCTCTCAACCCACGACACCAAGCGTTCCGACAACGTGCGCGCCCGCCTCGCCGTTCTCACGGAGATACCGGGGCCGTGGCGTGGCGCGCTCAACCGCTGGTCGCGCATGAATGCGACGCTGAGGACAAGCGGATTCCCCGACCCGAACACCGAATATTTTCTTTACCAGACCATCGTTGGCGCATGGCCCATCACCGTCGAGCGCCTGATCCCTTACATGGAGAAGGCTGCCCGCGAAGCCAAGCAGCAGACCAGCTGGACGCAGCAGAACGCCGAGTTTGAAGATGCTATGAAGAGCTTTATCCAGCGCATCCTTGACTCGCCTCAATTCGTTGCCGATCTCGAATCCTTCATCCAGAAGATCCTTGAGCCCGGCCGCATCAACAGCCTGGCGCAGACCCTCGTCAAGTTCACCGCCCCTGGAATTCCCGACACCTACCAGGGAAGCGAATTATGGGATCTGCATCTCGTCGACCCAGACAATCGCTGCCCGGTTGACTACGACCTGCGCCGGCGGCTGCTTGCCGAACTCGAACAGGGCCTCACCGCGGAAGAGATCATGAAACGCGTTGACGAGGGACTTCCGAAGTTATGGGTGGTTTATAAGGGTCTCCAGTTGCGCCGGCAAAGACCGGAGGGTTTCAATGCCGCCGCCGAGTACTCTCCGCTGCTTGCCGCGGGCCCCAAAAAAGAGCACCTGGTTGCGTTCCTGCGTGGGCCGAGCCTCGCTACCCTGGTTCCCCGCTGGAGCCTCAGGCTGGGCGGCAATTGGGGATCGACAACCGTCGATCTGCCTGCCGGCCGCTGGAAAAACATTCTCACCGGCGACGAAATCACAGGCGGCCGGCAGCGCGTGCAACCGTTGCTGCAACGCTTCCCTGTCGCGCTACTTACCAAGGAGACGGAGTAAAAAATGCACCAATTTCAAATCTGGGCGCCACTGGCCGGCAAGATGGCAGTCAGCGTCAACGGAAAAGCGTACCCGATGGAAGGCCCCGACGACCAGGGCTGGTGGCGTACCGCAATCGATGAAGCCAATCCCGGCGAGGACTACGGCTTTCTGATCGATGACGAATCTACCCCTTATCCCGATCCTCGTTCGCTGGCCCAGCCCAACGGCGTGCATGGCCTTTCCCGCATCTACGATCCAGGCGCATTCCAGTGGTCGGACAAAAAATTCCATGCCCGGCCTCTGGCCAGCGCCGTCATCTATGAGCTCCACATCGGTACTTTTACCGCCGAAGGCACGCTCGACGCGGCAATCGGCAAATTGGATTACCTGGCCGACCTCGGCATCACCCACGTCGAACTCATGCCGGTGGCGGCTTGGGCCGGCGATCAGGGATGGGGCTACGATGGCGTGGCGCTCTATGCCGTGCATCAGCCCTACGGCGGCCCGGACGCGCTCAAGCGATTTGTGAATGCGGCGCACTTGAAGGACCTTGCCGTGTTGCTCGACGTCGTCTATAACCACTTCGGCCCGGTGGGCAATTACGCCGGAAAATTTGCGCCCTACATAACCGACTCTCATCACACCCCGTGGGGTGGAGCAGTGAATCTCGAGCAAGCGGGCTCTCATCATGTGCGCCGCTTCTTACTGGACAACGCGATCATGTGGATGCGCGATTACCACATGGACGGCCTGCGCCTCGATGCCGTACATGCCTTCGTCGATCGCTCCGCGATTAACTTCCTTGAGCAATTAAGCCAGGAGGTCAAGGTCTTAGGGGCATCGTTGGGCCGCGAACTGGTAGTGATCGCCGAGAGCGATCTGAACGACCCGCGTCTGGTCACGCCGCGCGAGGCCGGCGGTTACGGCATGGACGCGCAGTGGAGCGACGACTTCCATCACGCGCTCTTCACCGTCCTCAGCCGCGAAGCGCTGGAGGGAGCGTACTACTCCGACTTCGGCTCGTTCGCCCAGTTAGCCAAGGCCCTTGAGCGGACCTTCGTGTATGACGGCCTCTACTCTCACTATCGGCATCGAGTGCATGGCCGGCCCGTGGGCAACCTCTCCCAACACCACTTCATCGGCTTCATCCAGGATCACGACCAGGTGGGCAATCGCGCCGTCGGCGACAGGACCCACCAGATCGCCGGCTTCGATCGCGCCAAAGTCGCCGCGGCCATCGTGCTCACCAGTCCCTTCATTCCCATGCTCTTTCAGGGCGAAGAGTGGGCCGCTTCATCCCCATTTCAATTCTTCGCCGACCACGAAGACCCCGAGATGGCGCGCCTGGTTTCAGAGGGGCGCAAGCGCGAGTTCGCGGCCTTCGGTTGGAACCCGGAATCGATTCCCGACCCCGAGAAGCGCGAGACCTTTGAGCACTCAAAGCTGAGCTGGAATGAGATCGACGAGCCTGAACACGCCGGGATGCTGGCCTGGTATCGCGATCTCATTCGCCTGCGCAGGACCACACCCTGCCTGAATGACGGCGAACCCGGAAACACGCGCGTGTGCTTCGACGAACAACAAAAGTGGCTGCTGATTCAGCGCGGCGCAGTCAGCGTCTGCTGCAACCTGGGCGCGTCCGACCACGACTTTGAAATGCGCCCGTGCAATCGCCTCGCGCTCGCGTCGAGCGATGGAGTGAGTGCAAAGGAAAACTCCATCTCGTTGCCGCCCGACACGGTCGCTATCCTTGTTCGCGGCTAGTCCGCGTTTTTCAGGTTAGATTTTTCCGGCATAACTTGGGACGAGAAAAGAAAGAAATGGGATTGGCCACTCACGGCCATTGCGTAGATTTACCGGCCGGGCGCTCACAATGGAAGCATGAGCACCTTGTGTCCAGTTCCCTCTGCAGCCAATTTTCGGCACCCCCCACCCCCCCATACCCCACTAACACACCTCCAGCGACGCCCCGTTGAGACATAAGAGTAATATAATCAACTACTTCCGATCAGTAGCCCGTGTACTCAACAGTAAACACAACCTCGTTTTTTGATTCAATTTTGGCCCCTTCGCGGCGATTTTCGACGCAAAACAGGCCATTAATCACATCATTTGGCGTACTGTTTTGCAGCGCGAACTCTCGGGAACACCGACAGCCCCGATCCCGGAATGGTCTTTTCAGGCCGTCCAGGCAGCGGCGCGGGCCGCGCGACCCGTCGAGACATATCCCATGTCCACCGAGATGCCGCGGACGCATTGAAGCAGGTGGTTGGCAATCGAGGGCAGCTTCTGCGCCGTGACCCGGAAAGACGGACCGGAGACGCTGATCGCGGCCACAGGCTGCCGCTGCGCATCGAGCAGCGGGACTGCAATGCAGCGCAGTCCTTCTTCAAATTCCTCGTCGTCGACCGCGTAACCGCGGCGGCGGGTCTTTTCCATCTCCACGCGCAGGGCTTCGGGCGTGGCAATGGTGCGATGCGTGGGACGCTCGAAGCGAATTCGGCGCACAACTTCAGCGGCTCGCTCGGGAGACAGGAAAGCTAGAATCGCCTTTCCCACCGAAGTGCAATGCACGGGATTGCTGGCGCCGATCCGCGTGATCATCCGCACCGAGCGCGCCGGCTCGATCTTGTCGATGTAGATGACGCGAGCCGCCTCCAGTACGCACAGGTGAGCGGTCTCTTCCGTCTCGGCGACCAGCCGGCGGAGATGCGGTTGCGCGCGGTCGCGCAGATCGTACTGCTCGATGGCGCGGTTGCCGAAGTCGAACAGGCGCAGGCCGAGACGGAATTTCCCCGCCGAGGTGCGCTCCACCATGCGATGGCGTTCCAGGACCATCAGAAATCGATGCGCTGTGCTCTTGTGCAACTGGAGGGAGGAGGCCACCTGGGCCAGCCCCAGCGGAGTTTCGCTTTCACCGAGCAAGTCGAGGACGGCAAAGGCGCGGTCAAGAGCCTGAACTTTATAAGTCCCTTGCGGAGCGGCATCTCGCATATTGAACCTCCATTCCGCTTTCTGGTTACATAATTAGATTCTCAAAATATGGTATTTCCGTCAAGAAAAGATGCCCCTATTGCACCTTGCGCGGCGCCCAGTAACATAGTGATTTGGATCAGGCAAACAGCAGCGGCGAGCTATTCCGTTGGGACAACATCACCTTCGCCGGGAGCAAGGAATAGGTTGTCTTCAACTCCATGCTGGCGCGTGTAAAGGTCGTAATATCTTCCGCCCAGGGCGAAGAGTTCAGCGTGGCTTCCGCGTTCCACTACCAGTCCCTGTTCGACCACCAGGATCTGGTCAGCGCGTCGGATGGTGGACAGGCGGTGGGCAATCACGAACGTGGTGCGGCCCAGCATGAGCTGATTCAGGCCGGCCTGGATCATGGCTTCCGATTCGGAATCAAGGGAGCTGGTGGCTTCGTCCAGAATCAGGATGCGGGGTTCGGCAAGCAGGGCGCGGGCGATGGAAAGACGCTGGCGCTGTCCGCCGGAAAGTTTCACGCCACGCTCGCCGACGATAGTGTCGTACCCTTCAGGAAAGCGCTCGGCGAACTCGTCAACGCGCGCCGTGCGACTGGCGGAGAGAAATTGCTCCTCATTGGCGCTGGGGCGGGAGAAGAGAATGTTCTCGCGAATGGTCCCATCGAAGAGGAATGACTCCTGAAGCACAACCCCCAACTGGGAACGGAAGGTATTCAGGTCAACATCGGCGAGATTGATGCCGTCGATCAGGATCCGGCCGTTGGTGGGCGTGTGAAAGGCGCAGATCAGGCTGATGATGGTGGACTTACCCGAACCCGATGAGCCCACCAGGGCGGTAACGGTTCCGGGTTCCGCGTGGAAGCTGATTCCGTTGAGGACAGGCTTACCCGGAGTGTAAGAAAACTCGACGTCATCAAAGACGACATCACCCTGGATGGTCGGCATTTTGAGTGTGCGGCCGGGACTCTGATTTTCTTCGAGCTCCGACATGATTTCGTGGGTGCGGTCGAGGCCGGCGAAGGCCTCTGTCAGCTGGGTGCCGATGTTCACCACCTGAAAGACGGGCGCGATCATGAAAGCCAGAAACATGTTGTAGCTGAAGTAGTCACCCACCGACCAGGTATGGCTGAGGACGTTGTGGCCGCCGAGCCACATAACGAGAGCGGAAACCAAACCGAGGACAGTGGTTGAGGCCGAGCCCAGAACGCTGGTCATGGTAAGAGACTTCATGACATTGGAGAGGAGACGATCAACGCCGCCCGAGAAGACATCGTGCTCGCGCTCTTCCGCGTGGTAGCCCTTGATGACGCGCACCCCTCCCAGCGACTCGGTGAGGCGCCCGGTTACCTCGGCATTGATTTTCGCGCGCTCGCGGAAGATGGGTCGAATCACTTTGAAGGCGTATTGAAGAATGAAAACGAAGCCCCCTACAACGGCGAAAACAATCAGTGTCACGGTAATGCTGCGATGGAGCAGATAAATGAATGCCAGGGCGGCGGTGAGCAGCCCTCCCACGAAGTCGACCAGACCGGTGCCGACCAGGTTGCGGACGCCCTCCACATCGCTCATGATGCGCGCGACCAAGGTGCCGCTTCGGTTTTCATCGTAGTAGGCCACTGAAAGCAGGCCGACATGTTTCTGCACCTGGCGGCGCATCTCGGCGATAAGACGCTGCCCGGCCTTGGACAGCAACTGGGTAAGCGAATAGGAGGTGATGGCCTGGACCACCATCGCGGAAAAAACCAGGAGGATGATCTTGGGCAACAGATCGGGGCGCGGGTGCGTGGGAGAAAGCACCGTGTCGAGCAGAGGCTTGGACATGAACGGCAACACCAGGCCGGCGACGCGGTTGATGACCATGAGGCCCATTCCAGCGAGCAGCAGGCCGAGGCGCGGCGCAACCAGCGCCTTGATCTCCGGCCACAGTTTTCTGAGATTGGGTTTGGGCTTAGGCAGATCGGCCAGACCGGCGCGCGCCCCGCGGCCGTGCGGCGTGCGCTCGGCGCGCATGTTCATGCCCATTCCTCCGCCACGCATTGTGCCCATGCGTTACACCAGGCCTGTACGTCGCGCGGCAATGAAGGAACGGACGCAAAGAATCACATAGATGAGCAGAAGGACTGCCATGCCCAGTTTCGATGCCAGGGCGATGGGATCGGGTGAGAGCCCTTCGGCATGAGCATGCACAGTACCGCGAATCGCTTCCGACGCTGCGCCGATGAAGCCGAGCAGGCCAATGGTGACTGCGATGTGCATGAAGAGCTTGCGGCGTTTTTCATTGGGGCTGATGGCAAAAAAGCCGGAGACGCCGAGGGCGAGTCCGAACCATGTCGGGATGAGTGCCGTGGGGTCCTGACTGCCGGTGCCGAAGTATCCGGCCAGACCCAATATGACCAGCAATAGAGCAAAGACAAGTGTCACTTTTGCCATCGAAGACCTCCATGGCGGTGCATGGCAAGAATAACAGTCGACAGTTGACAGCGGACAGCCGGCAGCGATCAGCGCTGGATGCGAGCCGAGCCACCTTTCGCCAGCGCGCGGACCTGCTCAAGAGTGGCCATGGTCGTGTCGCCGGGGAAGGTGGTGAGAAGAGCGCCATGCGCCCAGCCAAGCTTGAGGGCTTCCTCGGGTTCCTCGCTATTCAGCAGGCCGTAGATAAAGCCCGCAGCAAAACCGTCGCCGCCCCCGACGCGGTCTACAACGTCCAATTCCATTGTGGGTGCGGTGTAGGTCTTTCCGTTGACCCAGGCCACTGCGCTCCAGGTATGGTGGTTGGTAGAATGCACTTCGCGGAGGGTTGTGGCTACGACCTTGGCCCGCGGAAGCTTTTGGACCACCCCACCCATCATTCCGAAAAACACCGAAGGGTCGAGCTTCGATTTTGCGGCGATCTCCGGTCCGGGAATTCCGAGACCCTTTTGAAGATCTTCTTCATTGCCTACGAGAACATCCACATTCTCGACGATGGTGCCGATGGTTTCAACGGCGTGGTCGATGCCACCGGAGATCTTCCAGAGCTTTTCGCGGAAGTTCAGATCGAAAGACGTGATGGCCCCAACTGCCTTTGCTTCTTTCATCATCTCCGCGGCGAGCAGTGCAGTGGTCGGCGAGAGCGCGGCGAAGAGGCCGCCGCAGTGCACCCAGCGCACGCCACCGGCGAAGATGGCCTTCCAGTCGAAGTCTCCGGGCTTGAGCTGCGCCGCAGCTTCATTAGCGCGATTGTAGAAGACGACCGGAGGACGAACACCATGGCCCTGATCGCTATATACGGTGGCCATGTTGGGGCCCGTGGCGCCGTTGTGTTCGAAGTGCTTATAGAAGGGCTTGACTCCCATGGCGCGGACACGCTCCGCGATTAAATCCCCAATGGGATAGTCGACCATTGCAGAGACAAGAGCGGCCTTCATGCGAAAACAGTCAGAGAGGTTGGCGGACACGTTGAACTCGCCGCCGCTGACGTGGATTTTGCACTCGGTAGCCTTTCGAAAAGGGATGATGCCGGGGTCAAGGCGATGTATCAAGGCCCCCAATGCCAGAAAATCCAATTCAGCATCCTTGCGGATATTCAATCCATTGCTCATGGTCTTACTCCCTCCTGCGAGGCGGGCTTGAAAATGCTTGTGAACGAACAGAATTGGGTCAGGAACCGCGGCCAATCAACTGCCGCTTGCGACTACATGATTTACATCGGAGAGGATCTGATCGGGCGTCCACTCATTGCCGGGATAAAACTCCGCGACTCTCCCACCGGGTCCGATAAGAGTGGTGGACAGTGTATGGGTAATGGTGTCCGCGGCGCCATGGGTAATGCCAACGTCAAAGAACTTCGCCATCTCGAGCAGTTCGGCAGCGGTGGGAACCGCGAAATCCCAGTGGGCGAACGCAGCCTTTGAGTCGCTGCCGATGTAGGTTGCGCCGTAGGCACGGAGGCGGTCGGGAGTGTCATGTTCCGGATCGAAGCTGACGCAGAGCAGGTGAGTTTTGGCATAGAGCGCCGGGTTCGCAGCGAGCTGGCTGTTGATTACGGCGAAGTGATGAGTGATCAGCGGGCAGAAGTTTGGCGATGGGCAACGCGTGTAGATAAACGTCAGCAGCAGCGTTTTGCCATGAAACTGGCCTAGATGAATCGTGTGTCCATCCTGATTGCGCAGCTTGAAATCAGGGACTGCGTCGCCAGGCGCGGGCACATGGTAGAAGACGGCAGGGCGGTAGTCGGCCTTGGCCTGCGCGACGATCACGATGTGGTCCAGGAGGAAGTCGGCGTCTGGATTCTGGGATACGAGGACATCGGCGGTGAGGACGTCGCCGGGATGAAGCTCGCTCAGAACGCCTGGGTCCTTGAGCTTGTAGGGCATGGTCATTGCGTCCATAAAGCCGGGAATTGCTTCATGATTCAGAGTCACGTCGCCGGTGGCGGCGTTTGTGGCGACAACTTTGCCCCGGAGTTTATAGATCTTGAACGCTGAGCTTGTTGAACTTTGCTTTTCGCCATTGCTCCCGGAATGACAACCGCAAACGGCCACCAGAGCGAACAAGACACTTGCCACAGATTTCCGCATCGCACTTCCAGTTTACAACTTCGCGGACTGACCACGTAAGACGCAAAGGGCTCCCGTAAGGCGCCGTAGCGTAAACACCTGCGGAACCAATGACGGCGGCTTTTTGTCGCGTGCCGTCCGCTGGCGTATAACGCTGGAATGGGTGCAAAGAGAGCGACCGGCATGGATGAGTGGCTGCGCGGAGGCGGCGTGATGGTAACAGCCAGCGAACGGGCAGCCCGGGCCCTTGCCGGCCAATATCATCGGGCGCGCAAGGCTGAAGGCAGGGCGGCATGGCCGTCTCCGCAGATCGAGGAATGGCAACAGTTTGTTCGCCGGACCTGGGATGAACGCGGAGCGGATCAGCGGATGGTGATGAGCCCGATCCAGGAACATGCGCTTTGGATCCGGATTGTTGCCGCAGATGGCGATGGGGTGGCCCTGCTGGAGGGACCAAGGCGAAGAACGGCGGGGCTGGCCATGGATGCTCACCGGTTGCTGTGCCTGTATGCACCACGATTTCTGCAGACAGCGACGCGAGCCGGATGGCAGCAGGACGCCGCCGCTTTCAGTCGATGGCTGACCGCCTTCGATGAAGCATGCCGCAAACAAAATCTGTTGAGCGCCGCGCGGCTGCCGTTGGAGTTGGCGGAGAACCTGGAAAGCGACGGCGGCGAGCGGGCTGAGCTGCTGATGGCCGGATTTGACCGGGTCTTGCCATCACAGCAAAAGATTTTTGACGCATGGGGTGCATGGCGGCAGGTGCCAGCCGGTGAGTTGGCCGCCCATATCTCCTTTTGGGCAGCGGCCGGCGTGCAGGAAGAGTTGGAGGCGTGCGCACTGTGGTGCAAGGGGCAATTGGCGGCCAATCCGCAGACCCGCCTGCTGGTTGTTACTCAGGAGCTGGAGCAGAGACGAGGCGAGATCGAGAGGGCATTCCTAAAACATTGCGGTAGTGACGCGACGACCGGCTTACTTCGGTTTGAGTTTTCCTTAGGCGTTCCGCTGGGACAAATGGCTCTGGCGCGGGGCGCACTGCTGGTGTTGCGCTGGTTGAACGGGGCGATTGAGGAACACGAACTGGATTGGCTGATTTCAGCGGGTGTGACTGCGCTCGCGGCTGAGGAATCTCAAGAACTTGCCGCATTTGCGCGGGCGCTAAGACGGCGCGGCCTGGAGCGGACCCGGTGGAGTTTGGATGAGCTTTTCAGGCAAAAGCCAGGAGTCGAACTGCCAGGGGCATGGGTTGGCCGCATGACGCAGGCGAGACGGCGGCTGGAAGAAGTTCTTCGAAGGCAGCAAACACCGCTCGCATGGGCTGAATTGACGCCTCAATTGTTGGAGATCGCCGGTTGGCCCGGGCAAAGACCCTTGACCAGCGCTGAGTTCCAGGTGATGCGCAGGTGGCAAAAGGTGACGGATGACTGTGCGTCGCTGGGATTTGATGGGCGGTGGATGCAATGGCTGGATTTTCTGGGCGCCCTGAGGTGGTCGGCAGCCGAGACGTTGTTTGCGCCCGAGTCGCAAGATGCGCCGGTGCTGATTGCGGGACCTGCCGAGGCGGCCGGCCTGGCTGTGGATGGGATCTGGTTTCTGGGTGCGAACGAGGATGCGTGGCCCGCGGCAGGAGCACTGCATCCTCTATTGCCCTTGGAGGTTCAGCGAGCGGCGGGAATGCCGCATGGTTCCGCGCAACTCGATTGGGTACTGGCCGAGGCAGTGACGCGAAGACTCGCTGCATCCGCGCCGGAAGTTCGGTTCAGTTATGCAAGGCAGTGTGAGGGTCTTGAGTTGCGGCCCTCCCGGCTTGTGGAGAAGATTGCGGGCGACCCAAAGGATTTGCCGGCGGAACTCGCCGTCAACACGGCTCCGGAAGCGACAGCGGTTTGGTTTGAAGACGCGAGCCGAATTCCCTTCCCGGCCGGCGCGGTGGCAGGTGGCTCGAGCGTGCTCACCAGTCAATCGCAGTGCGCGTTCAAGGCATTTGCGACGGCGCGGTTGGGCGCGGAAGGCTGGGAGCCGGCGCAGGCTGGATTGAGCGCCAAGCAGCGTGGGCAATTGTTGCACGCCGTGCTTAATGCGATTTGGTCCGGACCGCCCGCCGGCCTCCGCAGCCACGGAGACCTCGTGGAGATCGAGGACCTTCGCGCGTTCGTCGAGGGACACGTGCAGGAAATATTGAATCAAGAAATGCCTGCGTCGGCACGGGAGCAGATGCCTAGGAGGTATTGGGAACTGGAAGCGACAAGGTTGGTTGAACTGCTGACAGAGTGGCTGAGATATGAGGCAGCAAGAGCGCCGTTCGAGGTGACCGGAACGGAGGTGAAGCGGGAAGAGGCGATCGCAGGCCTGGCGCTCAAGTTGAGGCTCGATCGGGTGGATAGATTGAACGATGGAAGTTTCCTGGTGATCGACTATAAGACCGGCGATGTCTCGCCTAAGCTCTGGGAAATGCCGCGGCCGGACGATGTGCAACTACCTCTGTATGCGGGGTTTGCGCTGGAACGGGAGACTCAGCCCTTGGGCGGCTTGGTGTTTGCGAAAGTTCGCGCCGGCAACAATTGTTTCGCAGGACGGGTGGGGGACGCGAAGGGGCTATTGCTGCCTGGGATCGGAGCGTCAACCGCGTTGGTGAAACGCAAGCTGGAGGTCGAAGACCTGCTTGCGTGGCGTCATTACATCGAGCGAATGGCGCATGAGTTTCTTGAAGGTCGCGCCGATGTCGATCCGCGCGAGTTCCCCGCAACGTGCGACCGCTGCGGCCTGCAGGCTGTGTGCCGGATCGCCGAGTTACGAACCGATCTCGATGACGAGGACGAGAACTACGAGGAGGAATAAAGTGCCTAGCACGGAGCCGAAAGCGGTTCCTTTGGATCGGGCCGAACGCGAGCGGGCGCTCGATACCAAGCGATGCGTGCTGGTGCGGGCGCCGGCCGGATCGGGAAAAACAGATCTGCTCACGCGCAGATTTCTCAGACTCCTGAGCGAGGCGGATGAGCCGGGCGAGATTGTCGCGATTACGTTTACCAAGGCGGCGGCCGCGGAGATGCGGCACAGGATTCTCAAGGAATTAGAAAAGGCGGCGGCGCACAAAGAGCTTGAAGAGAATAAAGCGGACGGAATCTCTATGGAGGCGCTGGCGCGAAGGGCACTCGAGCGTTCCCGGGAAATGGGTTGGAATCTCATCGATTTGCCGGCCCAGTTGCGGATCTCGACCATCGATGCGTTCGGTCGTGAGTTGGCGCTGCAACGGCCGCTGCTTTCGGGCTTGGGTGGAGGGCTTGAGATCAGCGAACAGCCGCGTGAACTCTACAGGCGCGCGGCCCGGAGAACTCTCGAGGCACTCGACAGCAGCGATGCGAAGGTGCGCGAGGCGATTGAGGCGCTGCTGGTGTGGCGCGACAATAACTGGCAGGAGTTGGAAGAACAGTTGGTTGAAATGCTGGCGCAGCGCGATCGCTGGATGCGCGAATTCGTACTCGGGCAAGACGCGGATTGGATGGCGGTGCGCGAGCGTCTGGAGCGGCCGTTCCGGACCTGTGCCCGGGCAGCGCTCCATGAATTGAGCAGGCTGCTTGACCAGGTTCCGGGAGCGCGCGAAGAGGTGTTGGATCTGGCTCGATTCGCATGTGAGCAGAGTGGCGGCGAACTGCACCGCGATCTGGCTGAGTGCGCGGAGTTCCCGGTTGCGCCACACACCCATCGCGAAGAAATCGAAAGCGCCAGGCAGGTCTGCGCATGCCTGGCGGCGTTTGTATTGACGGGCACCGAATTTCGCAAGCAGGTGAATAGGCTGAACGGGTTTCCTTTGGACCGACCGCAGGAGAAGGCGCGGATGCGTGCACTGATTGCGAATCTTAGAAATGTTGAGGGTATTCAGGCTGCGCTCGCTGCGGTGCGATTGCTTCCCTCCGCGCGATACACCGAAGAGGAGTGGCGGATTGTTCAGGCTTGCTTCGTGCTGCTTAAGCATGCCGCGGGCCAGTTGCATGTAGTCTTTGCGGAAGCTTCTGAAGTGGATTACGTCGAGGTGGCGCAGATTGCAGAGAGCGTCCTGAGGGGTGAGAGCGAGATTCCGGGCGAAGCTGCACTGGCGGTTGCAAACGGGATCAGGCACTTGCTGGTTGACGAGTTTCAGGACACCAGCCGGAAACAGCACCAGTTGCTGGCCCGGCTGATCGCGGCCTGGGAGACGCGCGAAGCTCGGACGTGCTTCGTGGTCGGCGACCCGATGCAGTCGATCTATTTCTTTCGCGATGCGGATGCGGAGTTGTTTCCGCGCGTGGAGCAGGCAGGCCTGGAGATTCCGGGCGACTTGCCGCTCGCATTTGATCTGGTCGGCCTGCGAACGAATTTCCGCACGAAACGATCGCTGATTGAACGGCTCAACGAGATCTTCGAAAAGGTTTTCGAAGTTAACGATGGAAGCGATGTGACCTTTTCAAGGGCCGAGCCGGGACCTGCGGAGCCAGGCCTATTGGCGCTGGAGATTGCGCGCGATCATACGCCGCGGATGCAACTCCACCTGGAGTTCATGCCTGAGACGCCCAGGACTGTTTCGAACGGTCCGGATACCATGCGGGAGAGAGACAGGATTGCCCAGGAGCGGGAAGCGGCTCGTGAGAGACAGACGCAGGAGATTGTCGATGTGATTCATAAGCGCATGGCGCAAATTGAACATGCGCGCTCCAGTGGACAGAAGTACCGGATAGCGGTGCTGGGGCGGACGAAAGCGGTACTCGTCGGCGTCGCAAAAGGGTTGCGCGAAGCGGGAATTCCGTTTCGAGCGGTCGAGCTGGAAGAGCTGAAAGGGCAACCCGAAGTTATGGACGCGCTGGCATTGGCACGGGCGCTCATGAACTCCGAGGACAGGCTGTCATGGTTGGGTGTGCTGCGGGCGCCGTGGTGCGGGCTGTCGCTCGAAGACCTGCACACACTTGTAAGCGAGGACGATGAGCAACTGAAGAGGCGGCCTGTGCCTGAGCTGCTGAAAGAACGCGCAGAGTTACTCAGCAAACAGGGACGAATGGCAGTGGGGAGGGTCGTTCACGCAACTGAATACGCATCTCAATTGCGCCTTCGACTGCCGGCGATGTCCCTCGGAACATGCCTCGAACAGGCCTGGTTGCGGTTGGGCGGAGCGCAGTGCGTTGATGCAACCGGCAGAGCCAACGTGGAGCTGCTGTGGCGGACGCTGGACAGTTTGCCGGAGAGAGAGCAGGATCTGCTCGGCTCGGCGCTCGATGTAGCTCTCGAGAAGTTGACCGCGCAGCCCGATGCCAAGACCGACAGCGATTTCGGTGTACAACTGATGACGATTCACAAATCGAAAGGGCTGGAATTTGAGGTTGTGATTGTGCCGGACATGCAGGCCGGTGCAGCACGTAGCCGTAGCAGGTTGCTTTCCTGGATGGAGCGCGGTCTAGCCGAGCCTGATGAATCGGGAGATGTTACAGAGTTTTTGGTGGCTCCATTGCAGACCAAGGGCTCGGATCGCGGCAAAGCAAAAGAGTGGGTGGATCGAGTGTATCGCGATCGCGAAGTTCAGGAGATGCGTCGAATCGTGTATGTGGCAGCGACTCGAGCGCGGGACGAACTCCACCTGTTTGCACGACCGGCATACAAGACGGCGGCCGATGGCACGCTGCATCTGGCAAAACCACGAGAAAGTCTGCTCTTGACCGCATGGCCGGCGTTCGAGACGGAGATCGAAGAGAGATTCAATGCATGGTGTGCACCCGAAGAGGCTGAAGTGGAATCGATTGCCGCGGCCGGAGAGAATTTGCTGCAAATGGCGAGCACGACCACTGAATCATCGCGCCGCGTTGCGAGGCTGAGAAGACTACCGGCGAATTTCAGCGATGCGCGGAACGAGGATGCAGGATTGACTTCGGATGTCGAGATTCGTGGGACGGGAAGCCTCTACGGGCGACATGAGGGAGGACTGATTTCGCGAGTTCTGGGAATTGGGGTCCATGCGTTATTGCAGCAGTCGGCGAAGCTTCGCCGAAGTGAAGAATGGGAAGCGGTGCGTACAATGCTTTTGAATTCCCTTCCCCGCGTTACGGCCCAGATTCGCTCTGCTGGAGTCGAACGGGCGCAAGCAGCGCGGATTGCCCAACAGGCTCTCGAGATTGCACTCAAGGCCACCAGCGATCCTGTGGGCGAGTGGATTCTTTCGCCCCATGCCCAAGCTGAAAACGAGGTTCAATGGGCCGGAGTGGAATCCGGAAGCGTGAGGACCGTGCAGGTGGACCGGGTCTTTCGCGGCGGGCTGGAGCCGCTGGGCGATGGCGACGATGCGTGGTGGATTATCGACTACAAGACGGCACATCAAGAGGGAGACGATCCAGATGAGGCTTTGCCGCAAATGAGGGAGATTTTTGCGCCGCAGATCGAGGCGTATGCCAGGGTGCTGCGCAATCTTCGTGGAGCAGGCGCGACGGTGCGCGCGGGGCTTTATTATCCGCGAATATCACGATTTGATTGGTGGGAGGTGTAGATAAAGATATCCCGGATCTCAACATTGAGACCCGGGATGTCCTGCTCTTATTGAGAGAAATCCTCTATTGCAGACTCTTCATCAGGCTGTCGAGCGCGGCCTTCGGAGGACGAGTAATCGACTCCGGCAGCGTTGAAAGAGGCTCATCCACCAAACTCAGGAGATCGATGAATGTAGGCTTCTTGGTGTCAATATAAAAGACACCGGTGAGAATTTCCTCGCTCTGCTGTGCTTCCATCAGGGTGCGAACCGCATTGGCCTTGTCGGTGGGATCGTAATCCTCGAGCAGCTTACGCAGCCGCAGGTTGGACCCATCATGCATTTGGACGTCGTACACCTGGCCGGAGTCGTAGTCCACTTCAATATCTTCAAAGCTTGGAACGAAACCAATTTCGTTGATGGGCTCGTCATTTTCCTGCAGGAACTTGTAGCTCTTGGTTGATCCTTCGTGGTCGTTGAAGGTGACGCAGGGGCTGATGACGTCGAGCATGACGGTTCCCTTGTGGGAAATAGCCGCTTTGAGCATGGCGAGCAACTGCTTTTTGTCGCCGGAGAACGAGCGGCCCACAAAAGTGGCGCCAAGCTGGATGGCAAGAGCGCAAGTATCGATCGCGGGAAGGTCGTTGATGACGCCGGTCTTGAGCGTGGAGCCGAGGTCGGCGGTGGCCGAGAACTGGCCCTTGGTCAAGCCATAGACGCCATTGTCTTCAATGATGTAGATCATGGGCAGATTGCGGCGCAGCAGGTGGACGAACTGGCCCATGCCGATGGAAGCCGTATCGCCATCTCCGGAGACGCCGAGCGCCGATACGGTGTGGTTGCCCAGCAGGGCGCCGGTGGTGACCGAGGGCATGCGGCCGTGCACGCTGTTGAAGGAGTGCGAACGGCTCATGAAGTAGGCCGGACTCTTGGACGAGCAACCGATGCCGCTCATCTTGATCACGCGCTCGGGCTGGACGCCCATCTCGAACATGGCGTCAATGATGCGTTCGGAGATGGCGTTATGGCCGCAACCGGCGCATAGCGTGGACTTGCCGCCGCGGTACTCCAGTACGGGAAGGCCGATGTGATTCAGTTTGGGGCTTGGCGTAGCAGTTGCCATTAAAGGCCCTCCTTGGTGGCGAACTCTTCCGTGATGGTGCGGGCGTCGATGGGCAGGCCGTTGTAGTGGAGAATGCTGCGCAATTTGACGACCTGGTCGCCTGGAAGATCGAGTTTGAGCAGGCTGGCAAGCTGTGCGTCGCGATTCTGTTCCACGACGTAGACGCGCTCGTGAGATGCAACAAAGTCATGAATCTCATGAGCGAATGGATAAGCACGGATCCGCATGTAGTCGACACTCTTTCCATACTCGGCCTTGATCTGGTCAAGGCTCTCGCGCAGGGCGAAATCGGTGGTACCGAAGGCGAGGATGCCGATCTTGGAAGTTCCGTCCTTCACAGTAACCGGGCCGGGAACAAGCTTGCGCGCGCCTTCAAATTTACGTGCAAGCCGCTCCATGAGCGCGATGTAGTCTTCGGGCTTCTCGGTGTATTGAGCGGCGTCGTTGTGTCCGGAGCCGCGGGTAAAGTATGCAGCCTTCGGGTGGTTGGTCCCGGGCAAGGTGCGCCAGCCGATGGCGTCTCCGTCCACATCGCGATAGCGGGCGAACCCGCCCAGGCGATTAAGATCTTCCGCAGTGAGCACTTTGCCGCGATCGAGCGGCTTGTCGGGATATACGAATGGTTCCGACATCCAGTTGTTCATGCCCAGGTCGAGATCAGTAAGCACAAAAATCGGAGTCTGCAGACGCTCGGTCAGATCAAAAGCCGCCTGGGAAAATTCAAAGCACTCACTGACTGAGCCGGGCAAAAGAACAACGTGTTTTGTGTCGCCATGAGAAAGGAAGGCCGTGGAGAGCAAATCGGCCTGCGAGGTGCGCGTGGGCATTCCTGTTGCGGGGCCGGTGCGTTGCACATCGAAGATTACGCCGGGAATCTCGGCGAAATATCCAAGTCCGGCAAACTCGGCCATGAGCGAGATGCCGGGGCCAGAGGTGGAGGTCATGGACCGTGCGCCTGCCCAGCCCGCACCCAGCACCATGCCGATGGCGGCCAGTTCGTCTTCAGCCTGCACAACTGCAAAGGTAGCTTTTCCGTCCGGAGTGATGCGGAGTTTCTTGAGCAGATCGGTGGTGGCTTCAATGAGCGATGTGGATGGAGTAATGGGATACCATGCAACCACCGTGACGCCCGCGAAGACAGCGCCTATGCCGCAGGCGGCGTTGCCGTCAATGATGATTTTGCCAACCGTTCCGTTCATCCGTTCGATGTAGTACGGATCCTGCTTGGTGAAGGTGGTCTGCGCATATTCGTATCCGGCCTTCACTGCGCCGAAGTTGAGGTCGAAGACCTTCTGCTTTTTGGAAAATTGTTTTCGGACGGCGCCCTCAACGACATCGAGATTGATTTGCAAGAGTTGAGCGGCCACGCCAACAAAAATCATATTCTTGACCAGTTTGCGAAGCTTAGCCTCAGGGCAGACTGCGGCAGTCAGCTTGTCAAACGGCACCGGGTAAGAGACCACATCGCTGCGGTACTGCTTGAGGTTGAAGCTCTGCTCGTAGATGGCGACTCCGCCGGAGGGAAGCGCCAGCATGTCTTCTCGCGCAGTCTCGGGGTTGAGAGACACCAGGACTTCAGAGTCGCGCTTGCGAGCCACATAGGCATCCTTGCTGGCCCGAATGGTGTACCAGGTGGGTAGTCCGGCAATGTTGGAAGGAAAGAGGTTCTTACCGCTAACGGGAACCCCCATTCCGAATATGCTCTTCAGCAGCACGCTATTGGCAGATTGGGAGCCGGAACCATTCACCGTGGCTACGATGATGCTGAAATCGTTGATTACGCGCTGGCGCGCGCTGCTTGCGCCCTGTTCTTGACCCAGGGCCAGGTCTCCTGTCGCCATGTGGCGGGATTCCCTTCGGGTAGAGATTCTTCGGGAACGCGGACGTTTGCGCCCCTATGTGATTATAGTCACGTTGGAAGTCTTACGCCCCGCTTATGACCCGGAGGTAGCGATTTTAGTAACTGCAAGGGAAGTGAATGCTGACTCGTTCAGAGGTAGATGCCGGAGGACGCAGCTACACATATTCCTTTTCATGCACTTAGCAGGATGCACCCTAGGCCGCAATGGTTGGACAATATCGTAGCTTTTGGGTAGCATTCGGCCCCTACGTCTGGAATTTGCGGCTGGGGGACAAGTGCATCCTGCCTACCATTGCGCCCAGTCGCCCCGCGTAAGAACCCATAGGGCGAGTAAGAGATTGCTGACGACGTGAGCGGCCACCGCGTCGCCGAACCGCCCGCGCCAACGGAGAACGCCGGCAAAAGCCACGCCAGCCAGAATTCCCGCTGGCCACTGACGACCATGCATTAAGCCGAACGCAACCGAGGAAAGTGCAATGGCCGGAATCGACAAGCGGCAAAAAGAAACTCCGTCAAACTCCCGGCTCAGCAGGCGGCGCGCCAGGTAACCGCGAAAAGCCAGTTCTTCGGCAATGGGCACAGTGATCACTGCGGCCAGGACACGACAGACAATCCACAACCAACGCATGGCCGGCGACAGCGCCGCCAACGCCGGACCCAGAGGAGAGGCCGCATATCGATGCGTCCACAATGAAGGCCCGACCCATACGAGAAATGCGGCCGCACCGGCTACAGGCGCGGTCCAATCAATCCGCCAGTCGAGCTTTCGAAATTCGGACCGAAAATGCCATAAGGCAACTGCGGAAACGACGAACCGCAATGGATACAGCCATTCGAAGGTTCCTGAGGCCGCCCTGGAGACGAACGATGTTGCCAGAATGGCAAGAAAGGGCACAAGGAAGGATGCCGTTGCAGGCGATTCGTGGGCGATCGCTGCCCGGTTCGCCTGCTCCTTCGGCGACGTATCGGTTCCGACTGCAATCGGATCGGAATCGAGAGGAACCCGGTATCGACTTTCCTTGCGCGCCCAGTCAAGATTTTGCCAGGCAATTACGAATCCCAGCGCGACGACAATGAATGCGATCCAACCGGCCTGGGAGTGAAAACCTCTCAAAGCCACTTCGGGGCTTATCTTATAGCCAATGAAGATCAGAGCTGCAAGTCGAAGCACGTTCAACAGCCACATGCACGCCAGCGATGCCGGAATAAGCAGGAACGCTTGTGGAAGGCGCGTCTCCCTCCTGAAAAATGCGAACCACACGAGCTCAAAGACGACGACCAGTCCAATGCCCTCCAGGCCCGAACACTCGGGTGCAATATAGATCGAAAACTGGGAGATCCCTATCGTCAAGCCCGCGCCGTCAACTACGACGTTGTGAGTGAAGAGGCCGAGGACAAACCCGACCCAATTCAATGTAAGGACCTGCATGAAGCGGAAATGCATGTTAGTCGACACATTCCACATCCACTGGATCGGAGCGCGCAAACCCACTGCGGCCACCAGCGCGGGGATCAGATAAAGCCACAGCGGGCCGGCGGTACGTAGAATGGAAAGCCAGACTCGGAGAGGGAGGCAAGCAAGCGCCAGAAATACAACCCCGGCGCAGAAGAGTGCCTGCAGGGGAACCCGAAAAGTAAGAATCGGAAGGTGAGAGAGGTCTGTCTTTGCGAGGGCATACGAGCAAAAACAGTATCCCGCTAGACAGAGGAGGTGCGCGCCGAACCAGGGGAGGCTGAAAGGTGAGATATCTGTTCGTTCTTCAGGGCGGAGGGAGCACGCGCCTATAAGCAGCAATATCGCTACGAGGGCAGAGAAGATGATCAGGTAGACAACATTGGTGACGGCTTCAGGAAAGTGGCGATGCAGGGTGGGAACGCCTGCACGAAACGCCCCATCGAAGCACAATCCGCAGACGAACAGGTAGAGTCTGCCTACTACACCGCCAGGCAGCCACTTGGGTTGACTTGGCTGAGAACGCAAACCACAAGCCAAGCCGTGGACGGGAGCCTCAAGGGGAGCCAGGAGATCTCCCGCCTAATTCTTGCGCCTGGCCCGAAGCACGGCGATCATTCCGGCAATTAGCGCAAATGAACCCACTGCCATGGAGGGGTCAATTTCAGGCGCACCGACCCTGAAGATAAGGGCACATGCGGAGGCTGTGTGACCTGAGGCGAGCGCGATGGCTGCCACCAGGGACGCGTACTTGAGAACACTCTTTTTCACGGTAGAGTCCTATCTGCAGCAGCTGCCTGAAACGAAATTCTGCGGTTCTCGATGATTAGGACCGCAACGCACGATACTTAAAATGCTGATAAACAAATGCTAACACGGAATACGGCGAATACCGTTCAATAAACCATCAGCTTTCAATTGGCGACACACCAAGGTCGAGTATGCGCGGGACCTCGCGGTGTAGGCCAACTACTCAAGCGTCACTCACTGCCGGTTCCTCCGACATGCGGGCGCAATTCAACGGGTCGTGTGCTGATAACGAGTTTCGCGGGGGTCAGCTCAGGTCCGTCCCAGCCTTCTTTGACCGCTTCGATATGGATTTCGCCAGGGCGGGTGATGGACTGGATGATTACCTGGGCCAGGCCGTTGAACAACGAGCGCCGGGGCTCTTTGTCGCTCTGCTGACAATTCGGATCCCCGTTGCCTACGCCGATGAGGGCCCCTTCGCCGGATACATTGAAGAAAAGCAGATTGGAGGCAGTGGGAACGGGACGCCCCTCCTTGTCGAGGACTTCGACTTTCAAAATTGCCAGGTCCTGGCCGTCCGCGTCGATTTCTGTGCGGTCGGGGGTTACACGGATCGAGACCGCGGGGCCGGTGGTTTCGCGTTTTTCAGTGATAGCAACTTTGCCGCCTTTTGAGCCGCGGGCTTCGATGACGCCCGGCTCATAGCGAATCTTCCACTCTACATGGCCAAGATGCGGGACTTTTTTCGCACCCTGGCTCTTACCATTCACGAACAACTCGACCGAGTCGAGGTTGGAGTAGACCCAGACGGGGATTTCGTCGCCTTCCCTGCCCTCGAAGTTCCAGTGCGGAAACAGATGCAGCATGGGTTCCTTGCCCCACCACGCCTTGTAGTAATAGAAGGTGTCTTTGGGGAACCCGCACATGTCGACGATACCGAATTGAGAATTGATGGAAGGCCATCCATAGGGAGTGGGTTCGCCGCGATAATCGAAACCGGTCCATGCAAAGCCGCCGGCCTCCCAATCGCGCGTGCCGTAGAAGGTCCACCACTCTTCGGCCGTCTCTCCCCACGGCACAACCGAGTTGTAAGCATTCACGATGTTGCGAAGCGGACTGGTGGTGTACTCGCCGCGCGTTGAGATTGCGCTGGAAGTCTCCGAACCATAGATGGGGCGAGTGGGGTTCTTCTTGTGATACTCGTCAGGAAAGTGAAGGTTATAGTTGAAGCCGATGATGTCGAAGGCGTCAGAGACGCCCTTTGAGTTATCGCCGTTGACCGCCGCGGAGACCACGCGAGTGGGATCGAGTTCGTGGCAGCGACGGACCATGGTGGCGGCAATTTTCGCCCCTTCTTCCGCTTCCTCGTCCTGCAGTTGCCCCTCCTCATTGCCGACCGACCACAGAATAATGGAAGGCGAGTTACGGTAACGCTTGACCATGGCCTCAAGCTGAGCGAGTCCTTCAGGGCTGGAACTCATTTGCCGGGTCTCGCACATCATCATCATGCCCATGCGGTCGCAGGCTTCGACCCACTCCGGGGTGGGCATGTTGTGCGATGTACGGACGGCATTGCATCCCATCTCACGCAGCACTGCAAGACGAAACCACTGCAGACGGTCGGGGACAGCAGCCCCAACACCTGCGTGATCCTGATGGTTGCAGGTACCCTGAACCTTGAGGGATTGACCGTTGAGAAAGAAGCCCTTCTGGGCATCGAAAAGCACCGTACGCACGCCGAAGGAAATGCGCTCGGCATCGCGAACTCGGCCGCCGGATTTGACCGTTACAACCGCAGAATAGAGATTGGGAGAATCGACCGACCAGAGGATGGGATTCGAAAGCTCCGTTTCCGCGACCACGGCAGCGGACCGGTCGGGCTCGAGAGGCGCTGACTGCGATGCACCGGAAGGCCCTGGTACCGCAACTCCCTTGGGGTCGAATAGCTGCCATTCCACGTCCACCCGCTCGGGCTTCGTGCCTTGATTGATGACGACCGTGCCAAGCGAGAGTTTGGCTGAGTTGCCGTTCACTGAGGCGCGGACATAGCTTTCCCACTTGCCAAGGTGAACCGAGTCGGTCTTGGTGAGCCAGGCATGGCGATAAATGCCGGCACCCTCGTAGAACCAGCCATCGCCGAAAGAGGCGTCAACACGCAAAACGATGCAGTTCTTTGCGCCGACGGCGAGGAAGTCGGTGATATCGAACAGGAAGGGTGCATAGCCGTTGTCATTGCGGCCTATAAAGCAGCCATTGACGAAGACCAGCACATCGCGAAAAGCACCGTCAAACTGCACACTGACGCGGCGGCCGGCATCGGAAGCGGGAATATCGAACTCGCGGCGGTACCAGCCGACACTGGTCTCGGGATAACGGCGTCCAAGGGGCTTATAGCCGTGCGATTGCTGCTCATCGTCGTGCACGAACGGTAGTTCGACAGCCCAGTCGTGAGGCAGGCTGAGTTTGCGCCATTGGGAGTCGTCGAATCCGGGTTTGGCAAATTTGAACTCACCGGTCTTGGCGAAGTCGCCCTGACCGTATCCGAATCCGAGGTCGCGGGCAGGATCGACGCCGTTTCCGAAGATAAACCTCCAGCCGAAGTCAAACAGCAACTGCTCTCGCGGCGCGACGGCGGCCAGGGCTTCGGCGCGGGCAGCCTGTCCCTGGCCTGCCAGCAAGGCGGATGTTCGCGCCCAGGCAGTGCGGGCTATGAGAGATGAGGCGGAGACAGCCAGTCCGGAACGAAGCAGATTTCGGCGAGAGATACCATGCATGGAAGACCTCTTTCAATGAATGTCTCCGGCAGGCGTGCGTAGGCGTGCCGTCGGCCGGCAAAGGGGGAATATATACCAGAAGGCAACCGGCTGTAAACGGTTTCACGAGCGCGGAAAAACCTAACCCGCGGACAAGACTGACCGTGGCGAACAGGTAGTGTCCTATTAGTGCGTTGATGGTAAAAAGTTTGGCATGAGGGATGCTCAAGGGGTAGCGAAACCGGCTCCCACCCATCCGATCACGCGAACCGCGCCCCACGGGATGAGGAATCCGCAGATTGGAAACAACGCAACCAGAAGGTATTCCCAAGACTTCGGAGCGAGTGGGGCAAAATGCCACTCCCCAGCGATTTCGTAGTCGAGAATCTTACAATCATCGGTCCAGTTTATGGCCTGCACGCTAGCGCCGTTCTCTTGCAACTGAGAGCCGAGTTTGGCGTATCCCGGTGGCGGATTGTCCAAAAGGCAATTCTTGCGCTCCTGCTTCACAACATCCGAATTCACCAACTGCTCAAACCTGGCGTAGCTCGCACGCTGTTCCTTGACTGATTGAAATTCACTGTATGAAGCGAATCCGCCGAGTATCGCCCCCGCCACGCCTAGGATCAGGGACAGCCGTCGCATACCTTCCTTGGCGTTGATAGTCACTCTATGCGTTTCTCCACATCAGTTTTCTTGATTTGCGTTATTATAGGACAAATAGAAAACCCGCCGTGGCTGGCGGGTGTCTACCGATCCTTGAGATGTGATCGAGGCGCGACCCTCTAGAGCGCATATTAGCGCATCAGAGAATTGTGTGCAAACTCAACCCCGCGCATCAAGTCCCCCCGCCACACTAAGCTATGGTCGCCGCAGCGGATCGAAGGCGTGGCTATCAGAATTAATTTCACGAGTGTCGCCCAGTCTTGAGCTTTGTCTGCGTAGGTGGTATGTGGTCTCCCGCAGTCTTCGTGCCCACATTCGGACACAATTTGCCACAATGGGAGTCGAAATAGGCCCATCGGTTCAACTCGTTGAAGGATGTTCTGGTCCGAACGAACACACGCTTGCCCGTGCCGAAGGCATAGAAAGACTGCTGGCCAGGTATCCTCATGCAGATAACTTAGACCTGCAACTGTTCCTAGAGGGCTTCGAGGCGGGAGAACAATACTGCATTTCCCGCCGCGGGACATCGAACAATCAAGGCTCACAAAGTGCTCGAACGGCATCGAACCATCTCTCCTAGCGAGACCGCCATCATAAGTGTCAAACCGTGAGGGTGTCTATGCGCTTATCAACTCGGCAATGTTCCAAACGTGATCGGTCAAACCGCTCTCCATTGCCGGCGTCACTCTCAACGTCTGGTGACGGCGGCAGAAGTTGTAATAGGCGAACCAGAGCGCGTATGCCGCCTCCAGGTTCTCCCATTTCTTGCTGAATGCGTTTGTAAGGCGCGTCATGCGCCGCATCCCCATGCGGATTGAGAGATTTTGTCTTTCGATGTGGCTTGTGCAGATTCGGTCACGGCATGGTCGGCCCATGATTTCGGTCGTAACCGAATCGATCACTTCGGGCGGGCTGTAGCGAGCCTCACCCTCGGCGGAAACGCCGTATACCTTTACCAGCGTTGCAAAATCAACGCGGCCTCGGAGCAGCATGGGGACGGAAGTCAAATAGGGCGGCCATCCATCCGTTGTCAGTTGGAACCGGCAATCGGGATGGATGGCGTATGCCAGCTTGCCAACGAATTCGTCTGTGGCTTTTGCGGTACGCTTGCCCAGGTGGTGAGCAAGAATCAGCTTGGAATTGCGCTCGATCCCGATGAAGCAATAGGCGTCCCCGCGTTCGTCGCCATCTTCCTTTGACTTGTGTCCTTCTTTCTTGAACACGTAGCCCCAAATTTCATCCGCCTGCACATCCTGAACGTTCAAGTTGGCAATCTTCGATTCCATGAACCTCTGGCAGCGGTCACCAGCCAGGACAAGCAGCCGCAAGATCGTGTCACGGTGGACGCCAGTCACGCGCTCGGCACTGCGAACACTCATCCCTTCCAAGAGCAGCCGCAGCACGCTCTCAGCCTTATCCAGAGGCAGGCGCATATCGTCCAGCGGGCGCTGGTGATCTTCTGTGTAGGTTTTCTGGCATTGATTGCAGCGGAAGCGCTGAAGGCCGTTTCTATGCTTTCCGAAACGCTTGCAGGCGGTACGGCAGTTGTGGCAGGTCATGGTTTCTCCCTTGCGTTGAGCGGAGAAACGCGCCACAATTACAACTGGGTCTGGGGCGTGGGTCACTCCGCGCTTTGGATTTGCCCCGCTACCTGTTAGCGCAGATGGCGGGGCGCTGATTTAGAAACTGTTAGGGGTTAGGCTGGTGGTGGTTCAATAACTATCTCCACCGTTTGATTCGCCACGATGATCTTGATCGTTATGCGCATTTTCGGTGTTCGCCTTTCCCCTCCGCCCGAACGTCTGATACGCGTTCGGGCGGTTTAGAATTCGATGTCAGGACCATCCCCGACAAGCGACTTGCCTCCCAATGTCTCAGCGAGCTTTGCCTGTTCCCAAGCTTCGGGCCAGTTGTGCTCCATGCCAGCACCCACAAAGAAGTCGTCCAAAACGAATGACCGAACCTTACTCCTGCCCGTCCAGTCAACTTTGATTGTGAACACGTTTTTGGGTTCAATCCCCAACTTCTTGAGTTGCTTAGATAGGCCACTGAGCACCCCAGCGAGTGCAACTTCTGATTTCAGACCCAGAGCAATGACAAGTTCATCGCTGGTAATGCTAGGTTTCCGATGGATTTCTGAGAGCAATTTCTGCTGCATCTCCCCTACTCCTTCAATAGCATCCATAAAGCGGTCGGGAGTCCAGAAACGCTCCTTCTTGTCCATTTCCTTGAGCGGATCAGCCGGGAAGCGCGTGGCGTATTCCAGTTTGGCACGTAGGGCAATCGCTTCGTCCGGCGTGTCCGCTTCCCATGTCTCATCATTAAATTGGAACCTGATTGCCAATATCGGTACCTCAAGGTATACAAGAGTAGCGTAAAGATACCTTAAGGTTTCGTCAAGGCTTTTCTTGTTGCGTATTGTGGGAATCTTGAGGTTACGCTTCATAGCGCACCCCCTCTGCTATCCAGCAACGCAGTGTTAGGACAGTACCTGGCGAACAGGCTGACCCGGTCGCACGTACTATGATAGATTGATGCAGTCGTTGTCGGTGTGGAGAGATGGCCGAGCGGTTTAAGGCGCACGCTTGGAAAGCGTGTGTACTTTAACGAGTACCGTGGGTTCGAATCCCACTCTCTCCGCCATAATACCATGCATGCAACTGATTCTAAGCGTATTTAGAAGATAATAAGTAACTTATACACATTCACGACGTTCACATGTGTCACCTGGATACCCTCCAGGGATCCCTATTGTGGCCAAAAACCATACCACGACGAATTCACCATACCACGGATGCTCCACAGTGCCCCGTGGTGCTCTCGGCGGGGTTGTCCTGTGCCCTTGGGTACTCCCAAACCCCTAGCACGTCCTAGCCGTGCCCCACCCCGCACCCCTCGCGGACGCGAACGCGGGGGTCTGCGTAAACCGAAGTTTTGAATTTCGGTTAGCCCGTCACCGGGGGTTGGCTATCACCTAATTGTCGGGCTTTCATTAGCCCATTGCGGCGGGGTGGTCATCACCTTATGTCGCCAGTTTCCAACCCGAGTACAATTGCGTATTCAGAAAAAGGGCGAGGAGACTCTCATGAAGCGTTACGCATTCATAGCTGTGTTGTTTGCTTTCTGCGTTCCATTCCATTCCGTTGCACAAACTCATACGGGGAGCGACCTTCTCAGTCAGTGCGAAGTCATCGCCGAAGGCAATACAGATTCATCCGTAGTGACAGAAGGTCTAAGGAACCTCTGATTTAGCTCGCGCTTCCTTCGCGCTGAATGGGTGAATGAGTTTCCGAGGCGTGGTTTCTTCCCGTGGACGGCAAATTGAAGGATGAGGGGGGGGCAGCGGCCGCGTTTGGCAT
>Ga0182013_10001447_pt1 | contig 32680 bp, 29 predicted proteins | sample 612S2MmetaG_FD_120487 | JGI IMG/M metagenome (GOLD analysis project Ga0182013, IMG submission 120487) | Permafrost microbial communities from Stordalen Mire, Sweden - 612S2M metaG | ecosystem: Environmental > Terrestrial > Soil > Wetlands > Permafrost | place: Sweden: Stordalen | collected... | reverse complement strand
TACGAAGCAACGTGGCCGAGATTGCGGCGAGCAGTACTGCCCGCCGCAATCTCAAACATCCAGAACTGTCCCTGATTCCTCTGTCTCACCCGAAGGGTGCAGTCCATAAGTGAACTGTCACCGCAATTCGTGAACTGTCACCGCAATTCGTAATTCTATAATCGAAAAGCATCCGGTGCGTCACTGGTGAGCTGGAGAGATAAGAATGCTCAACGCCTGTTCCAGCCCAGTGGCTTCGAGGGCAGCTTCAGCAAGGGTGCCGGCGCCCTCGGCGGCGGCCTCCCGATATTCAGCTTCGGCGGCGTCGCCTTTGTCCTCGGTGGTGGCGGTGGAGCAAGTATTTTATTCGGCGTCAGTATTTTGGTCCCCGTCTCCGGTGGCGCCACGCAGCGGCCATCCTTACGCTCCTCACCGGATGGGCACTGACAGCTGCCATTCACAGGCTCCGCGCCGCTGCTGCAGGTTGGCGTCAGCGCCGTCCCCGGTATGGGCGACGGCGGTGCCGGCGTTGTCGTCAGTCGCGGCATGCAGCCGCCCTTAGGATTGGGTATCTCGCCTCCTGGACACCCGCGCACGCATGCCTTGCCGTCGGCGCTCAGCGTGTAGCCAGCGAAGCAGCCAGCCCCCGGCAGCGGAGCGGGCGGCAGCGGGGAAGGCGGCAGCGGCGTTAAAGACGTCGAAGGCGACGGGGACTGAGCGGGGGCACAATTGCCGGCGGGATTTCGCAATTCACCGCGAGAGCAATCGGGCAGAACGCAAGTGTTGAGGAAGATGACATAAGGCGAGGGACAGGAAGGCTCCAGACCCGATTGCACGCACGAATACGTTCCGTCGCCGTCGGCTCCCAAGGTGGCGCCGGGAGGGCAAGTCGGTGTCGTTGGGCTATCGGATGTTGCCGGCCCGGAGCAAACCGCCGCAAGCCCAGACACAGAGCAACTACACGACGATGCCGGAACACCTAAAGGACATGCATCTAAAGTCGAGAGGACCGCCCCACACACCGGTTGTCCAGATTCGCTCGTCGTTACATATTGTGCCCCCGGGGAGCAGCACTGGCCGGCGCCATTGAGCGGTTGGTCTAAGCCGGGACAAACGAGGGCGGCCAGGCATTGGCCCTTATTGTTAAGTGTGAAACCGGTTGGACATGTCGGGGTCGGCGTATTGGGCTGGCATGAACCATTGGCTTGCGGCACCTGGCCGAACGGACAACACGTCAGTCCACCCTTGTCGAGCTGGCCGAGCGGGCACGCCGACGCCGATGACGATCCATTGTGCGGCTGGCAGGTGCCGTCGGATTGCGGGGTCGAGGACGGCGGGCAGCAGGTGCCGGAATACGTCAGTTGCGCAAGCGGGCAGGACGCTGCCAAGCCGCCGCCCGGCAACTGGCAAGTGTCATCGCCGGTTGGCGTCGAACCCGGCGCGCAGCAGGCACGCCCGTCGGCCGTTATGGGGCCGGGACACGTGGGGGCCGCGCACGAGCCATCGGTTTGTGGTTCCTGACCGGCCGGACAGCATGACAGGCCACTTTGGTTGAGCTGATTGAGCGGACAGGCCAACGCTGCTGACGATCCATTGGCCGGCTGGCATTTACCATCGGATTGCGGGCTAAAGGACGACGGACAACACAAGCCGAATGTCGTCAGTTGCGCGAGCGGACAGGACGCCGCGAGGCGTCCGCCCGGCATCTCACAGGTGTCATCGCCGGTCGGAGTCGAACCCGGCGCGCAGCAGGCAAGTCCGTCGGCCGTCATCCGGCCGGGACACGGTGAGACCGTCGCGATTTGCGGGCACGAACCGGCGGGCGCGCCTGGGCCGGTACAAGCTCGGTTCGCGTTCGTGTCGTCGCCTTTCGCAATGCTCAAGCCAGCAATGATCGCAGCTGTTGCGATCAGGCCTAGTGCCGCAACGCGTCGTCTTCGCTGGCCAAACATCCTCTTCCCCGACACCTTCATTGCGGAACTCGCAGCCTGCGCGTTTGCGCCATTTCAGCAAGTTGATCCCGATCAATTCAGAAACGTGCGCGACATAAAGATGTGGATCTAAAAGTCTTTTGGGCCATCTAAATATGGAGTGCAGAAAGATACGCAGCGAATGAGATGGCGCATGCACAAAATAGAGCAAGAAGGGCGCGGCCCAGATTTTTGCGGATGAGTTCGTAGAGTACCGCGCCCCAGAAGAAACCGGAGACGCCAGCGAGACTCATGGCATGCCAAACGACAGGCTGCATTTTTGGCTTCCTTTCTCGACTATGAGAGCAATTTTTAAAACTTACCAGCGAGCCACAGGGCAACGCTTCTCCTCAATTTGCCGCCTGTGCCCGCGCGGCGTCGATCTCTCCTTTAAGGCTCGCGATGCCGACCGCGCCCAGAACAATGTCTTTTCCGATCACGTAGCCGGGCGTTCCGGTAATGCCGAGCGCCGTGGCGAGCTTTAGGTCCTCGTCGAGCGTGGCGCCGGCTTCGTCGCTGTCCATGTCGCGCTCTAGTCGCGCCATATCGAGGCCCTGATCTTTTGCCGCCGTGAGCGCCTTTTCCTTGCTCGCGCGGCCGGGGCCGCCAAGCAGCTCTTGATGGAAGGCCAAGTATTTTTGCCCTTCGGGATCCTGCATGCGCACCGCAATGGCGACACGGGCGGCGTCGTTGGAGCCCGGACCCAGAATAGGAAACTCCTTGAGGACGATCTTCAATTTCGGATCGTCCTTGAGCAAAGTGACCATGTCGGGCAGCGCGCGCTTACAGTAGCCGCAGTTGTAATCGAAAAATTCGACGAGCGTCGCGTCGCCGTGGGGATTGCCGAGCGTCACCTGGTGCGACGAAGAGAACAAAAGGTCCGCATTGCTGGAGATCGCGCCGCCGCGTTCGGTGCCGGTTTTGGCATTCGCATCGGGCGTGGCGCGATGCTTGAGGACTTCGACCAGGATTTCGCCGACCGCCGCGGGGTGCTTTATCAAATAGGTTTTGGCGATTTCTCCGACTTCGTCGGGATGCGCCGCAAGGTAGTCCTTGACGATCTGTTCGATCTCGCCGCGCAGCTCTTGCGCCTGTGCCAAGCGGGGCGCGAGTAAAATCAGTACGCCGAGGATTGCTGTCTTTGCCAGTTTCGTCGGTCTCACGGGCTTCTCCATTTCGGCATTGTTGTTCCGTTGCGGCTGTTGACGCTAACGATGAAATAAACCGCGACCGCCGGTCGGGGCACGGAATACCGGAGCCCGCGGCGTGGCGGTCAATGGGCCGCGTTGGCGGAAGCCGGAAGGGGCTGTTGGCGGTTTGCCCGGATTAGGGTGAGCCACCCGACCTACGACGGACGGCGGCGGCCCAACCGAAACGCATTCACCCCTGGCGTTTCGCACCTCGCCGGATCGGCAGGCGGTTTGTCGGGCCGTCACGCATCCGCCATCGCGGTCGCGTTCCTCGCCGGCCGGACACGCAGCCGTTTGGCTCGGCATGCAAGTGCCATCGGAGTTGGGCGCCCGACCGGGCGGACATGCCGATGTCGGGATCGTTTGGCAAGCACCGCTGGAGTCGCGGAATGTGCCCGGCGCACAAGATTGCTGCTGTCCTACGCCGCAGGACTTGCCGTCGGAGCCGACCGAACGGTTATTGCAGCAGCTGCCATCCGGCATCTTGGTGTAGCCGGGAGCACATGCCGAGGTGGGATGACTGACAGCGGGGCAGGCCGTGCGGTTTCTCGGATCGACCGGCCCTGAGCAACAAACACCGCCTGTCGTTACGTTAGCTGTGGGGCAACAGGTTCCGCCTTTGGCGGGGACCTGACCGGTCGCGCAGCACTGCGGCCCAACCGGGACATGCACGATCGGGATGCATTGGTTCTTATTGGCGCCGCCCGGTATTTGGCCGCTGGGACAGCAGGTGCCAGCCGATGTCATCTGCCCCGCAAGGCAGCACGATTTCCCGGTCGACACATAGCCCTTGCTGCAGCATCGCGGATCGGTCGATCCCGGCGAACAGTCGGGGTTTGCCGGCGGCGGCACGCATTGACCGTTGGCGACGCGGCCGGAAAGACAGCACGCCTGAGCGCCGTTGGCGCTACTGTAAATCTGCCCGCTGGGGCAGCAGGCGTTGCTGGGGCCGACCGGGGTTTCTCCCGCCGCGCAGCCGGGATTGTTTTTAACGCAGCGGCCGCCCGGTGCAAGGTCTGCCGGCGAGCAGCATTGATCGCCGATCCGCACGCTCGGGACGGCGCATGTCGCACAAGTCCCTGCGCTGTTTCTGCCCTGGCCCGGCAGGCACAGGACAGGCGTACCGGTCGGACAATTGCCGGACGGACAAGCACCGGATGGTGGCGTGTTTGGTGGTGGCGGTGGCGTATTGGGAGGTGTCGGCGGTGTGTTGGGCGGCGCGGGTGGTGAATTGGGCGGCGCTGTTGTCGGGGCGATCTCTGCCGGCTGGCCGCCAAGCGGGAGCGGCGAGAGCGCGCCCTGGCCAGGAAGTGTCGGGGCGCACGCCGGCACGATCGCGATGTCGCCCAGGTAGCCACGCGAATAGGCGTCGCCGATCTCATCGCCATAGGCGACGAAATAAGAGTAGAGCGGCGGCACGTCGTCGATGCTCCAGGTTAAGTTGCCCTGCAATCCGTTGACATGGAGCGGGCCGGTTTTTTCGAGCCATTGCGCCAGCGCGGTGTCGGACGAATCGCGCAGATCTTCGCCGGTCGACCACAGAAATCCGCCGCATGATTGCGATGAGAGAGTGCCGCCGGTATCGTAGCGATAGCCGATTGCAGCGCCGCCATTGCCATTGTGAAGCGCAAGCGGAAAGCCGATCGCGTAACTGTCAGGCACGCCTTGCCAGACCCGCGGGCCGACCGGGCTCACCAAGGCGTAGCGCAGTACGCGGCCGATGCCCGGCTGGGTCAGGGTTTCGAAGTCGTAAGCGCCGGTGGGCGCCGGCCGCTCCGCGAGATACATGCGGCCTTGCTCGTCAAAAGTGATCTTCGAAATTTCGGTCGGACCGGCGGCGGGCGGTACCACGAATTCGATCACCGCGTCGGTATCGAACGAGCCGTCGGCTTGCAGGCCGACCGACCAAATCTGCAGACCGTCGGCTATCGCGTAGTACAGACGGTGCTGGTAAACCGCGAGCCCGTAAACGCGACGCTCGGGCACCGCATAGTTCCAGGTCGCGGGCTGTTCGCTGTCGAATTGCGGCGAGGTGATGTCGATTCGTTGCGGCACATTCCAATGCGCCGGCGGCATTCCTAAGGCTTGGCGTCCCGTGACGCCATGGCCATAGCGGCCGAGTTCGCGCCCGTTCATTGCGAAGCGATGAATGAACCCGGTTTCGCGGTCGGAGACAAAGAGAGATTTCGAATCTGGATCGAACGCCAAACCACCCAGTGCCGCGCCGGAATTCGTCCTGCTCCCCAGCACCACATTGGCAAAGAGCTTCACTTGGCCGGTCGTGCCGTCGATCTTCCAGATCGATCCCGGCCCGCCGCCTTCTCCCCACAAGCCCGGCATGAACGCCGCGTTCGGCGCCCCGACCTTGATGTGTATCGGCTGCCCATCGGGTCCGGGGGCGACGATCGGCAGGCCGTAGGCTGAGGTCGCCGCGACGTAAATATTGGGCGGCGTGGCATCGTCGGCGGCGACGCCAAAAACCTGGCCGATCTGATTGGCGAGCCAGCTATAGGGTTTCACCGCGCCGACCAGTTGGGCGGCCGGCGGCCCGCCCATCTGTTGCAGGTCGACGATGCGCAGCGACGGTCCGCCGCCGTCGATGAACGTCAGTTCGCCGGGATCGATGCCGGGTGCGATCTGAACCGGCGGGGGTGCGCCGGAAAAGCCGGTCACGGCCGCATTGCCGGGAGCCAGGATCGCCTGCTGCGCTAAAGCGCTTCCGCCGCCAAGGGCAACGCCGAACGCAATCGCGATCGCCGCCATGCCGCGCGCGCTCTTGCGGACATCAAGCAGAAAATCGCTGCGGTCCGGCATGGCGAGTTACCGCAAATTCGGCGGTTGACGCGGGGCGACGCAGTTTCCCGTCGCCGGGTCAGGCTTTTGACCACTGGGACAACACGTGCCGCATGAACTTGCCTGCGCAGGATCGCAGCACGAGCCGCTGGCGAGCTGGATTTTGGTTGGGTCCGAACAACTGCTGGCGACGCATTTTCCTGCGCTCGCCTCCTCGCCGGCCGGGCAGGCGGTGACACATGTACCGGCGGATTCGATCTCGCCTGCGGGACAGCCGGCGGTCCCTGACGCCGGACATTCCCCGCTGGTGGGGGCGGCTTGGCCCTTTAACGGGCCGCTGTCGCAGAGGCAGGCTGGCGTCGATGTGCCGGGCGCACTGGCGGCCGTCGTTCCGGCGGGACAGGTGCATGTCAGGTATGGGTAATTGATGATCTGTGTGCCGGTATTGCTCACGGCATTCGACCATCCGATCTGCATCGGATAGGGACAGAAGCATTCGTAAACAGTCTCAGCACCCGTCGCGCTATAGCCGGGTTGGGTCTGCGTCACCACCACGCCCGCGGCCGTGCCCTGATACGTCACCGGCGCGCCGGACATGCTCCCTGCTGCGGGAGAAGGGCCCCAGATGCCCGGGATCGGGTTTTGCGGGGTGCCGCCGCAGTTATAAAGCTGATTGAAAGAGCCTGGCGGGCAGGGGCTTATTTCGCAGTCTATTTGTTGGATGTTGACGGACGATCCGGTGCAATCATTGTCGGCGGTGCAGAACAACTGCTGCAGACAATTATCGAATTGCGTAAAGAAAGATGGCCAACCTGGATCTTCGGCGGTTTGACATGCGCACGACGCGAGGTTCGATGCATCGGCCGCATCGCTCAGGAGGCTACTGACATCGGAAAGAGCGCTGACGTTGGAGATTCCGGCCTTGGACAACAAGGTATTCGCCTTGCTGAGATCGCCGCCGGCAGCTTCGATAGCGCTGCAGATCGTTGCTCCTTGGCCGTTCGGCAGCTGAAGAATGCCAATAACGTAGGGCAAGGCAATGACGAATTCCGGGTCGTCGAGACATCCCGCGGGAAATTTTGAAATGAGTGTCCCGATCGCGCTCGCCAGGTCGGATGCCGAACAGCCCGCATTGGCCGGAGCAAACGAGCTGCAAATCGTCGATACGGTTACCAGCACGACACGGGCGCTTGCCGTAAGGGCACGCCACCCCACCCCGACGGAAGCGCGATCGCGATTTGATCTCAAGGCACCACCCTTGGTGCCAATCTAGGCAGGTCGCCAAAGCCGGCGCATCAACCGAACGGTTGAGAATGGCCGCCTTGAATTTAGGCAAGCGGGCTGGAGAACGACGCAATAAGCCTCATAAGCTCGGACTGTCGTTTCGTTCCGGTCTTGCCATAGAGATTGTGCAGATGGGTTTTGATGGTCGCTTGCGACAGCCCGAGTATCTTTGCGATGTCCCGAACACCCAGGGCGTCTGTCATTGTGAACAGAACCGTAAGCTCGCTTGGCGTGAGACCATAAGCCTTGGCGATGACTTCGGGTTGAGAGCTGACGTTCAGGGCCGCCTTGTGGACGAACAGGGCCGCACTAGCGGAGTGGGCGGCGCAAGTCCGGCGCCTCGTCCCGGAGTTGAGCGGCAGCACGTGGGCCACATAGTGCTCACTGTGTCGTGTGGTCAGCGCAATGGCGGTGCCCTTGGCACCGAGCCCGAGGTCGCCGTCGAGACTGGCGTCGGCGAGCGCTTCAGACAGCATGCGGGCGGCCGTCGGGTCGCGGGGCAGCAGGCGGCCGCCAACGGCGCAAAGCAGATCCTCTCGGGCGAGCAGGGCCGCGCCACTGCGGTTGGCGTGCACCATGCGCCCGTCTGCATTGACGAGATAAACGGCTGCCGCCACGGCATCCAGCGTTTCGGCAAGTTCCGCTGCGCTGACGCTTTTTTGATCGAGGGTCTTGCCGATGAGGACCGCCCGCCGAATGTGCGGCTCCAGAAGCGCCATGCGCTCGCGTACCGACCCGTCGACCGTGCCGGTGCGGTGGTCCCGAAAGACAACAAACACTGCGCAGCTCGCCGGCGACTTTTCCAAAACCATACCAATGCAATCGACGTAGCCCTGCGGTGCGAGCCATTCTTTGTAGAAGCGCGTCTTATGCAATTGCAAATCGGGAACGACGTCGTTGCTGGCGATAACATCTCCGACTTTGAACAGCAGCATTGTGGGAAATGCCGGATTGAGCCCGGCGTATTTGGTGATATAAGATTCGTGGTAAGCGGGATTTTCGCTCCAGGAATAAACAATGTTCGAGTTTTTGATGAAGTTGTCCTGCACGAACATGTAGGCGCAATAGCCGCCCACATAATCGCAAACCTTCTGCAGAACGGCCGGCCACGATGACGAATCGAGTGCCGCATCGTATATTTCGCCTATCAGCGCTGAAAGGCCCGCAAGCTCCGCCATGATTCGACCCCGTCGTAATGCGCCGAGTGTTGCTGCCGGAGGCGAGACGACGACGGGCCACTTGTACTCTATCCGGCAAATCTAGCGGAGTGCCGTCATCGGGATCGACCGCGAACTGCTGCCTCGACCAGCATTGGGCGGATCGGGCGGCAAGTCAACGATCGAAGTCATCGACATCATGGCCTTGCACGAGTTCGCCATAACCGGCGCAATTGCAAATCTGCCAACGGCGGCCTAGACCGCGCGGGGTGGCGACGGGCCTCGCAGAGCCTTAGCGTGGGCAGGGGATGGACGATTTCACCGGCGAAAAGCCAGCGGGCGTTTCTGGCGCATCGGTTGCCGGGCGCGCTGCGCGCAAGCCCAATCCGCTCAAGCCCAGTCCGCTCACGCCCATGAAGGGCCGGACCGAGGACGTCCCGCGCGGCATCGTTTTTATGATTATCGCCACCGTGCTGTTTGCCGCAGCTTCAGCGGCCAGCAAATGGCTGGTCGATATCTATCCGGTCGGCGAGGTGCTGTTCCTGCGTTCGTTCACGTCGTTCGTCAGTTGCGCCGTGGTGATGCTTCCGGTCACCGGTTTCTCGGTGTTTGCGACGCGCCGGCCGCAAGACCATCTTGGCCGCGGCTTGTCGCAATCGATCTCACAGCTCTGCCTGATCCTGGCGTTTAGCCTGATGCCGCTTGCCGGCGCCATTGCGATTAGTTTCTCGGCGCCGCTGTTTGCCGCGGTGGTGTCGATTGTCTGGCTTAAAGAGCCCGCAGGATGGGTGCGCGGCGGCGCGCTCCTTATCGGCTTTGTCGGCGTCTTGATCGTGACCGATCCCGGCGCCAATTCCTTGACGCTCGGCGCGCTGTTCGCGCTCATCAATGCCGTCATGTACGGCACCGTCACCGTCGCCGTGCGCGGCATGACCAGAACGGAATCGGCCAATACGCTGGTGATCTGGCAAGTGACCGTGCTGACGTTCTTTCATAGTTTTCTGTTGCTGTTCGGCTGGCGCTGGCCGACGCCGATCGATGCCGCCATGCTGTTCGGCACCGGCTTTATCAATGTGGTCGGGCAATGGTTCTGGACCAAGGCATTGCACGCGGCGCCGGCGCCCGCGGTGACGCCGTTCTACTATCTGATGCTGGTCTGGGCGGCGGCGATCGGCTTTGCGGTCTGGGGCGAGGTGCCGACGGCCAGTCTGCTCGTGGGCTCGAGCATTGTAGTCGGCACCGGCCTGTTCCTGTTCTTGCGCGAAGCCCGGCTACAACAGTCGTTGCGCGCCGCGTCCGCCCCCGGCAGCGGTGCGGGCTGACGCCGCGACAACTGCGTGCTCGCACCCGGCGGCAAGACGCCACAGGGGCTGCCGCCACGCCAGTCGGCTCTCGGAAACTCCGCGGCGGCGGGCTAAGCTGATAAAAATTCACCGGCGCCAGGCGAAACGACGGCACAAGCCGCATAGCCAAAGGGGGGAGACCGTGGAACGCCGCAGATTTCTGCAATGGGGAGCGAGCGCTGCCGCAGTGCCGTTTGTCGCGGACCGGGCTTTCGCATTCGACTATCCGACGCGGCCCGTTCACATGCTGGTCGGGCAAGCGGCGGGGAGTTCGTCCGACATCTCCGCGCGACTGATCGGGCAATATTTGTCCGAACATCTCGGCCAGCAATTCGTGATCGATATCCGCCCCGGCGCCACCGGCAATATCGCGACCGAGGCGGTCGCGCATTCCGCGCCCGACGGCTACACGCTGTTGCTGGTGAATTCCCAGAATACGATCAACCAAGCACTTATCCCGACGCTGCCGTTCGATTTCGTGCACGACATCGCGCCGATCGCCATCACCCACCGCGTAGCCATGATCATGGAGGTTCTGCCGTCGTTTCCGGCCAAGACCGTTCCGGAGTTCATTGCCTACGCCAAGGCCAATCCCGGCAAGATCAATATGGCGTCGGCCGGCGTCGGCGGCCCGCAACACATGGCCGGCGAATTGTTCAAATACATGGCCCATATCGATCTGGTGCATGTGCCGTATCACGGCACTACCCCGGCGCTGACGGACCTCTTGGCCGGCAACGTGCAAGTGATGTTCGACGTCACGCCGACATCGCTGTCCCATGTCAAAGCCGGCGCACTGCGGGCGCTCGCGGTGACTACGCCGGAACGCCTCGACTTTCTGCCGGGCGTGCCGGCGGTCGCGGAATTCCTGCCGGGCTACGAGGCCTTCGGCTGGATCGGCTTCGGCGCGCCGAAGGACACGCCGGCCGCGATCATCGCGACCTTGAATAAGGGCATTAATGCCGCGGCCGCCGATCCGGCGATCAAGGCGCGGCTGTTGGACCTTGGCGGTCTGATCATGCCGCCCAATACGCCGGCCGAGTTTGGCAAATTCATTGCGAGCGATACGGCAAATTGGACCAAGGTGGTGCAATTTGCCCATCTCGTGCCGGAATGAGGGCAGGATCATGAGAATTCGTCGCCGCGAATTTTTGCGATGGGCGGGTGGCGCTGCCGCATTGCCGGCGCTGTCGCGGATCGCCGCAGCGGACGGCTATCCATCGCGGCCGATTACGATGGTGGTGCCGTTCGCCGCCGGCGGCGGCACTGATATTTTTGCCCGCATACTCGCCGAGGCCATGCGCGCGCCGCTTGGCGAGCCGGTCATCATCGAGAATGTAGGCGGCGCCGGCGGCAGCATCGGTGTCGCACGCGTGGTGCATGCGCCGGCCGACGGCTATACGCTGAGCATCGGTACCTTGACCACGCATGTGCTGGTGGGAGCGCTTTATCCGCTTCAATTCGATGTGCTGACGGATTTGACGCCGATTGCGGAGCTTGGCTATGAGCCGCTTCTGATCGCGGTCAGAAACTCCCTGCCGGTGAATAATTTGCAGGAATTGATCGCCTGGCTGAAAGCCAATCCTGACAAAGGCTCGGCGGGTATCCCCGGCGCCGGTTCGACCGGCAATCTCGCCGGCATTTCGTTTCAGAAGACGACAGGAACGAGCTTCCAGTTCGTGCCGTATCGCGGCGACGGTCTGGCCGTGCAGGATCTGATCGCCGGGCAGATCGATCTGATGATCGAGCCGTCGTCGAATTTCGTGGCTCAGGTCGGGGCCGGCACGGTCAAGGCGTTGGCGGTGACCGCCAAGACTCGCCACCCGGGCATGCCCGAGGTTCCGACCGTCGACGAGGCCGGGCTGCCGGATTTTTACGTCTCCATCTGGTTCGGGCTTTGGGCGCCAAAGGACACGCCGAAAGATATCATTGCGAGGCTCAATGCCGCCACCGTCGTGGCGTTGGCCGAGCCCGACTTGCGCGCCAAGCTCGGTAAGCTCGGCCAGCAGGTTTCCGACCGCGACCAGCAAACCCCGCTGGCGCTCGGTGCCTTCCAGAAAGCCGAGGCCGAGAAGTGGTGGCCGATCATCAAGGCCGCGAATATCAAAGGCGGATAAGAGCGGCCGGGCGGCACGGTGTTGGCCCAGGGGGACGAGGAGTGAAAGCGTGAAATTTCAACGCCGGCAATTTTTACAACTTTTCGCCACCGCCGCTGTTTTGCCGGTCTTGTCACGCGTCGCGCGCGCCGACGACTGGCCGTCCCGTCTGATCAAGCTCGAGGTCGGTTTCCCGCCGGGCGGCGGTGCGGATGCAGCAGCCCGGATTGTCGCCAACGGATTGACAGACCGCTTGGATCAACAGGTCTTCGTGGAAAATCGACCCGGCGCCGGGGGCCGTGTCATGCTCGACTCGATCGCGCACGCACCGCCGGACGGTTACACGATGATGCTCGCGGCGGGCGCCCCCGCCGTCAGTGGCCTGCTCTATTCGGGATTGAGCTACGACCCGGTCGCCGATTTTACGACGGTTTCGCTGATCGGCACTTATCCCAGTCTCCTCGTCGTGGCGAATTCCTCGCCATTTGCCAAGCTTGAGGACTTCATCGGTTCTGCCAAGGCCAATCCCGGCAAGATCAGTTGGGCGTCGCCCGGGATCGGCTCGGTGCCGCATCTCGCCGGTGAATTGTTCAAGCGCATGGCCGGCATCGACATCACCCATGTGCCGTATCGGGGCGTCGCCGCCGGCGCCATGACCGATCTCCTCGCCGGCCGGCTCGATGCAATGTTCAATACGACCGGCTCGCTGTTGCAGCCAGTCAAGTCGGGGCAGGTGCGCGCCCTTGCGGTGACTTCGGCCAAGCGCTTTCCGTTCGCTCCGGAAATTCCGACGATCGCGGAGTCGGGCGTGCCGGGTTACGAGGCCGTGTCGTGGTACGCGCTCTATGTGCCGGCCCACACGCCCGCAGATATCGTGAAAAAAATAAACAAGATTTGCGTCGCGATGCTGGCCGAGCCGCCGCTGAGGGAGAAATTCGAGCCGCTCGGCATCGTCGCCGGTGGATCCACTCCCGAACAGCTTGCCGGCATGAATGCCGCCGACACCGCGCGCTGGGCGCCTGTCATAAAAGCTGCAAATATCAAAGGCGAATGAGCCGCGGCGGCGCGAACTGGGCGGCAGTTTGATCTAGATCAAATTTGGCGTGGCGAGACCTGCTTAGCTAAATTGGACGCTTGCAACCCTTGCCGATCCTTGCCGCCCATGATGCCGCGCCTGAAATCCTTGATCCTGCGGCTCCTTGACGAGCATCGCCTGATGACGGTCGCCACCAATCGGCCCGACGGCTGGCCGCAGGCGACGACGGTCGGCTACGTCAATGACGGTTACCTCTTGTACTGCTTCATTGCGCGCAACGCCCAGAAATACGCCAACATCCGGCGCGACCGGCGGGTTTCGATCGCGATCGGCAGCGATGCGCCGAACCCTTTTGACATCAAAGGTCTTTCGCTTGCCGGCCAAGCCGACGAGGTCACCGATCGTGACGAATTCGATTACATCGCCAGGCTGCGGCTCAAGCGCTTCCCGGAATATTCGATGCCGGCGCGGTCGCTCTCGAACGCAGCCGCGCTGGACCGCATCGCGCCCGAGCCTTCGCCTGCGAATGTCGTTTTGCTGCGGATCGCGCCCGACGTGATCTCGGTGCTGGACTATTCGAAGGGCTTCGGCCACAGCGACCTTGTGACCTTTTCCGCGAACGATCTCGATGTGCACTTATCGAGTGCCCGGCATCGCTGGAATGGCTTTGGCGAAGCCGGCGCAGCGAAGGGCGACGGTCCGGCGCAAGCCGACGTCGGAGGCGCGTAGCCTTCGCGGGTGCGCTGGGTCTAATACATCACGACGCTGCGGATCGACTCGCCGGCGCGCATCAGATCGAACGCCTTGTTGATCTCGGCAAGCGGCATCGTGTGGGTGATCATCGGATCGATCTCGATCTTGCCGTCCATGTACCAGTCGACGATTTTCGGCACGTCGGAGCGACCGCGGGCGCCGCCGAAAGCCGAGCCGCGCCAGACCCGGCCGGTGACGAGCTGGAACGGCCGCGTCGCGATCTCCTGGCCGGAGCCGGCGACGCCGATGACGATGCTTTGGCCCCAGCCGCGATGACAGCTCTCCAGCGCTATCCGCATCAGCTTGACGTTGCCGACGCATTCGAAGGTGTAATCGGCGCCGCCGATCTGATCGGCGCCGCTTTTGGTCAGGTTGACGAGGTAGGCTATGAGGTCGCCCTCGACTTCGGCCGGGTTGACGAAATGCGTCATGCCGAAGCGCTCGCCCCAGGCTTTTTTGTCGGGGTTGAGATCGACGCCGATGATCATGTCGGCGCCGACCAGACGAAGGCCCTGGATGACGTTGAGCCCGATGCCGCCGAGACCGAACACGATGCACTTTGCGCCCGGTTCGACCTTCGCAGTGTTGATCACCGCGCCGATGCCGGTCGTGACGCCGCAGCCGATATAGCAGACCTTGGCGAACGGCGCGTCGTCGCGAATTTTCGCCACCGCGATTTCCGGCAGCACGGTGAAATTGGCGAAGGTCGAGCAGCCCATATAATGGTGGATCGGCTTGCCGTCGCTGGAAAAGCGCGAGGTGCCGTCGGGCATGACGCCTTGGCCTTGGGTGGCGCGGATGGCGGTGCACAGATTGGTCTTGCGCGACAGACAGGACGGACAGGCGCGGCATTCCGGGGTGTAAAGCGGAATGACGTGGTCGCCCCTTTTGACCGAGGTCACGCCAGGCCCGACATCGACGACGATACCGGCGCCCTCGTGGCCGAGGATCGCGGGAAAAAGTCCCTCCGGGTCGGCGCCCGACAGCGTGAATTCGTCGGTGTGACAGATCCCGGTCGCCTTGATCTCGACCAACACTTCGCCCGAGCGCGGCCCGTCGAGCTTGACGGTGGTCACTTCAAGCGGCTTGCCGGGTGCAAAGGCTACGGCGGCGCGGACATCCATGGTATTCCTCGCTGTGTTTTGGAAACGATGACATTGGCGGGTTTGGATGGCAAACCCGCCGGTGTGCGCCCAAGGTGATCGTCATGTACCAACCGGATCATTTTCGTGTCGAGGATATGCCGCAGCTGCATGCGCTGATGCGTGAGCGGCCTTTTGCGGCGCTCGTTTCGGCGGGCCCAAGCGGTCTCTATGCCAGCCATTTGCCGACCGTGCTCAAGGACGAGGGCGCGCACGGTCTCATCGAATGCCATCTCGCGCGCGCCAATCCGCATTGCCAGGAATTGGCGGAGGTCGACGAAGCGCTGATGATCTTTCAGGGGCCGCAGGGCTACATCACCCCCAACTGGTATCCAACCAAAGCGCAAAGCGGCAAAGTCGTGCCGACCTGGAACTATGCGGTCGTGCACGCTTATGGCCGCCCGCAGGTGATGAACGACGCCGATTGGCTGCGCCGCCACGTCGGCGAATTGACCGCACAGCAGGAAAAGAACGAGGCAAAGCCCTGGGCGGTGTCGGATGCGCCCGACAAATATGTCGAAGCGATGCTGCGCGGCATCATTGGCTTCCGCTTTGCCATCACGCGGCTCGAAGGCAAATGGAAGATGAGCCAGAACCGCGAAGTGCCGGATCGCGCCGGGGTCGTGAAAGGTCTCGGCTTGCGGGCTGCCGGCGACGATCTGGAGATCGCCGCGATCGTCGAGCGACAGTCGCGGGATTGAGCAGAGCCGGCGGCGTTACGCTTTCACCGGCAAAATCACGATCTGGGTCTGGATCACCAGCGCGCAAAGCCTGCCGTCGCCCCGGGTGATGCGGGTCTGCCATACCATCGTGGTGCGGCCGCGATGCAGCGGGGTGCATTCGGCGTAAGCGGTGTCGCCGACCGGAATGGCGGCGAAAAAATTGGTCTTGCTCTCGATGGTCGCTGTCCGGCCGCCCGGCGGCAAGTTCGCCACCGTGGCGGTGCCGCCGAGATTGTCGGCAAGCGCCATGACCGCGCCGCCGTGCAGCGTTCCGAACCGGTTGTTCAGCTCATCGCGGACAACCAGCTCGGCCACAACCTTGTCGCGCGAAACGTGCGTGACCTTCATGCCGATCAAATTGGCGAACGGCGGTTGCAGTTCGGCATTGGGATTCATGATGGCGTCCTGAAAAACAAAGGCGCGGCCATCAATGCGCTGATGGCCGCGCCCTTAACTTTACGCAAATGCCAACGAATTGCTACCGCGGTTGTGGCACGACCCGGATATAAGGCTTCGGCGTTTTCCAGCCGCCCGGATACAGCTTCTTGGCTTCCTCGTCCGAGACCGCGCCAGTGAGAATGACGTCTTCGCCTTGCTTCCAGTTCGCCGGCGTCGCCACGCGGTGCTTGGCGTTGAGTTGCAGCGAGTCGATCACGCGCAGCACCTCGTCGAAATTGCGGCCCGTGGTCATCGGATAGACCAAGACGAGCTTGATCTTCTTGTCCGGCCCGATGACGAAGACGTTGCGGACGGTCTGGTTATCGGCGGGCGTGCGGCCTTCTGAACTGCCGGCGGTGCCTGCCGACAGCATGCCGTAGAGCTTCGAAACGTTGAGATCGCTGTCGCCGATGATCGGGTAGTTGGGCGCAAAGCCGACCACATCCTTGATATCGCTGGCCCACTTTTCGTGGTTGCCGACAGGATCGACCGACAGGCCGATCACCTTGACGCCGCGTTTGTCGAATTCGGGCTTGAGGCGGGCCACGGTGCCGAGCTCGGTGGTGCAGACCGGGGTAAAATCCTTGGGATGCGAGAACAGCACGGCCCAGCTGTTGCCGATCCAGTCATGGAAGCGGATTTTGCCTTCCGTGGTTTCGGCTTCGAAATCCGGGGCGATATCGCCAATTTGCAAAGACATGGGAAAACCTCCGTCACGTGCGCTGATCCGATGCGCGGATCAATGTTTGGAAATCTATTGCTCCATTATTATGTACGTTTCAAATGTCGCCAATACTAGTCCATCGTTTCGACAATATTCGCTCGGTTCTCGGGCGCAGTATTCGTTCGCAATGGCGATCAATACTGGAATAAAGCAGCCGACAGCCGGGCGAAACCGGAAAGATTATTTCAATACGCTTGCCGGCGAAATCATACCCTTGCCAACCGACGGGACGGCAGCTCACGTCCCAATGCGAAGTTCACGAAGCGTTGCGCGGTGCCGCGACTTTGCCGCACTGCCGCCCTTCGCGGGCCACCCTCCCATCGGACCATTGAACGCTATTGGCAAGCCGCGCGACCCAAATTGCGTGTCCAAGCGGCAGGACCAGTGGGAACAACGACGGGGTCTTGCGGGTTTTGCTCCAGTGCCCCCGGGAGTGGCGACGGCGATGACCGATACGGCGATGACAACGGCGACTATCGAACAGCGCCCCGACGTCGAGACGCTCGCAGCGGTGATTGCGCGCTCGCAAATCGTGGTCGCTCGGGTTGTGGCGCGGTCGCGGATGAGCCGGCGTCTGCCCGCCGGCTTCGATGAGGCCGATGTCGCCATCCTCGACTGGATCGCGGCCGAGGGACGTCGAGTTCGCCGGCTGTGGATGTGAACGGCCGCCGCGGCGGCGATCAATGCGTCGTCGCGCCTGGCAGAGCGGTCGTGGACAAGCCGACGGTGCGGCCGGGGAATCCCGCGGCGTCGAAGTAGCGTGTCGATCCTACTATCTGCATATCCAGCACCGTCACAAGGCCGTTGGGCGCCGGCTCCGAACTCACCACCCGCCTCGACACCTCCGGCACCGCCCCGCCGGGCAGCGCTTCGGACAAGACCCGTCCGACAAGCTTGCCGTTGTCGGCGACGTCGAGATGCATCACCTGCGCGATGGTGCGGCCGATGTCGGCATTGCTCGACGGCGCCGGATCGACGAATTGCGATTTGAAGTCCGGTCCCTGCATGGCCTGGAAATTCCAGGTGTCGGCGCGGCTGAACGAGCCGTGCATGCCTTGGCCCTGTTGCAGGCCCGTGTCGGCAACTTCAACCGTGCAACGCACCGGTTCTCCGCACACGGTGTCGAAGGAGCGGAAATTCACCGCAATCGCCGGATGCGGGGTGATGGCGGAGCCTTCGAGCGCGATGTCGTCGAGGGTGAGCGTGCCGGGGAATTTGCCGAGTTTTGAATCGACGAACAGGCCGCTGATATAGTCTTGCGCCAGCAGCGCATCGACGACCCGCTTGGCGACAGCCTTGTCGCCGTCGGGGATATAGATGAGGTCCGAACCGCCATTGGCGGCGACGACCAACTTCGGCTTGTCCTTGTCGCCGCCGATGAGTCCATTGCCAAATTTGGTGTGCTCGCCGTCGCCGATCGTTTTGTAACCGTCGTCGGGGTCGATCAGCGGCAGGCTAAGCGCATGCGCAAGATCGAGCGCGACGAAGCCGAGCGGCAGATGGCCGGGCAGTGCGTCGGGAAATTTGGTTTTCACCGTTGAGCTGGTCTGACTTTCTTTGGAAATGGTCGAGAAGCCATGATCCGCTATCGCGATAATGTCGGTTGAATCGAGCAGACCGAGTTCGTTGAGCGCGGAGCGCAATCGCGACAGATCGTCGTCCGCATTGCGGATCGCGGCGAGCGAGGTCGGACCGTTGATGCCGGGAACGAGCGCGTTCAAGCTGTCGCCTTGGTTGTGCTGCGAGCCGTCGGGATCGCGCGACCAGAACACCAGCACAAAGGGCTTGCTGCGGTCCTTGAACATCGGCAGGACGACGCGTGTCGCCACGGCGGCGAAATAATCCTGCTGCACCACATTGGCGCTCAACGTGCCGGCTTTGGCAACGTTACCTGGACTGCCATTGGCGCCACGGCTTGGCGCCGCGGGCGACAGATTTGCGCTCGAAAGCCGCGCGGTCACTTCCGCAGACAGCGGGATGCCCTTCGGCGTGCCCGTCGCATCGTCGACCAGCACAGTTTGTTCGCCGGAGCGTTCGGTCGGATCGAAAATCAAAGCAGGCCCGATCTTGCCGATCGAGGCGGTGCTATAGCCCTTGTCGCGCGCCAGTTTCAGGATCGTCGTTTCGTCGAGGTAATTTCCAGAAAAGTGCTCGTCCACGTCGCCCAGCACCACGTCGTTTTCCAGGAATGGCGTCAGCGTATTGCCGGCGCCTGGGACTTGGAAGCCGGCGTAGATCGTATTGGAGAAGTCGCCGGTGTCGCCCAGCATGTGTCCGGTGGCCATGCCCGACGCGTTGGCGGTCGTGAAGGTTGGAAACAACGCGTGGCTGTTACGCAGGCTCACGCCTTCGCGCGCGATCGACGCCAAAGTGGGAGCGGTACGGTCATCGACCATGCGAAAGCGCAAGCCATCGGCAACGAACAGCACCACATTGTGAGGTTGCGACGCCTGAGCTTGCGCGAAGGCGGAGGATCCCAACATCACTTGCAGGATCGCCGCACAGAAAAGCATTGACGGGCGCATCGGAGGCTCCGTGAAAAAAGTCGGGGGCTTAACTCGTATTGCCCAGTGCGCGTGACGTTTGTGTGACTGGCCCGAAGCCGCTGGTTATGGCCGCGATGAAGGAGCTCGGGGCCACCGCGAGGTCTATGGCAGACCGCAAATGCCAGCGGTCGTGGGTACAATACCTCAACACGCGCAAAAAAAGGCGGCCCCGGTTGGGGCCGCCGAGGGTCCGCACGACGGAAGTGGGGCGCGGATCCCAACTCGCGAGCGGCCATTGCGCTCGCAAGGAACCGTTGCAGAGGATTACTCGCCCTCGGTACCGATCGCGTAGGCCGTCTCGCCGTGCACCGCGTCGTCGCCGACTTTGAGCGTCGCCTCATCCATGCGCAAGCTGACAAAGATCGAGATCGCCTTGAGGATGATGAAGGTGGCGATCACGTTGAACACGATGATGAACACCGCGCCCTCGGCCTGAAGCAGAAGCTGCGTGGGGTTGCCGTAGAGCCAGCCCGTCACGTTGATGCCGGGCGCCTCTTTGTCGGTGCCGATATATTGCAGCATGTCGGGGTTGGCGAGGACGCCCGTCAAGAGGCCGCCGGTGATGGCCGCAACGCCGTGGGTGGAGAACACGCCGAGCACATCGTCGACTTTCTTCATGAAGCCCAGTTTTTGGAACTTGTTCATGCTGAGCCAGGGGATGATGCCGGCGCAGACGCCGATGATAATCGCGCCGATGCCGTCGACATAACCCGCCGCCGGCGTGATGGCGACCAGACCGGCGATCATGCCGTTGACCGCGCCGAGCACCGACGGCTTGCCGTAGGCTATCTTGTCCAGCACCGTCCAGACCAGAAGAGCGACCGCGGTAGCGGTGTTGGTGTTGAGCACGGCCGCGCCCGCATCGGCGTTGGCAAAATACGGATCGCCGCCGTTGAAGCCGTTCCAGCCAAGCCACAGGATCCCCGCGCCGACCAACGTCATCAACAAACTATTCGGCGGGAAGTTGTCCTGATCGGCCTGCAGCCGCGGGCCGATCAGCCAGGCAGCGGTGAAGCCGGAGCTCGCGGCGGCAAGATGGATCACATAGCCGCCCGAAAAGTCCGCCACGCCCAAGCCGGCAAGCCAGCCGCCGCCCCAGAGGCTGAAAGCCCCCACCGTGTAGACCAAGGTCATCCACACCGGGCAGAAGATCATCCACGCCGTGAAGTTCATCCGACCGAGCACGGAGCCGGCGAGGATGATCACGGTGATGGCGGCGAACACGAACTGGAAGAAGATCAGCGTCGCCATCGGAAAGGCGAGCGGCGGCATGCCTGCTGATGCCGCCGGAATGACCGCTTGGCCGGTGGTAAAGAGGGCCGACGTCGCCAAGCTTGGCGTGCCGAGGAAATAGTTGTCGGCGATCGAAAGCCATTGTGGTCCGAACGCCATGTTGTAGTCGAAGAGAACCCAGACGACGAGGACCGAAGCGAACGCATAGATCGACATGAAAGCGGAGTTGATCGCCCATTTTTTCTTGACGATGCCGCCGTACAGCACCGTCAGGCCGGGAATGCTTTGCAGGCCGACAAATGTCGCGGCAGCCAATTGCCAAGCATTGTCGCCGGTGTCTAGCCATTGTGGTGATGGAACGAGTGCCATGTGCCTTTCCCCCAGAATTGCCCTTGAATGCGCCAATGGCACAACGGGCTATGATTGAAGGGTCGCAAAACTTATGCCAATTAATCAAGCATTGGCGGCGCGTGCTTTCTCATAATGCACTGTGATGAAGTGGCGATCAGGCTGTCATTAAAAAGTGCAATCTGAGTACGAATAGGGCAGGAAATACGTGAGAGCAACGATCCGGACGAGGTCACTGGCCGCGGGGATTGGCGCATTGGCGGTCGGTCTTACGACGCCTGCGGTCTGCGATGACACCCAGCGCGGCGAGGTCGCGATCACGTGCACCAATCCCGTCAGCGGCGCGCATTGGCAGATACGGATCGACTACGATCACAGCACCGTGGACACCAATCCGGCCCGGATGACCCCCGCCGAGATTTCGTGGCGCGACGCGAAGGATGGCTGGAACTACTCGCTCGATCGTCGATCCGGAAATCTCACGGTGGTTCTGGCGTCTTCCACCGGCGGCAATTTTCTTCATGATCGCTGCAAACTGGAGAATTGATGCCGCTGTCGCGGGATTGAATTCCGCGCCACCGCCGCGTCACTATGTCGGCTGCCCGCCCGCTGGCGGGCATCGGAGCAGGGCCGATGGCTGAGCGGATTTCCGGCGTGAGGGCCACCGTGGGGTTCGCCTCCGAGACCGGACCGCGCCAGCGCAACGAGGATTTCGGCGGCGCTGTTTTCGGCTGGGAATTGCCGCAACCGCGCCGGGACGTCGTTGCGGCGATCGCCGACGGCATCGGTGGCGCCAAGGGCGGCCGGGTCGCGGCCGAAACCGCGGTACGCGGCTTTCTCGATGGATTTTGCGATCTGCCCGAAACCATGGAAGTGCGCCGCGCGGCAGCCACCGTGCTCAACTCGCTCAATCGCTGGATTTATTCGCTCGGCAAGCGGGACGCCGAGGCAGCGGGGATGGGCTGCACTTTCACGGCGCTGGTGCTGCGCGGCCGCATCGCGCATGTCGTACATGTCGGGGACACGCGCGCCTACCGTTTGCGGGGCGACCGCCTCGCTTGCCTGACGACCGATCACGTGCGCCAGGAAGGCAACGGCCGGTCGAGCATTCTCAGTCGCGCGCTCGGCGTCGAAACTGAAGTGCGGCTCGACTATGCCACACAGCCGCTGGCGCGCCACGACCGCTTTCTTTTGTGCAGCGATGGCGTGCATGGCGTGCTCACGCCTGAGACCATCGCCGCCATCCTGCGTGAGCGCTCCGGGTCCGATGATTCCGCGCGCGCGCTGGTGGCGGCCGCGCTCGATGCCGGCAGCTCCGACAATTGCACGGCGCTTGTTCTCGACGTCGTCGAACTGCCGACAGTGGAATCGGCGGACATCGGCGCCGCCATCATGCAACTGCCGTTGATACCGGTGCCGGTCGAAGGCGAGACGATCGACGGCTTCGTGCTCAAAGTTCTGATGTCGGACGGCCGCTACACCCGCTTGTTCGGCGCGATCGATGAGGTCGAGGGCGGTGAGGTGGCGTTGAAATTCCCAAAACCCCAAGTCGCGGCCGTGGCCACCTACCACGCGGCATTCGTCCGCGAGGCGTGGGTGGGCGCGCGCGTACACAGTCCCTTAGTCGGCCGAGTCATCGAGCTGCCGCCGGGGCGGCAGACCTGCCTCTACACCGTCATGCCGCTCTATCAAGGCGAGCTTTTATCGACGCGGCTCGCGCGCCGGCCACTCGTGGGGCTCGAGGAAGGACGCAACATCGCCATTAAACTGGCGCGGGGCGCCGCGGCGCTGCATCGCGCCGGCATCATCCATCGCGATATCAAGCCGGACAACATCATTCTCGAGAGCGAGGGATCGCTCAAGCTCATCGATCTCGGGGTGGTGCGTGTTCCGGGACTGGAGGATTTTCCGCCCGCCGATATCCCGGGTACGCCGGGCTACATGGCGCCCGAAATGTTCGCCGGCGAGCCGGGCACCGAGGCGACCGACATTTACGCGCTCGGCGTCACCATGTTTCGCACCTTCGCCGGCGAATTCCCCTACGGCAATCTCGATGCCACGAGCCCGCCGCGCCGGACCCGGCCGGTGGTGCTCGCCGACCTGCGTCCGGATCTGCCGGCATGGCTGCAGTCCGCGCTCGGGCGCGCCATCGCGCTTGATCCGAACGACCGTTTTCGCGACATGCTCGAATTTGCGCTTGAGATGGAGACGGGGCCGGCGCGCGCCGCGCTGACGATGTCACGGCCGCTGACGCTCTATGAACGGGCGCCGGTGCGAGTCTGGCAGGGCATCGCCGCGCTGCTGACGCTTGCGCTTCTGCTGTCGCTGTGGCGGCGTTGAGCGGACTAAACGGAGAAAAATTCAGGGTGCTCGCATGATCTTCAAGGAGAGCGAGGGCAGTCAGCGCCCGATCGCGCCGATCACTTGCGGCAATAAGCTCGCCGCCAGCGCGCGGTGCGCCGCCGCCGTGAGATGCTCGCCGTCAGGCTGCCGTTCGAGATTGCGCAGGCCGGGGACGATGAGGGCTTTGATGCCGCGCGCCCGAAGCCGGCTCACGATGGCACTGACATTTGCCGCCTGTTCGCCGGCAATGCCATGTTTTGCATCGTTGGCGGACGGCGAGACCAGCACAAGCTGGGTGCCGTTCGGCACCGCGGAATCCAGGCGCGCCAGCATGCCCGCCGTCGTGTCGCCGTTGAGTCCGGCATTGGTGACGGTGGCATTATAGCCCTTGGCCCGCAGCATCGCTTCGAGTTGGGCGGGGTAAGCCTCCTGCGCCGCGACGCCCCGGCCAGCGGTGTTGCTCGCCCCCAACGCCACGATCCTGATCGCAGCAGCCTGCGCCACGGCGCCCGAGAATTGCAGGACCAGGCAGGCCAAAGCCGCGGCAAGCATTTTCGAGGGCAGTCGACGAGGATGGCGATAAAATCCCATTTCCTTCACCCGCTTGATCGGCGACCGGTTTGGGTCGATGGACGTGGCTGCACTGTCTTATTATCATTGACATTTTAGCGGCGGCACCGCAAAGGCAAAGGGCCGGTTCGCGGGATTCATGACCCTGTATGTTCAAGCGAATCCTGATTGCCAATCGCGGCGAGATCGCCTGCCGCATCATTAAATCGGCGCGCCGGATGGGGATTGCCACGGTCGCTGTCTATTCCGAGGCGGACCGCGACGCGCTCCATGTCGAGATGGCCGACGAGGCGGTCCTGATCGGGCCGCCGCCGGCGGCGCAAAGCTACCTGGTCATCGATAAGATCGTCGCGGCCTGCAAGGCGTCAGGCGCCGAGGCGGTGCATCCGGGCTACGGGTTTCTGTCCGAGCGCGAGGCCTTCGCCACCGCGCTCGCCGCAGCCGGCATCGTCTTCATCGGTCCGAACCCCAAAGCTATCGCCGCCATGGGCGACAAGATCGAAAGCAAAAAAGCCGCGGCCGCGGCCAAGGTCTCAACCGTGCCCGGCCACCTTGGCGTGATCGAGGACGAAAAAGAGGCCGCCCGGATCGCCGACGAGATCGGCTATCCGGTCATGATCAAGGCTTCCGCCGGCGGCGGCGGCAAGGGCATGCGGATCGCGCACAGCCGCGAAGAGGTCGCTGACGGTTTCGCTCGCGCCCGCTCGGAAGCGAAGTCGAGCTTTGGCGACGATCGCGTCTTCATCGAAAAATTCATCACCGACCCGCGCCACGTCGAGATCCAGGTCTTGGGCGACAAGCACGGCAACGTCATCTATCTCGGCGAGCGCGAATGCTCGATTCAGCGGCGCAACCAGAAGGTCCTCGAAGAATCGCCGAGCCCATTACTCGACGAGGCCACGCGCAAGAAAATGGGCGAGCAGGCGGTCGCGCTCGCCAAGGCGGTCGGCTACGACAGCGCCGGCACCGTCGAATTCGTCGCCGGACAGGACAAAAGCTTTTTCTTCCTCGAGATGAACACCCGGCTGCAAGTCGAGCATCCGGTGACGGAACTGGTCACCGGCATCGATCTCGTCGAGCAGATGATCCGGGTCGCGGCCGGCGAGCCGCTGTCGCTCAAGCAAAGCGACGTGAAGCTCAACGGCTGGGCGGTCGAGAGCCGCATCTATGCCGAGGATCCGTATCGCAATTTCGCGCCGTCGATCGGACGTTTGGTGCGCTATCGACCGCCCGCCGAGGGCACCGATGACGACGGTGTCACGGTACGCAACGACACCGGCGTCTTCGAAGGCGGCGAGATTTCGCTCTATTACGATCCGATGATCGCCAAGCTCGTCACCCATGCCAAGACGCGCATCGAGGCGATCGAGGCGCAATCCGAGGCGCTCGACGCCTTCACCATCGAAGGCATCCGCCACAACATCCCGTTTCTCGCCGCGATCATGCAGCATCCGCGCTGGCGCGCCGGCAAGCTCTCCACCGCCTTCATTGCCGAGGAATTTCCAAAAGGCTTTGAGCGTGTGCCGCCGGCCGGGGCCATGGCGCGCACGATCGCCGCGGTGGCGGCCGCCATCGACCATGTGCTCGGCGAACGCAAGCGCAAGATCTCAGGCCAATTGAATGCCACGCTGACGCGCGAGCGGCGGCGCGCGATCTCGCTCGGTCCGGATGAAATCCAAGCCGATGTCGATCATGACGGCAAAGCGGTCACGGTGACGTTCGAGGACGGCGCCAGGCATGTGTTGGCGTCGAACTGGGTTCCCGGCGTGCCGGTCTGGGCCGGCACGATCGACGGTGCGCCCATCGCGGTGCATGTTCGCACGGTGCCGAACGGCTTCGAGCTCGCCTATCACGGCGTGGAGGTGAAGGCCTTCGTCTATACCGAGCGCGAAGCGCGTTACGCGCGTCTGATGCCGCTGAAGAAGCTTTCCGGCAGCGAAAAGTCGGTGCGCTGTCCGATGCCGGGCCTGATCGTGTCGCTGGCGGTTGCCGAAGGCCAGGAGGTCAAAGCCGGCGAGACCTTGGCGGTGGTCGAAGCCATGAAGATGGAAAATATCTTGCGCGCGGAGCGCGACGGCATCATCAAGACGGTGCGCGTGAAGAAAGGCGACAGCGTCGCCGTTGATGCCGTGATCATGGAATTTGCCTAACCGTTATTCCGGCGCCGCCCCGGAATGACGAAAACGCCGTCCTTGCCGGGGCCGACCACGATGCGGGCTGTGCGCTTTTTCTTCTCGCCGGGCGGGCGGCTTGAGCCGAAGCCCTTCATCTATGGCGCCGTCGCCGTTTACCTCGCGGGCTTTGCTTCGCACTTGCTCACGGCGCCGGACGTCATCGAACGCGGCGGATTGTGGCCGTTCACTGCAGTCCAGCTTGTTCTGATCTGGATCTGGTTCGCGCTGCATGCAAGGCGAATGCACGATGCCGGTCGCGGCAGCGGGTTGGCCGTTGGCGTCGCGCTTCTTTATATGCTGTCGATCGCGCTGTTGTTGATTCTCGTCTATGGTTTCTTCAATACGTCGGACGGCCTGATGGGGAACGCGAACGCGACCGGGGCGCTGGGGCTTATCTTGCTCGTTTACGTCGTTGCGAGTTTGCTCGGCTCGATGCAGTACGATCTCGCTTGGGTCGTGGTCGCGATCCTGGTTTTGATGGCGGTCTTACCGGTCGTCGTGTCGGTGGTTTTCACGATCTGGGCGGCGACGCGGCCGACCGCGGGGAGCGCGATCGAGGAAACGCGTTGATGCTGCATTTCGCCTATGGGTCGAACATGCATCGCGCACTCATGCGCAAACATGCGCCGACGGCGTCGCCGCTCGGCGTGGCTGAGCTTACGCATTATCGCTTTGTCATCACCGCGGATGGCTATGCCTCGGTCGAGCCGGCGCGCGGACAGGTCGTCTATGGCATGCTGTGGCGGCTGAGCCCGCGTGACCGAGTGACGCTCGACCTCTGGGAAAATATCGCTGGCGGGCTTTATCGGTCAGCGACGCTTCCGGTCGAATTCGCCGGCGGTCACCGCTCGGCACTGGTCTATGTCGCGCGGCAACGCCCGCTCGGCCAGCCGAAATCAGGCTACATGGAGCTCGTGGTCAAAGCGGCCCGCGAATTGGAATTGCCGATCGCTTACATAGCCTGTTTAGAAAGCTGGCTGCCCACCGGGCGGCGCGCTGCGGGTCACCGGAAACTGGAGGAGTTCGGTTGAACACCAACGGTCAAGAAATCGCGCGCTGCGTGGTCATTCGCGGCTGGGTGCAAGGTGTTGGCTATCGCGCCTGGACCGAAGTGACGGCGCTCGATCGCGGCCTGCAAGGCTGGGTGCGCAATCGCCGCGACGGCTCGGTCGAAGCGCTATTTGCCGGACTGGAGGAAGCGGTCCTGGCCATGATCGAGGCGTGCCGGTGCGGGCCGCCCGGAGCGCGGGTCGAGTTTGTCGATCACCGGGAGGCGGGCGCGGACGAATTGGCGCTGCGCCGGGGCGACGAATTGTTTTCGGTGCTCGGCAGCCATTGAGCGTCCACGGTGGCGCCGAACAGCGGTTCGAAGGCGGCGCGTAGCGCCATGTCGACCTCCGGCATCGACGCGGTCAAGCCGAGATCGGTGAGCGACGTCACGCCGTAGCGGCTGTCGCTGACGCCGCAGGGCACGATGCCGGAAAAATGCGACAGCTCCGGTTCGATATTGAGCGCCAGGCCGTGCAGCGTTACCCATTGCCGCATGCGGATGCCGATGGCCGCGATCTTGTCTTCGTATCCCTCGCCTTTGTCGGGCCGGCGCACCCAGACGCCGACGCGGTCCTCGCGCCGCTCGCCGCGCAGGTTGAAGGCCGCCAGCGTGCGGATGATCCATTCCTCCAGCGTGGCGACGAAGCGGCGCACATCCGGCGCCCGGCGCTTGAGGTCGAGCATGACATAGCCGACGCGCTGGCCCGGCCCATGATAGGTGAATTGGCCGCCGCGGCCCGCGGTGTGGACGGGAAAGCGCGCCTCGAGCAATTGCTGCGGCCGCGACGAGGTGCCGGCGGTGTAGAGGGCAGGGTGCTCAAGGAGCCAGACCAGTTCGGGGGCTTGCCCGCGTGCAATCGCCTCGGCGCGCGCGCTCATGGCCGCCAGCGCGTCGTCATAGGCGATCAGACCATCGCTGACGCGCCATTCGACCGGCGCGGCAGCGCCGGCGGGCAACAGGCCGATCGTCAGATCGTCGCGGGTATTAACCATCTCGTAACCATAGCATGTTGAAACAAGGGAGCGGGTCGAACCGCCAATGCCAAAACCATCAGGGGGCCCATTTGCCGTCACTCGAAAACGTCTCGATCGACATTGCGGTCGTGTTGGGGACGAGCAATATGCCGATCCACCAGGTGCTCCGCCTCGGCCGCGGTGCCATCATCGAACTCGACGCTTCCGAGGAGGACGAGGTTAGCATCCTCGCCAATAATATGCCGGTGGCGAAGGGCACGGTCATCGTCAGCGGCAATAAGATCGCCGTCGAGGTCAAGCAGCTCCTGCCGCGGTCGCCCGCCAGCACCTGATTCTATGCCTGCCTTTGCCGGCCGTCATGTCCGGGCGCGACGCCCCAATGCGGCGGCAATGGGCGGCTTGTCGGGCCTTGTCCGCTTAAGCCCTAACTGTTACATCGGCGCCGTCGCGCGTCGGCCTGACGCGTGTCCACCCCACATGCGGCCGTGGCGGAATTGGTAGACGCACTAGCTTGAGGTGCTAGCGGGGCAACCCGTGGAGGTTCGAGTCCTCTCGGCCGCACCAGAGTTCTTTTAGTATTAGAATCAATGCGTTAGTCAGGCGTTGGTCGGTCAATTTGTAGCCTCACGAGCTGGGGATGATGAGCTCGAAGCCCGGCAGCATTTCAGTGATGGCCGCGCATCATGGATTTTCCCCGGCACGGTGTTCTTGACGACATCCGCTCGTCAGCGCGTCAAGATCGAAGCGCTGTCATCTCAATCAGAGCAGTAGCAGTCTGATCGGTCACACGCGCGGTCTCCTGATAGCTTCATAGCGCCAACTCCGACCCACGCGGGAGCTAATGGGGGGAAGCAAAGCGGACACCCCGGTACGACGGCGTCGCGGCGGTTTCGACCCAAGGCGGACATTGGGAAAAACGACAATTGCCCGCCGAATGTTACTTCGGATCAGTGGCCTCGGATCGAAAGATAACACAGGATAATTCATCGCAATGTTAGAGGCGCGCTCCCCATGAGTACGACAGAAATTGATGGCGGCTACAGCAGGACGTCGCCAGGCGGCGTGGGAGCGCTAGCGCTCGGCGCACTTGGGGTAGTCTACGGTGATATTGGAACGAGCCCGCTATATACGTTGAAAACGGCGCTCGAATGGGGCGGCGGAGCAACGCCGGAGATCGCGGTTGGTATGCTTTCGCTGATCGTATGGACGCTTCTCATTACGACCTCGCTTAAGTATGTCGCCGTGGTGATGCGGGCCGACAACGACGGTGAAGGTGGCATCTTGGCGCTGATGTCGCTGCTCGGAATCAAGCACGGTAATCGGCTCGGCGTAATTGCGATTGGCGTGCTGGGCGCAGCGCTGCTCTATGGTGACGGGGCGATAACCCCGGCGATCTCGGTGTTGAGTGCGCTCGAGGGGCTAAAGCTTCCCATGCCGGCAATCGCCCCTTACGTCGTGCCGCTTTCCATCGCTGTTCTGGTCGCGCTGTTCGCGCTCCAGCCGCAAGGCAGCGGGCGGATCGGCAAGCTGTTCGGCCCGATCATGACGGTGTGGTTCATCGTCATCGGAATACTCGGGTTTAATGGCATTCTCGAGCATCCCAGTGTCTTGGTGGCGTTGGATCCGCGCTATGGCTTTGCCTATTTATTCAGCCACGGCTTTACGGGGTTTCTGGTTCTTGGCGCGGTGTTTCTGTGCGCCACAGGCGCGGAAGCGCTCTACGCGGATATGGGTCATTTTGGGCCCGCGCCGATCCGCCTTGCTTGGTATGGTCTTGTCCTGCCCATGCTGCTCCTAAACTATGCGGGGCAAGCGGCCGCGGTTGTCGACGGCGCAGTCGTCGACGATGCCAATCCATTCTTCGTGTTGTGTCCGGTGTTGCTTCAAGTGCCGCTGGTTTTATTGGCGACTATTGCAACTATTATCGCCAGCCAGTCGATAATCAGCGGCGCATTCTCGATGACGCGACAGGCTATTCAGCTCGGATTGTGTCCGCGCCTGCATGTCACGCAGACTTCACAGGAAGGTTACGGTCAGATCTATGTGGGCTTCGTAAATTGGGTGCTGATGGCGCTGACGCTTGGGCTCACGCTCGGCTTTCGCTCATCCGATAACCTTGCGGCGGCTTTCGGCGTCGCGGTCTCGCTGACGATGTTTTTGACCTCGATCCTTGTATTTCTAGCTATGCGCGAGATTTGGCGCTGGAGTTTGGCGAGAAGCCTCCTGGTCGCCGGACTTTTCGTCGTCGTCGACCTGTCATTCGTTTCCGCCAATCTGATGAAAGTGTTTCAAGGCGGCTACGTACCCCTCGTGGTCGCTGGAGTTATCTTCTTCCTTATGTGGACCTGGAGAAGCTACCGCGAGCTCATGCTGCAAAAGCTCGAACGCGATACGTTGCCGCTTACTGATTTCATCGTCCAAATTCACAACAAGCCGCGCGTTTCGGGCACCGCCGTTTATCTGACTGGCCGAACCGACGTCGTGCCGGTTCCGCTGCTGCACAATCTCAAGCACAACAAGGTCATCCATCGGCGTATCGTGCTGCTGCATGTCGTAACCGAGAACGTTCCGCACGTCGCTCCCACTAAACGCATTGACGTGATCAATCTGACGGACGATTTTCATTCGATGGTCGTTCACTACGGCTTCATGGAACAACCCAACATCCCGGAGGCGCTCGATAATTGCAGCTCGCAGAATCTGCATTTCAACCTTATGGATACTTCATTTTTCGTCGGCCGGCTGACCATCGTTTCCACCGCGGGGTCGCGATTGAACCGGATCAGGAGCAAGCTGTTCGAAGTTATGCATCGAAATGCCCTGCCGGCGACGGAGTTCTTCCGAATTCCGCCCAATCGCGTGATCGAATTGGGGAGTCAAGTTGAGATCTAGCGCAGGCTTGCGCGCCATGCGTTGCAAATTTTGGCAGAGTTTGCCGTCGATCCTAGACGTCGTCAGGCAAAAAAGCTGTCGGATGTGATCTCGGCCTGACCGTTCAGCGACCCGGCCGAACTTTGATCGAGCCGATAACCGACGCCGGATTCGCTCACGATCAACAACGGATGCGTGGGGTCGATCTCGATCTTTTGCCGCAGCTTGCGGACCAGGATGCGCAGGTACTGGATGTTGCCCGCCCGGCTGCCCCAGATTTCCCGGATCAATTGCAGATGCGTCACCACAAGCCCGGCGTGCGTCGCGAGCATGTGCAGCAGCGTGTATTCCTTGCGGGTGAGCTGGACGCGCCTGCCGTCGAGCGTGACGACCCGCGACACCAGATCGATCGACAGCGGACCGGCTCGGACAACCGGATCTTTATCGGTGCTGCGCAAATGCCGCCGCAGCGCCGCCTCGCCCCGCGCCAGCAGTTCCGAAATCCCGAACGGCTTGACGACATAGTCGTCCGCCCCCAGCTTCAACAAGCGGACCTTTTCCTGCTCATCCGCCTGGATCGAAAGCACGATAATCGGAACATTCGACCAGGAGCGGATGCGTTCGAGAACGCCAGAACCTTCAAGATCAGGCAGATTAAGGTCGAGAATGATCAGGTCAGGCCGCTCGATCGTCGCGGTGCGAAGGCCGCTCATGGCGTTTTCGGCTTCGAGCACGGCATAGCCATGAATCTCGAAGCCGGCGCGAAGAAAGCGCCGGATCTGCGCTTCATCATCGATGACCAGCACCTTAGTCATTGAACGCGTCCACAAGCTCCGGCGTGGCCGTGGACGCCGTCGGCAGGCGCAGCGATACCGTGGCGCCGAGTTCCGGGCCTCTGCTCTCGGCGTGAAGCGACCCGCCATTGGCAGCAACGAAGGTGCGGGCGATCCAGAGACCGAGGCCAGAGCCGGAAACAGCGGCATGACGTTCGCTCCGGTAGCAACGCTTGCCGAGCTGCTCCTTTTCGTCCGCGGTCAGCCCGCTGCCCTGATCGGTGACCGCCAGCTCGACGTAATCCTGTCCGCAGCGGCTGGTTATTTTGATCGCGGTTCCTGCCGGCGAATATCTCACGGCGTTCTCCAGCAGCTGTCCGAACGCCTGTTCGACCAGAACGGTATCGACATGGACCAGTGGCACGTCGCTGTGCAAGTCGAGAACGATCTCGTGCGTGGCCAGTCTACGCTTCTTCTGCCGGATGGCTGCATCGACGATATCCGTGGGGTCGGTCCACACCAATTGGGGACGAACGCCCTTGGCGCTGATTCGTGCCGCGTCGAGCATATCGCGAATCTGCGTATCGAGCTGCACGGCCTGATCGTGGATCGCCTCGACCAGATTGTGCGAGTCGTTATTGTTCACAATCGCGGGCATGCGGTCGAGAACGCTGCAACTGCCCAAAATCGCCGCGAGCGGACCGCGCAATTCGTTGGACACGCCGCCGACCAGCGCATCGCGTAGAATTTCGGTTCGATAATTGATGGTGGCTTGCTCGAGAGCTTCCTTGGCCTTGAGGTGCTTTAGCGCGACGCTAGCCTCGTCCAGTACCGCTTCAACGTGTTTGGCGATGATTGCGACGCCTTCGCCGGAGCCGGGAGACAACTCAACCGCGATGGCCTGATAGCCGCGAATCGCCGGCACGACGATCCTGATCAGCCACGCCGTCCTGCCGGGAAGCTCGACGATCCTGGACGCACCCGGCGCGTTGATCACCATCTGCTTCACGGCCTCGTGCAGGACCTCTTCCGGAACGGCAGCGCCGTCGTCATTCGGGCCAACGTCATTCGGGCCAACGTCATTCGGGCCAACGTCATTCGGGCCAACGTCATTCGGGCCAACGTCATTCGGGCCAACGTCATTCGGGCCAACGTCATTCGGGCCAACGT
>Ga0182013_10001446_pt1 | contig 32680 bp, 28 predicted proteins | sample 612S2MmetaG_FD_120487 | JGI IMG/M metagenome (GOLD analysis project Ga0182013, IMG submission 120487) | Permafrost microbial communities from Stordalen Mire, Sweden - 612S2M metaG | ecosystem: Environmental > Terrestrial > Soil > Wetlands > Permafrost | place: Sweden: Stordalen | collected... | reverse complement strand
CACGGATGAACACGGATAGAACAAGCTTTCTTGTCCGTTATACGCGGATGAATTAATTGTCTTTTCTTATCCGTGTTCATCCGTGTTCATCCGTGGCTATTTTGTTTTTGCATTTTTTGCGGACTTCATAAATGACACCTGAAGAGTTTCGACGATATGGACACCAGGCGATCGATTGGGTCGCCGAATTCCTGACGCATGTGGAGCGGTATCCGGTGCTTCCGCCCGTGAAACCGGGGGAACTGACCGACGCGTTGCCGTCGCACGGCCCGGAAAAGGGAGAGCCGATGGAGGCCATCCTGGCGGATTTCGAGCGGCTGATCGTGCCGGCGTGCACGCAGTGGAATCATCCCGGATTTCTGGCGTATTTCGCCAATTCGGGGACACCCGAAGGCGTCCTGGGAGAGTTGCTGGCGGCGGCGCTGAACGGCAACGGAATGCTCTGGAAGACATCGCCGGCGGTGACCGAGTTGGAGCAGGTGACACTGCGCTGGCTGCGGCAATGGAGCGGGCTGCCGGAGGATTGGTTCGGGTTGATCTACGATACCGCGTCGGTCAGCAGCATGCATGCCATCGCGGCGGCGCGTGAGGCGGCCGACCCGGAATCGCGCACGAAAGGGACGACGCGCGGGCTGGTGGTGTACACCTCGGAGCAGTCGCATTCGTCGATCGAGAAAGGCGCGATCGCGGTGGGAATCGGGCAGGATTATGTGCGCAAAGTGCCGGTGGACGCGGAGTTTCGCATGCGGCCGGAAGTGCTGGCGGCGCTGATCGAGGCGGACCTGGCGGCGGGGCTGCGGCCGTGCTGCGTGACGGCCACGGTGGGGACCACGTCGACTACCAGCGTGGATCCCATCCCGGCGATTGCGGATATTTGCGCGCGGTACAAATTGTGGCTGCATGTGGACGCGGCGTATGCCGGGTCGGCGGCATTGGCGCCGGAGTTCCGGTGGGCTTTTGCGGGTTGCGAGCGGGCCGATTCGATGGTGATGAATCCGCACAAGTGGCTGCAGGTCCCGATGGATTGCAGCGTGTTTTATACCAGCCGTCCGGAGGTGTTGCGGCGCGCGTTTTCCCTGATTCCGGACTACCTGGTGAGCGCGAGCGATCCGCGGGCCGTGAATCTGATGGATTACGGCGTGCCGCTGGGACGGCGGTTCCGCGCGCTGAAGCTGTGGTTCGTGCTGCGGTCGTACGGGCGCGAGGGGTTGGCGGACGCGGTCCGCGAGCACGTGCGGCTGGCGCGGTGGTTTGCGAGCCAGGTGCAGGCGAATGCGCGATTTGAAGTGGTGGCGCCGGTACATTTCTCGGTGGTGAATTTCCGGTTGAAGGGCAGCGACGAAGAGAATCGGCGGCTTCTGGAGCGCGTGAACGCGGCCGGCGACGTCTTTCTGTCGAGCACGGTGCTGAATGGCAAGTTCACGCTGCATCTGGCGGTGGGGAATTTTCAGACGACCGATCGGCATGTGGCGAAGGCTTGGGAGTTAGTAAGTGCCGGGGCAAGCTTAGTACACCGCGCTCCCTAACGGTCGCGGCTCGGTAAGCGACCTCGTTCCGAGCCGCGACCGTTAGGGAGCGACCAATACGTTGGGCTGCTTCTGAAATGGCCGACTTAGTTGGTTTCTGTCGCGAAACTCCGACTCGTAACGGCAAAACCGCTCCCTGGCGGTCGCGGCTCAGTAACAAGTTCAGAACTCCTGACGTCGTGGAATTTGGGATGATCTCGTTTTCGTGGCGCAGGCACTCCTGCCTGCTGGGTCGAGACGACTCATCTCGACCCTCTTCGCGAGTGGCATCCACCGTCCAGGAGCGCCGAGATGAGTCTCAGCGCGGCAGACACAAGTGTCTGCGCCACGTCATGGCTCAGGTCAATTTCCCCAACTATTCGAAATCCCCGGCCGACATCAGGAGTTCTGACCGTGCTGCCGGCGCCTGCGGCAACTCAGGAACCTGAAACCGGTGCACGATCCGCTTCCACTCGACTTTGGGCTTCTGGAAGTTGACCAGAAGACATAGCGTCCGGCCGGAGGCTCGCTGGTAGTTCAGACATTGCGCGATGTGTTCGTTGGCGAGACGCTCGACACATTTCAACTCGATGACCAGCACATCTTCCACGAGGAGATCGGCAAAGTACTCTCCCACCGCGTGGCCCTTGTAACGGTAAACGGCACGGCCCGAGAATATGTGACGGTTTTCAAAACTTGACATCCCTCCGCGCCATCCCTCACGCTAGACCTTTATGCCTCTCTTGCAGGTAATTGTCCTGGCAGTGGTCCAGGGCCTCACGGAATTTCTGCCGGTCAGCAGCACCGCGCACCTCTACCTCACTTCCTGGCTGCTCGGGTGGCAGACCGAGGCATTGAATTTCGACATCATGCTGCACGTCGGGACCCTGGTGGCCCTGATCCTCTATTTCTTCCGCGACTGGCTGCAGATTATCGGCCAGGCATTCGGCCTGCGCATCGGCCACGACAACGAATTGCGGCTCAATCACATGCTGCTGTGGCTGCTGGTCATCGGCAGCGTGCCCATCGGTATCGTCGGCTTCCTTTTTAACAAGCAGGCGGAGACTACCTGGCGAACGCCCTGGGTGATGGGCGTCATGCTGATCCTGGTGGGGGTGCTGATGCTTTTGGCCGAGAATGCCAGCCGGAAGGCCCGCGACCTGGCATCCGTGAACGCGCCCGATGCCGTCGTGATCGGCGTGGCCCAAGCCCTGGCAGTGATTCCGGGAACGTCGCGCAGCGGAATCAGCATCTCGGCGGGTTTGTTCCGCGACCTCACCAGCCAGACCGCGGCCCGTTTCTCGTTTCTGCTTTCGGCGCCCGCGATTGCCGGCGCGGCCGCTAAAGTTTTCTGGGAAATGCACAAAGCGCACACCCTGCGATCCGTCCTGGAGACCCCGTTTCTGGTGGGCGTAGCGGTAAGCGCCATAACGGGCTGCCTGGTGATCGGCTGGTTTCTGCATTATTTGCGCCGCAGTTCCCTTCGTCCGTTTGTATACTATCGGATTATTTTTGGCATAATAGTGCTTGCTCTGGCTTTCATCCGCCGGCCAGCGTGATGAAGCTACTACCTCCAACGCAGCAAAAACGGCTCAACGAAGTCATCGGCTTCCTGCTGCTCTCGCTGGGCCTGGTGATGTTGTTGAGCCTGGTGTCGTACCACACCCAGGATCCGTCGTGGGACACCGCCGCTGAATCCCAGCCCCTCAACCTGATCGGCTATCCCGGCTCCTACGCCTCAGACCTGCTATTCCAGGCCTTTGGAGCTACCGCGTTCCTCTTTCCCCTGCTGCTGTTCCTCCTGGCGTGGAAGTGGATCCGCTCCGAGGATCTGGAGGGCGGCGTGGCGAAGTTCATCGGCGCCGTGATGCTGACCGTGGGCACCAGCGCCGGGCTGGCCTTCCTGCCGTGGCGCATGTTCGGAGGAGCCATCCGGGTGGGCGGCACCGCCGGCTACCTGCTGGCCCGCTACCTTTTAGGCGCCCTGAATCTGGCCGGCGCCATTGTGGCGATTCTGACTTCGGTAATCGTGGCAGTGTACCTGGTTTCGTCGTTCACCCTGGCGAAGGCCGCGGAGTGGTTCTCGGCCCCTCGAGCATGGTTCCGCCGGCGAGCCGCCGCGTGGCGCGCCTGGAGAGACGAAGCTCACGCCCGCGCCCTGGAAAAAGCGCGGGAGCGCGACCGCAAGCGGCGCGAGACGAAGCAACTGAAGGCGCGCAAGTCCAAGACGCTGGCACAAGAGATCGCCGACATTCCGCCCTGGGAAGTCGCCGATCGGCCGGCCGGCGCCGCGCCCGTGGAAGAGCAAGCGGCCGAAGCGGAGCCCGCCGCGGAGAAAGAAATTCCCATTTGCCCGTTGGAGGATCTTCCGCCCGCGCCATCCCCCGTTCCCGTCCCGGTGGCCGTGGCCGATGCGCCTGCGGAATTGGCATTCCGCCCGGTTTTCACGCTGCCCTCCACCGAACTGCTCAATGAAATTCCCGGCCGCAGCACGTATGACGAGCAGGAACTGAAAGACACCGCCGTCAAGATCAAATCCAAGTTCGAAGAGTTCAACGTGCTGGGCAACGTGGTGCAGATCAACCCCGGTCCGGTGGTGACCACCTTCGAGTTCAAGCCCGATGCGGGCATCAAATACAGCCGCATCATCAACCTCACCGAAGATCTGTGCCTCGGCCTGCAGGCCGAATCCATCCTCATCGAGCGCATCCCCGGCAAGCCCACGGTAGGCCTGGAAGTGCCCAATACCAAGCGCGAAGTGATCGCCCTGCGCCAGATGCTGGAGAGCGACGAATTCAAGCAATCGGCCTCGCGGTTGACCATCCCGCTGGGCAAGGACATCAATGGCCGCATTCGCGTGGCCTCGCTGGAATCCATGCCGCACCTGCTCATCGCCGGATCGACCGGCGCCGGCAAGAGCGTCATGATCAACTCCATGGTCATGTCGATTCTCTATAAGTCGACGCCCGCCGAAGTCCGCATGATCATGGTGGACCCGAAACGCGTGGAGCTGGGCCTTTTCGAGGGCATCCCGCATCTGTTGACGCCGGTGATTACCGACCCGAAAAAGGCCACCAACGCGCTGCGCAACGCGGTGCTCGAAATGGAACGCCGGCTGCGCCTGCTGGCCGAGTACGGAGTGCGCAACATCGACCAGTTCAATAAGAAGGTCCGCAAGATGCAGGAGGAGCCGCGCAACCTCTTTGCCGACTCCGAAGCGGAACCCACCGCCGAAGACCTGCGCCCGCTGCCGTACATCCTGATCCTCATCGACGAGTTGGCCGACCTGATGATGCTGGAAGGCAAGAACGTGGAAGAGAGCGTCACCCGCCTGGCGCAGATGGCGCGCGCGGTGGGTATGCACCTGGTGCTGGCCACGCAGCGCCCCAGCGTGGACGTCATCACCGGCCTGATCAAGGCCAATTTCCCCTCGCGCATCAGCTTCCGCGTGGCCACCCGCGTGGACTCGCGTACGGTGCTCGACGTGATGGGCGCGGAACACCTGCTGGGCAAGGGCGACATGCTGTTCCTGCCCCCGGGGTCGTCGCGGCTGACGCGCGTACACGGCGCTTTTGTCACCGAGACGGAGATTGTCCGGGTGGTGGATTTCTGGAAGCAGCAGGCCACGCCGGAGTACGACCAGTCCTTCCTGGTCGCTCCGCCGGCCGACGAAGACGAAGCGGCGGCCGAAGAAACGGCCAGCGCGGATCAGGATCCCATGTACGAAGAGGCGATTCGCCTGGTCTTACAGATGGGGAAGGCCTCCACGTCCACGCTCCAGCGCCATTTGCGGCTAGGCTACGGCCGCGCGGCGCGCATCCTCGATATGATGCAGCGCGATGGCATCATCGGGCCGCCGGACGGCAGTAAGCCGCGTGAAGTACTGAAGCGTCCCGATTGGCTGAAGGAAGTAGAGAATCAGGTACGTTGACAGCTCGGAAAGGGCACTTAGCCACCTTCTTACCGAGCCGCGACCGCGAGGGAGCGGGTTCGCCACGAGCTACCCCCTTCCACTCCCCCCTACGCCCCGCGTGAAAGATACACAAATCGCACAATAAAGACCGCCGTCAGCACATACACCACCCAACTTACTTCGCGGTATTTCCCGCGCAGCACCTTCATGAGCGTGTACGCCGTGAAACCGAAGGCCAGCCCGTTGGCGATACTGAACGTCAGCGGAATAGTCATCATCGTCAGGAACGCGGGGACCGCCACTTCAGGGTCGCTCCATTTCACTTCCGCCACTACCGACATCATGAGGCTGCCCACCACAATCAGCGCCGGCGCGGTGGCCGCCGAGGGGATCGCGCCCACCACCGGCGCCACGAATAGCGCTACCGCAAACAGCGCGCCGGTAACTATCGCCGTGACGCCCGTGCGGCCTCCGGCGGCCACTCCCGCGGCGCTTTCGATATAGCTCACCACCGTCGAGGTGCCGGTCAGCGAACCCACCACCGTGGCCGTCGCGTCGCACAGCAAAATGCGGTCGACGCGCGGAATCCGGTGCGCCTGGTCGAACAAGCCGGCCTTCTTGCCCACCGCCAGCAGGGTGCCGATGTTATCGAACATATCGATAAAAAGGAACACGAAGACGATCTCCAGAAAACCGATCCGCAGCGTGGCGGCGATATCCAGCTTGAATGCCGTGGCGGAAAGGTCGCCCAAGCTATAAGTCTGCGGCGACCACTTAGCCACTCCTGTAAGCAGGCCCACAACCGTGGTCGCCAGAATGCCGATCAGCATGGCCGCGCGCACCCTCCAGGCCAGCAGCGCGGAGATCAGCAATAGTCCGAAAATTGCCAGCGCGGTGCTCTTATCGCCGAGATTGCCCAGCGTGACAAGAGTGGCCGAGTTGGGCACGACGATGCCCGAATTTCGAAATCCGATGAAGGCGATGAAAAGGCCCACTCCCGCGGCCACGGCGGAGTGCAGTTCGTGCGGGATGGCCGAAACGATGACCTGCCGCACACCCAGCAGCGTCAGCAGGAAGAACGCCACGCCCGAAAGAAACACCGCGCCCAGCGCCGCCTGCCACGGAATTCCCATGCCCTTCACCACCGAGTAGGTGAAGTAGGCGTTCAACCCCATGCCGGGCGCCAGCGCGATGGGGTAGCGCGCGAACCCTCCCATGAGGAAACTGCCCACCGCGGCCGACAGGCACGTCGCCGCCGTCACCGCCGCCAACGGCATGCCTGTCTCATGCAGAATGGCCGGGTTGACGAAGACGATGTACGCCATGGTCATGAACGTGGTGCAGCCGGCCAGAATCTCGGTGCGCCAGTTGGCGGAGAGCCGGGCAAACTCGAAGTAGCGTTCCAAGCGTAGGCGCAGGGACATGGCTTTATATTGTACGGTTTTGCAGGAACCTCGTGTTTGCGGCCATCTCGCGGCAATCCGAAAATGGACTTTCGCGTTTCCAGCCGCTTCTCTTCGTGCCTTCTGTCTCTTCGAACTTCAGAAACTCGAGCCGAAACCCGTTCCCTGGTCCAGGGTGAATCGACCTGCCCGCACATTCGTGCAGTCTCACCTCCGGCCCGCTGCCTTCTCTTCGCTCTCCGGTGCTTCATTGTGAATTCGTTCCGCAGTTACTTCCGATCAACGAACCCATTGCCGGGCGCGACCACCCAGGCGTCCGTGGCAGGGCGCTTCAGGTCTTTGCCGAAGTACTCGAAGACGGTGGGATTGTTGGGGAAGACGGCGGCGAAGTTATTGAAGGTCTCGTAGACGCCGGTGACGATGCTGGCCGTGGCTACGTAATGGCCGAGGATGCCTCGATCGATCACGTTCGAAAGGAACGGGGCTTGGGGGATGAGTTCGTGGAGGAGGTGGGGGATGTTTTCCTCGCCATCGGGCGCGAAGGTTTCGTCGTCGCGCGCGCCGCCTCCGAACGTGACTACCACGGCTTTGCGATTCTTTGGGGCCGCGTTCGCGAGCAGGGTTGCGGGACCGAAGAGGGCTGCGGCCGCGCCTGCGCCGGCGGCGGCGCGGAGGAAGTTGCGGCGGCTCAGGGAAATCGCCGGTGAGATTTGGCGGGGGTGCGGCGTCTTAGGTTGGCGAGGCGCATATACTGCCAAAACGCTCCGAGCTTTATGATACTGCGAATGGCGGGATGTGCAAATTCGGGTGTTTTTTCAGAGGACGAGATCCCTGTCGGGGCTTACGACACGGGGAGAAGGCGAGGACTGGGACTCCGTGGGGTTTTGGGGGTCGGCTTTGGGAACGAAGCCATTTGCGGGGGTAACCGGTCGATTCCGCGGAGGGGCTGGCCGCGCCGATTGGGGCGCGGGCTCGGGGTCGGGAAGCGGGCGGTTTTCGGCCTGGAGGTGCTGGAGTTCCTGGAGGGCGTTGCGGTAGTTGCGCTGGGCGGTGTCGATGCGCCGCTGGAGGCGGGTGAAATACTCGGCGTTATCCCGGAGAGCCTTGGCGAGTTCGATCTCCGGTTCGGGCTTCAAGGCGAATTGGGCGCCCTGCTCCCAGAGTTGGGCTTCGACGACACGGAAACGGCGGAGGAGCCATTCGGCGTCGATGAGGGTGTCGACGAGCATGCGCTGCTCGGGGGCGGTGGGGTGGTAGCGGTCGTAATATTCGGTTTTGAGGGTTTCGAGGTTGGCGGCTTTTTCGCCGCGGATGATTTGGGATTTGGCGTCGATGCCGGATTTCAGGGCGTTCATGGAAGAGGCGGCTTTGCCCTCGGGGGAGCGCGGGCCGGTGGACTTCTGAGCGTTGAGGCGGTTGGCCTCGGTCTGTTTTTGGGATGCCATAACATCGGAGGATAGCTTGGAGACAAGCGGGGCTGGCGGGGATGGGCTGTAAGTGGATGAAAGGGCTAGGTTGGAGTGGGCAAAAATAGTTGTGAACGGGCTTCAGCGGCTGCGGGCGTTGGTCTGCATTTCGCGGCGCAGGACCTCGTTCCTGTCTGGTAAAGGCACTTGGCTGGGACTCGCCTTTCTTGCCAAGACGATGCGGATTTCTTCTTCGCCATGGGGTTGCTCGCTTGTGCGGTCGCGGTCGAAGGCCAGAGCGGCGGGCGGGGGTTCTCTTTCTCATTCCAAGTGAAACGCGTTTGGTCGGCAGCCCGCTGTTCGTTTTCGCCGCGCCCGTTCGCTTGTTCTATGAATCCGGCATTGGCTGGCGCCCGGTCGTGAGGCGGATTCATCGTCAATCCGCAGAAACTGCCGGCGGCCAAGAAGTAAGGCTAGCGGGGCTGGCGGCTCACTCGGCGCGCCATGCATCGCCGGCAGCGGCATCGCGTTGTGTTGGGATTATGCCGTTTCCAGAAGACACCGCCGGAGTAAGTGGTCCGCTTCACGGCATTCCGGCGTGCCCGTTCGGACTTCAGCACGCCATCGGGTATTGTGGCAGGGTCGATATCCGCAGTCCATGCCTTCACGCCAGCACTTCGGCAATTTCGATTTCCTTGCGGAGTAACTGGCTCACCAGGTCGCTGAGCGAAACGCCTTTGCGTACGGCGATTGCCGAGAGGCGGATTTGGAGTTCCCGGTCGAGATAGACAGGAACAGCGCGAGACACATTTGACAGTCCGCGGACCGCGCCAGGCGGAATCTCGCGGATTTCCGGTATATCGGAAAAATCGATACCTTCATCTCCCGCCGCTTGCAGGCCGGCGAGAATCTCCGCCCGCTGACTTTCAGAAGGCGGCTTTCCCAGGAGTTCCTCTTTAGAGAATTGCTTCAGCATAAAGCTCCTTTTCTTGATTGGTAGCGCGCCTGGCGGATACGATTCGCACGATCTGCACTCCGCCCTGCTCGTCATAGGTGTGTACCACGGTCAGAAACAGTAAAGAATTTTGCACGGGGCCGATAGCGTGCCAGCGTATTTCGCCTGCCTCGACCCGTTCCGGGAAGATCAGGCAATTCGGGTCGTCGAAGATGAGGGAGGCGGTATCGAACGAGTACCCGTGTTTTCGGCGGTTGCTTTCGTTTTTCCGGTCGTCCCATTCGAATTTCACTAACTCATTTCACCACAGATCCTAGCATCTATCAACAGACCGGCGCGGCCTCGGGCCGGTTCCGGTAACGCAGAGCCGAAGCCGCGCGGATGATTTGGGATTTGGCGTCAATGCCGGATTTCAGGGCGTTCATGGAGGAGGCGGCTTTGCCCTCGGGCCCAGAGGGCGCCCCGCGCGGGCCGGTGGACTTCTGAGCGTTGAGGCGGTTGGCCTCGGTCTGTTTTTGGGATGCCATGACATCGGAGGATAACTTGGAGACAAGCGGGGACTGGCGGGGATAGGCTGTAAGTGGCTGTAAGTGGCTGTAAGTGGCTGGAAGGGGTTGGATTGGGCAAAAATAGTTGTGAACGGTGCTCAGCGGCTGCTGGCGTTGGTCTGCATTTCGCGGCGCAGGACCTCGTTCATGTGCGTCTGGTACCTTTTCCCCTTGCCGCGAAACCAGGCGAGCACGTCGGCATCCACGCGGAGGCTCACCAACTGCTTGATTGGCCTGTAGAAACGCCCGACTTGGATGTCCGAGGGCCGTGGATTTCCTTCGGGAATATCGGAAAGATCGATTTGAGAATCGGGCAGAGCTGCGATGCGCCGTAGTTCCCGTTTCTGCTTGTCACTGATTGGGGTAGTAAAGAGCCCTTTCGCGGGGACTCGCCTTTCTTGCCGAGATGATGCGGATTTCTTCTTCGCCATGATGTTGCTCGCTTGTGTGGACTACCAAGAGGATCGCGATGCCGCCGGCGGAGCCGATTGCGTGCCAGCGCTCTTCTTCGTCAACCATACAATCCCGGTACGATGTGACGGATCGTCGAAGACCAGAGCGGCGATTTCAAAGGAAATGCCGTGTTTTCGCCGATTCGTGCGGTTCTTTTTCTCATCCCAAACGAAGACCACGTGTATATACAGAATTGTAGCATATCCCGGTTTTGTCACGGGCGGGGCAGGGGTTCAGGAGTTCATTGAACGCCCGACCCCCTGCGCCCAAGGCAACGCAGGGGGTCTTTTCAACCCGTTCCATTTCAACGATATCCATAACCACATCAGTGAGTTAGCCGGAAGCCGTCTTATCACCGAGTATCCTCAAAACGCCCCTATTTTCATCTGGCGTCCCACTAGTTTTCCCACGAGTAAAACCGGCTTCCGGCCCTATGCTTCCAACACGCTTTGGCCGTGCTTTGGGCCGGGCCGATTGGTCATAATGGGACTTCCGCAATTCGGCCATCAAACCACCGTTTCCGGGACCCGCGCCCTTTGCTCCGACCAACACATGGACGGGCCTTCTTGTTTTGGGCCTGCTACAGTGAAGCTGTATGAAGCTGGGCGGTGTTCAACTAAACGATGGCGACTACATCTTCGGTTTCCCGGATGAATGGGCGAAGTTCCAGGAACGCTTCCCAGGGTTCCTGAAGGCATTTGATGCCCTTGCGGAAACCATGAACAAAGTCCGTGTCCGCACCTTCACTCCACAAAACCATCCTGTGGACCAGACGGTGTTCTTCCTGTGCTCACTCGTTTTTGAAGACTTCACTGAAGTGTGGGTAATGGCGGGCAACGGGCTGGGAACTGGCGCGCTGAAGGTGTTGCGCGGGATGTACGAGCGCGCCGTGACTGCGGCGTACCTTTCCCGGTTTCCCGATGAATCAAAGCGGTTCTGGAAGTATTGGTCCATTCCCCGTCGCAAACTGCTGAACCACGCGCGCGAACTTCACGGGCTGACGTTCCTTGAATCGGTGCTGGGGCCGGACCACATCAAGACGGTTGAAGATGAGTACCAACAGGTCAAGGACGATTTTCAGGAAACGCTGTGCAAAGAGCATGGGTTGACCCGCACCATGTTTTCCTGGTCAAAGCTGGGCCTGCCAGCGATGGCGAAAAAGGCTGGCCACGGCTTGGAGCATTGCTACTACAACGCCTATGCCACGCCCACCCAGCAGGCGCATTCTACCGTCCTTGCGTTGACTTCCCGGTTGAAGCAGCAGCCGGATGGACATTTCTTCGATAACTCCGTTCAGAAGACCTACTCAGGGCTTGCGATCATGACGGCCCACGTCATCATGCTGAAAATGCTGCGGGTCGAAAATGAGCACTTCTCACTTGGTCTGGATTCTGAAATCGCCCAGCGGGAAGCGGAGTGCAAGACCGCATGGCCGGGCATTGAAGACGATTGCGGCAAGGGAATGTAGCAAGGACAAGGAAATCAGGCTTCCCCTGTTTCGTGGGCAATCAGAAGGATTGCGCTTGCCGTGGCGTTCAGCGCGTACTGTGCGATGTGGCGGGCTGGCTGCTTCACGGCTGTTCCGGTGCCGTGGGCGCTGCTCAGTTTGTTGCGCAACGTGGCGATGATTATTAGCAGTGGCTCAAAGTAGGAATCCAACCCCGTGTTGGGCAGCACGATGTTGATAAGCGTCTTGGCTGTGTCAGTCTGCTTGTAGGCCCAGCCTTTGCGGTCACAAATTACCTTCAGCACGCTTTCAAACGCGCTTCCGCACTTCGTCAGACAGTCTTGTATATCGGCCTTGCGGTAGTCTTCCAACGCGGCAAGATACTCACCATTCGCGCCCTTGAAGTGGGGGCGTTCCAGCAACGTCATCACCGGCCCGATAGCGTTCTCATGTAGGACTTCGCTTTCCTTCACGATGACCTTCGGCAACGCGCGGATGTGGACGCTGTAGGAACTCCCGTTGCTGATGGTTTCGGTAACAAGGTGCGTCAGGTGATAGGGCAGGTTATCGACTCTCAGCAGCCCGTTCAGTTCGTCAATGAGGGGGTCGCTGTTGTGGCTGAACCGCCAAAAGATGTGGGCGCTGAAGATGTCTTCAAGGAAATCCAGGAACTGCTCCCCCGGACAGGTGTAGACGTATTGCATGACCCCCTGCGGGACGTTCTGCCAGCCGGATGTTTGCGCTACTTGCGTATCGCCAGTCCGGTACAGAATCCGACGCCCAATCTCTTCCCAGAATTCGGCGCTGTAATCGCCGTTCGAAATTATGCCAAGATCGCCGCGCCCGCCGCGATAAAGCTCATTCACCCACATCAGCACGCGTGTCCGCGTGGTGGAAGGCACTTCGTGCCCTTTCTTGGCTGTCGCCACCGTCTCTGGCCGACGTGAGAAAACATCAAATAACCGCTGGAACATTGGCTAAACCTGAGAACCCAGAATAGCAAGCCGGAACCCGCGCCGCTGTCCATACGTCGCGGCGCGGGCATCGGGAACATTTGTCGTTGATGCTGTTTGGACCCCGAATACGAATGGCGCGATAATGGCGTAATGCCAGCCGCTTGGAAGAACCGCCTGTACTTCGGTGACAACCTCCAGATTCTCTGCAAAGAGATTCCAAGCGAGTCCATCGACCTAGTTTATCTGGACCCGCCCTTCAATTCGAACGCCAGCTACAACGTGCTGTTCAAAGAGAAAAGCGGTGAGCAGTCTGCGGCCCAGATCCGGGCATTTGACGATACTTGGCACTGGACGCTGGAAAGCGCCAGCGTCTATCAGGACGTGGTTCAGAGTGGTCCCAGGAAGCTGGCAGACCTTTTGCAGGCGATGGCGTCTTTTCTGGGGCACAACGACATGATGGCCTACCTTGTGATGATGGCTGTGCGGCTGGTCGAATTGCACCGGGTGTTGAAGGTCACCGGTAGCATCTACCTCCATTGTGATTCCACGGCCAGCCATTACCTGCGGCTGGTCATGGACGCCATCTTCGGAGTCGAGAACTACCGCAATGAGATCATTTGGAAGCGCGCTTCAGCCCACAGCGACGCGAAACAGGGGGCAAAGCACTTCGGACGAATCACCGATACACTTCTCTTCTACGGTAGGTCGGAACGAACCACGTTCAACCCCCTGTACCGGCCATACGATCAAAGCTACCTCGATAGGGATTATCGGCGCGTGGACGCCGATGGGCGGCGCTATCGGATAGACAACCTCCAGGGGCCGGGTGGTGCTGAGAAGGGCAATCCGTCGTACGAAGTGATGGGGGTGACGCGTTACTGGCGGTACTCCAAAGAGAAGATGGAACAACTGATTCGCGATGGCCGCGTGATTCAGACCAGACCGGGTGCTGTCCCGCAATACAAACGCTACCTGGACGAAATGCCGGGCATTCCGGCCCAAAGCCTGTGGGACGACCTTCCGTCCATCAACAACCGGTCCAAAGAATTGCTGGGCTACCCCACTCAGAAGCCGGAAGGCTTGCTGGAACGGGTGATACAGGCCAGCAGCAATGAAGGTGACGTGGTGCTGGACCCGTTCTGCGGATGCGGTACGGCTGTGGCCGTCGCTGAACATTTGAAGCGCAAGTGGATTGGTATTGACGTGACATATCTGGCAATCAATCTGGTTCAGCGCCGGTTGATGGATAACTTCGGATCGAACCTGAGTCCGTATGAGATTATCGGCGCACCCACAGATGTGGCCGGGGCAGAAGAACTGGCGCGGCGTGACCCGTACCAATTCGAATGGTGGGCTGTAGACCTAGTGAATGCCCGGCCCGCAAAGGACCACAAGAAGGGCGCGGACTCGGGCGTGGACGGCTACATCAACTTCTTCGAAGAACATGGCGGTGATGCCAAGAAGTTGATTGTCCAGGTCAAGGCCGGGCACACTGGCGTTCATCACGTCCGTGATTTGAAGGGAACCATGGAACGGGAGAAGGCCGTCATCGGTGTGCTGATTACCCTGGAGACACCGACGAAGCCCATGATCCAGGAAGCCGCGTCAGCGGGCTTCTACCAGCCGGAACACCTTTCTGGAAAGTACCCCAGACTGCAACTGTTCACGATTGAGGAACTGCTGGTGGAACAGAAGCACATCAGCATACCGCAGGGCGCGAACGTCGCGACGTTCCAGAAAGCTGAACGCAAAACGAAACATGAACAGCCGGGCTTGTTTTGACTATCCAATCCAGGAGTTGAGCGCGATGGAACCCTCTGTGTCGGTGAAAAAGAGCTTCAGCTTGCGGCCATCCTGCATTTCCAGGGTCAGGCCGTTCTCACCGAAAAAGCGCACCGGTTGGACCGTACCGGTAATTTGCTTCATGCCGGGAATCGTGGCCCCAGGGTTGCCAAGGCTTCCCGCGTCAATCTCATTTTGGTAGACGTGCAGTTCGTATTGGACCGCGACCCGTTCACCGGCATTCGATGTCATGGTGCCCCGGCCCTTCATCGTTTCAAGGTGGCGCATTGTCCCTCCAGTCCAATTCTAACGGAAACAACTGGGGCCAGAAATGTTGGATGATGGTGAACAGGTACCAACGATCATGCAACCCCTGGTCCTACAGCTACAGGCCGAATGCCTTGACGCCAACGTCTCGATTCTGGAAGTCTTGCGCAAGGCGCTGGTGGTGGCGCGCAAGCTGTCCCTGACAGAAGCCGAGACGTGGATAGATAAAGAACTGAAAGGCTACAAGAGCGGGGACTCAGCACCACCGCACCGCTTGCTGACCGGCCAGATTCGTTCGTGGAACCCGTACCACGGATGGATACCCATGATGTTTGAAGACCACAGAGAGGCTGTGTATCTGTCCAAGTGCTTCGTCGGACAACCTATCGGCGAATTGGAGGATTTGCTCAAGCACGGCACGGGAACACTTCAGTTTCCTTTCGACCCCAGAACAGAAGCCAACTTGATGCACGGCATGGATATTCCGCTACAGACAACGCGCCATCTGAGCCGGTCTTCCGTGAGCGGAATTATCGACGCAGTACGCAACATGATCCGAGGCGCGGCTTTGACGGACCCGGAATGGCGTCGCGTCTGACAAGACGCCCGGCCAAGGCCTCCTGCAGGCGGTCGGCTGCTTGTTCGGTGGCGTCTGCCAAGTTCCGGCCGCTCGTGATGGCCTCCGGGAGATCCCGGAAACGGACCATCAAACTTCCGCCCTCATCGGGCGTGAATTGACCGGGGTATGCAGACTGGTCCATCGCGCCTTCCTTAGCTTAAGCCGAAATCCTTGGTGTCGAGTTCCAACTGCTCGATCATGGCGCGCAGAGTTGCCCGGCAATGCCCACCGGAGGGCCGGAGGGGGTGCTTAAGCGGTTTCGGGATTGCGGGCAAACTCCGCTCCCTTACGGTCGGGGCTCGGAACGGCAGCACTGATTTCGCGAGAGTTACCGAGCCGCGCGCGTCAGCAAGCGGAGGCTTTCCCGAAACCGCTTAAGCACCCACCGGAGGGTCGCTAGCCCGAAAAAGTGGGCTAATATAAGATCGTGGCTACAATTGTCAATATGCACGACGCCAAGAGCAGTCTCTCGCGCCTAGTGAAGCGGGCCGCCTCCGGCGAGGAGATCCTGATCGCCAAGAACGGTAAGCCGGTGGCGCGGTTGACGCGGCTGTCGAGCCGCAAGTCCACCGGCTTGATCGGCGCGTTCGCGGGCAAAATTCACATGGCGGAGGATTTTGACGCCATCCCCGCGGAGTTCGGGCCGTATTTGTGACGCGCCCAATCCTGCTCGACACCAACATACTGATCTGGGCTCTCAACGACGACCGCTCCCTGACCCGGCGCATGAGGGCAGCCATCGACTCCCCAACCGCCGACGTGCATGTGAGCGTCGTCAGCGCTTGGGAAATTGCCATCAAGCACCAAAGCGGGAAGCTCTCCTTCGACGTGCCAGTGGAGGAAGTGCTCTCCCGAATCCTGAGTGGCACAGTTTGGCCCGTGCTGCCCGTGCTGCCGGCGCACATTCCGGAACTGCTGGCCCTTCCGATGCATCATCGCGACCCTTTCGACAGACTGCTCATTGCGCAAGCGCGCGCGGAGGGAATGGCCCTCGCCACAGCAGACGGCAACATTCCCAAGTATCGTGTGCCACTGGCGTGGTAAGGGCGCTTGGTGGACGCGCGTCGGGAAACTCGTTCGACCTTTTGCTCAGTTTTGGTCCAAATGTGGCGTGAATGAGACCCATTCTGACCTTGATACTGGCCGCGTCCGGAATCGCTTTCCAAACGTCTCCCCCCAAAACACCCGTTACCGACACTCCCGCCGCGGCGCCTTTGCCGGAGAAGTCGAACATGAAAACGAAAGGCGTCATCAGCGGTCTGGAAGGCGCCGGCGGCAGAAGACGGTGTCATGAGTTTCGCAGAGTACCAAGGCGGAAGTTTGCCTCTAAAGCCAAACAAAGTCACCGCCTATGTCAACCAAAAGGAAATCGTGCCGATACAAGGGGAAACAGCGGTTCGCGATCCCGGTAACGGCCATCAGGGAAGTGTCGTATGGCAACGGCGTCCGAACTCATCAGGGATTCGCTAACCTCCGTCTTTTCACGGGTCCCGATCATTTCCATCTGCTCGATGAAATATCCTACAAATTCGCAGAATCTGTGCAACACTTTGGGTCAACGCTGGAGGCGGGCAGAATGGACGGAGAACCGTGGATTTTGCTGGTATTTGGATGCTGTCCGGGAATGAGCCGGTGAAGTTGCGATGATGAGCAAAGGCCATTTTCATCGGTTTTTGGCGTTCCAAAATCAAACCCGAATGTAGGCCATGGTCATGGTCATGAACGTGGTGCAGCCGGCCAGAATCCCGGTGCGCCAATTGGCGGAGAGTGGAGCAAATTCGAAGTAGCGTTCCAGGCGTAGGCGCAGGGACATGGTCTTATATTGTAACGGCGCGCAGCAACTGTTCGGCCTGCGCGGCCACGGCGATGAGCGCATCGTCGCGGCCCCAGGCGGCGGTCATCTGCAGGCCGAGCGGCCCGGAATCCACAGGCAGGGGCACGGAAATCGCCGGCAATCCCAGGGCGGTCCACGGAGCGTTGTGGGCCGGGTCGCCGGTGGAGTCCAGGCCTGCAGGCGCGAGCCCCGCGGCGGCGGGCGTCAGAATGGCCGGATATTCCCAGAAAATCTGCGACACCGCGCCGCGCATCCCGCCGATGTGGGCCAGCGCGGCCTGATATTCGCCCTCCGGAATGGCCAGGCCCTGGCGCACCAGTCCGGCCAGACGAGCGCCGATGCGGTCGCCGAACTCGCGGTAGCGCGCGGCGTGCGAGCGGGCGCCCTCGTACGCGTTGACCGTGCGGGCGGCCGCCGGCAGGCCGTCCCAACCCGCGGGCGGATCCATCTCGTCAACCTCCACGCCGCTCGCGCGCAGGCCCTCGGCAGCCATGCGAAGGGCGCGCTCCATGGGCTCTTCGGCGTGGACCCGGAAGCGCGCGGCGCGCTGTAGGGGAGCGTCGCAGCGCCCTCCGAAGCCGCGCGTCCACAGGCACAACATGTCGTCGACGGATTCCGTGAAAAAGCCCACCGTGTCGAGCGAGGGAGCGAAGGGCAACGCGCCATCGACGGGAATCAGGCCGTAACTGGGCTTGAAGCCGCAGACGCCGCAGTAGGAAGCCGGCCGCAGGACCGAGCCGAGCGTCTGCGTCCCGATGGCAAACGGCGCCATACCGGCAGCCACGGCGGCGGCCGAACCGGCGGAACTTCCGCCCGGCGTGTGGCCGGCATATCGCGGATTGCGTGTGGGCGCGGGGTCGAAGGAGGCGAACGCGGCCGTGTGCGTCTTGCCCAGCAGCACTCCGCCCGCGCGGAACAGCTCTTCGATGAGGGCCGCGTCGCGTTGTCCCCGGCGCCCGGCGTAGAGCGGCGACCCGTAACAGGTGGGCAAATCGCGGGTTTCGAAGATGTCTTTGGCCCCGAACGGCAGGCCCAGCAAAGGACCGTCAGCGGGGCGCGGGTCGGGCGAAACGGCCGCCCAGGCGAGCACTTGCGGGTCCATTTCGGCGATGCGGCGCAGGCACAAATCCACCAGGTCGCGGGGGCTCCGTTCGCCGGATTCGAGAGACGCTATGAATTTTCGGACCAAACGACATTATGCTATTAGATGCGATGTCTTTCATCCACGAAAATTTCTTGTTGACCAACAAGGCCGCCGAGCGGCTGTATCACGAGTACTGCGAGGGCGAGCCGATTCTCGACTACCACTGTCATTTGCCGCCGCGCGAGGTGGCCGAGAACCGCCGCTTTCAGAACCTGTTCGAGATCTGGCTGGAGGGCGATCACTACAAGTGGCGTGCCATGCGGGCCAATGGGATCGGCGAGGAGTACTGCACCGGCGCACGGTCCCCCAAAGAGAAATTCCTGGCATGGGCGCGGACCGTGCCGCAGACCCTGCGCAACCCGCTCTACCACTGGACTCACCTGGAGCTGAAGCGCTACTTCGGCATCGACGAGCTGCTGAATGAATCGAGCGGCGAGCGCATCTGGGACCAGGCCAATGCCATGCTCGGTAACGACGACCTGCGGCCCCAGGGGATCATGCGCAAATTCCACGTGAAAGGCGTCTGCACCACCGACGACCCCACCGACGATCTGTCGCATCACCGCGCCATGGCGGCCTCCGGCATGGCCACCAAAGTCTATCCGGCTTTCCGCCCCGACCAGGCTCTCAACGTACACCTGCCGGAGCGCCTCAACGCCTGGTTGAGCAAGCTCGAGGCGGCCGCCAATGTCAGCATTGCCACGCTCGCCGAACTGGTGGACGCGCTGCGCCGGCGGCACGATTTCTTCCACCAGATGGGCGGGCGTGTCTCCGATCACGGCCTCAATGTTCCATTTGCCGATTTCGGCAGCGAGCAGGAAGCGGCGTCCATCTTTGCGCGGGCGCGTGGCGGGCAGGCGGCCACCCCGGCGGAACATGCGCGCTTCGCCAGCTACCTGATGCTAGTATTCGGGCGGCTGGACGCGGAGAAGGGTTGGACCAAGCAGCTTCACCTGACCGCGCGGCGGAACAACAATACCCGGCGGTTCCGCGAGATTGGCCCCGACGTGGGTTTCGATTCCATCGGCGATTGGCCTCTGGCGGACGCGCTGGGCGGCTATCTGGATCGCCTGGATCAGGAAAATGCGCTTCCCAAGATCGTGGTGTACAACCTGAATCCGGCCGATAATTACCTGGTAGCCACCATGGTGGGCAATTTCCAGGACGGCAGCGTGGCGGGGAAGATCCAGTTCGGCAGCGGCTGGTGGTTCCTCGATCAGAAGGAAGCCATGGAGTGGCAGATGAACGCGCTCTCCAATTGCGGTCTGATCTCGAAATTCATCGGGATGCTGACCGATTCGCGGTCGTTCCTGTCGTATCCCCGGCACGAGTACTTCCGGCGGACGCTGTGCGGCCTGTTCGGGGCCGACATGGAGGCCGGCTTGCTCCCCAACGATTACGGGCTGGTTGGGCCCACCGTTCGCGCCATCTGTTTTGAGAACGCGCAACGGTTCCTGGGGCTCGAAGGGGTCTAGCGGAGGGCCGCATGCGACTTCATTCCGAGCCGCGACCGTGAGGGAGCGTTCGCCCTATGCAAAATACGCGGTTGTATTTGCGAAACTGTGTGCTTACTTGCCGGTAGTGCCCCCTGTGGCCAGCCGTTATTGTCTGCTCGCTCCCTGACGGTCGCGGCTCGGAATGAAGTCCAGAACTCCTGATGTCGTGGAATTTGCAGTGAGCCCGCAGGTGGGGCAGGCGGTGCTCGCCTTCGCTCGATCCTATTCGAGCAGCGGGCCTGGTTCAGTACGGGCGGGCAGGCGGCACCGCCTGCCCCACCTGCGAAGCTCTCGCCATCGAAAGGAATGGCTCAGCCCATTTTCCCCGCCAGGCAGAAATTGCAGGGCGACATCAGGAGTTCTGAAGTCGCATTCCGAGCCGCGACCGTGAGGGGACTGTAAGGGAGCGTTCGCCCTGTGCAAAACACGCGTTTGTATTTGCGAAACTGTGTGCTTACTTGCCGGTAGTGCCCCCGGCGGGCGTGCCACCGGTGCTGGTGGTGTTACCGGCGGCCAGCCCGGCGTTGATGGAAGTCCACGTACCTTGCAGACCGCCCGACACATGCAAGAAGATGGCCAGGCAAAGCAGGGCGACTAATGCGGTTAGCAGGCAGTATTCGGCGACGTCCTGTCCGCGGTCTTTCTGACCCAGGAAGACCGCGACGGTCCTCAACATTTTCATCGCTTAAGACCGGATTCTAAGGCGTATGGCCTATTCCCTACTATGATGTCTTTAGATAAGAGCCTGGCGCTGCCGATTTACTATAATGGAATCAGTGGTTTAACGATGGGCGGGAAGAGCGCGGCAGGGATCGTTCAAGTTTTCCTGCCTTTCCGCCGATAAGACATGTGGAGACAAATGCCAACGCCCAGTTCGTCGCGCGATGAGACCATGTGGGATCTGCCACCGCTGATCCTGCACCCGTTCAACGAGCACGTCCCGCCTTCCGCCCTTCTGGATAATTCCAAGGCGGCCCTGATGCTATCGGGGCTTATCCCGAGTGACGGCAGCGATGCCGACGAGTTGAGCCGCCGGCTACTGGCGGGTCGCTACGGGGAAATCCGAATGCTGTTCTTCCTGGGGAAAGATGTGTTCCGCTGGCTCGACCAGTGTATGGACTGGGTGACGCGGGTGCCCGAATTGCACCAGCGGGAATGGCGTCTACAAACCTTTGCGGCGCTCCTGACGTCGAGTACGCCCGAGGAAGTGAAGGAAAAGCTGATCCGCTGGGGTGTGTCGGACTACCTGTCGATTTTTCGCCGGGCGATCGGGCTGAATGCCCTGTTCACGGCTCCGCCCGCCTTCGCCGATCTCAGCGAGGAGTTTCTGCGCAACTACCATCGCTACGCCGATTCCCTGTTCCAATGCTACATGGATTTGGAGCCCTATCGCGCGCCGGACGTCAGGCGGTTCCATTTCCCGCTGTACGCCTCGGGAGAATACTCCCGCATGCTCGAGTCGCAGTGGGAAGAAAAAGCGGACTAGAATAGAAGGTGATGCGATTTCCCCGCCTGCTGGTGACCCGACAGAAATTCCCCGACCGGAGCCTTCCGGATGTTCCGGCCGAAGTGCATAAGCAACTCGCCGCGTCCGGTTTTGCCGCCCGCGTCAAGCCCGGAGCCCGAATTGCCATTGGTGTCGGCAGCCGCGGCATACACCACTACGCCGCCATCGTCCGTAGCGCGGTGCAGTATTGGCTGGAACAGGGCATGCGCCCGTTTCTCTTCCCCGCTATGGGCAGCCACGGCGCCGCCAGCGCGGAAGGCCAAACCGCGGTCCTGGCGCATTACGGCATCACCGAAGCAGCCATGGGCTGTCCCATCGTGAGCCATCTCGACGTGGTCTCCCTGGGCCAGACGTCCGACGGCATCGAAGCCTTCATGGACAAAGCGGCCTACGAATCCGACGGCGTCATGCTGATCGGGCGCGTCAAGTGGCATACCGATTTCGCCGGCAAAATCGAGAGCGGTCTTTTCAAGATGATGGCCATCGGGCTGGGCAAGTTCGCCGGCGCGCAACGTTACCACGCCTACGCCTACAAACTCGGCCTGGAGCACGTGATCCGCTCGGTGGGCCGGCAGGTGCTGGGGTCCGGCAAGATTCTGGGCGGCCTCGCCATCCTGGAAGACGCCAACCACAACACCGCCAAGCTGGATGCCGTGCCGGTGGAAGAGATGGAGCGCCGCGAGGAAGCCAACCTGGAATTGGTGAAGTCGTGGATGGCGCGGGTGCCTTCGGACCTGGACATCCTGATTCTGGACGAAATCGGCAAGAACATCAGCGGCGCGGGGATGGACACCAAGGTAGTCAACCGCGGCGTGCAGGGCCAGTACAATCCCTGGCCCGGGATACCGCGCTTCGAGCGCGTTTTCGTGCGCGACCTGAGCGAACTGACCTATAACAGCGCCGTGGGCCTCGGCATGGCCGATATCGTGACCGACCGGCTGGTTAACCGCACCGATTGGGCGCCCACCCTGGTCAACTCTCTCACCGCCAATACGCCGGCAGCCATCCGCACGCCCATCCACTTTCCGACGGATCGCGAATGCCTGGAACGCATCGCTCCGACGGTCGGCAAGCTCGACCTCGACCAGGTGACTTATGGCTGGATTCGCAACACCATGGAGTTGGGCCGCCTGGCGCTGAGCGAAAACCTTCGCCCGGTAGTGGAGCGCAACCCGGACCTGGAAATCGAAGCCACCATCGATTTCGAATTCGCCGGCAGCGGCAATCTGATCAGCCCGTTTGAGTCCGTGGCGGCGATGCATTAGCCGATGACGAGCTCCCCGGGAGGCCGTCTCGGCACGGTGGATTGCCTCCGCGGTGTGGCGGCGCTCAGCGTCGCCTGGTATCACTGCACCAACGGCAGCGGCGTACTGCATGAGGGATGGCTTCGTTCCAGCGGTTCGTACGGCTGGCTGGGTGTGGAGATGTTCTTCGTCATCTCCGGCTTCATCGTCCCGTACTCGCTCTACGCGGCCGGCTACCACGGTCGCGATTTCGGCCGCTTCCTGGTGAAGCGCATCGCGCGCCTCGATCCGCCTTATTTCTGCGACATTCTGCTGTGCATCGCGTTGTCCTACCTGGTGACCCTCGCGCCGGGATTCCGCGGCGGACGGCCGCAATACACCTGGGGCCAACTGGCGGCTCACATCGACTATGTCAATTCGGTGGTTCACCTGCGATGGGTGAACGTGGTCTTCTGGAGCCTGGCGATCGAGTTCCAATACTACCTGCTTATCGGCATCACCTTCCCGCTGCTGGTGGCGCGCCGCAACGCGGTGCGATTCGGTTTCCTGGGGCTCCTCCTGGTTCTGTCAATTCCGATTCGTGACGGTTCGCTGGTTTTCTCCTACCTCCCGTTGTTCGTGGCCGGCATGCTCGCGTTCCAGTGCAAAGCGGGCTTGATCTCTACGCGGGTTCTGTTGGGGGGATTACTGGTCGCGGGTGCTGTCGGTTGCTTCGGGAACGGCCCGCTGACCGCCTGCGTGGGTGTCGCGACCGCCCTGATCGTCCGCTTCGTGAAACTCCGATCTTCGCGACTGACCGGCTTCGGCTTAATCAGCTACTCGTTGTACCTGCTGCACGTGCCCATCGGCGGCAAGATCATGAACCTCGGAGGTCGCTTCGTACACGGCGCCCCGGCTATGATCGCGCTGCTTGCCGCCGCCATGGCCGCTTCCATCGCCGCTGCGGCCGTTTTCTATCGCTATGTCGAGTTACCTTCGCAGCGTCTGTCGTCGTCGATTCGCTACAAGGCAGTCTAAGTTCCGCTTCAGCGGACTACTTTCTGAACTCCTGATATCGCCCCGCAATTTCTGTCTGGCGGGGAAAATGGGCTGAGCCATTCTTTTCGATGGCGAGAGCTTCGCAGGTGGGGCAGGCGGTGCTCGCCTGCCCGTCCGCACTGAATTAGGATTAGGCCCGCTGCTCGAATAGGATGGAGGGCAGGCGAGTACCGCCTGCCCCACCTGCGGGCTCACTGCAAATTCCACGACATCAGGAGTTCTGACTTTCTGGGGATCTCGCGGCTAAAACGCGGAAATCGCTTCGTTAGCGTCGCGGCTCCGATACGAGTGCCCGTATGTTAGTTAGTTTTTGTCGCGGAACTGCCGTGCCGCGGGAAAGCAACCGCTCCCTTGCGGTCGCGGCTCGGTAACAAGTTCCGTGGAATCATCGCGGCAAAACCGCTCCCTCGCGGGGTGCCCTCTGGGCCCGGTTCGGTAACAAGTCTCGTGGAATCAGGCGCGACTGTTACCGAGCCGCGACCGCAAGGGAGCGGTTGCTTGAGTTTCGCACCAGAAATTAGTTAGTTACCGAGCCGCGACCGCGACGATTTGCTAACACCCATGCCCGGCGATGCGCATCCGCGCCAGTTGCTCTGATAAAATGGCGTTGTAAATTCCCCTCGCGTGCGCGACGGGCGTCGACTGGGCGACGTATCGTTCCGCAGTCCGGGTGGAATGTCGAGGCAGGACCGCATTGACGAACAATCTCGCCACTTTAGTCGCGCTTTCGGTCTTTGCCGCCACGGCGCCAGCCCAAACCGCGAAGATCGCCATCGATTATCCGCTGGACGGGTCGATTTTCCCGCCTGAAATCACCCCCCCGACGTTCCTGTTTCACGACTCCGCTCCACATGCCGGCCGGTGGCGGATCGATATCGCTTTCGGCGGCCGCGCTCCCGCCATTCACGTGGAATCGAAGGGAGAACGCCTGAAGATTGGCGAGATCGATCCACGATGCGTCTCCGCCACCAATGAGCTGCCGAAACTGACGCCGGAACAGGCCTCCGCGCATACCTGGGTGCCCGATGCCGCGGTTTGGGCCGCCATCAAGAAGCAGTCGGTCGCGGATACGGCAACCGTGACCATCACCGGTGTCGCCGAAAACGCTCCGGTGTCCAGCGGCCGGGTCCGAATCCGGACGTCCCAGGACCCGGTGGGAGCGCCCATTTTCTATCGCGACGTGCCGCTGATGCCTTCGGCGACGGAGAAAGGGGTCATCAAACCCCTGGCGCAGGATGCCATCCCTTTGATCCAGTGGAGCGTCCGCAATGTTGGCCAACCACGCAGCCGCGTCGTCCTGACGGACATGCCGACCTGCGCCAACTGCCACTCCTTTTCGCTCGATGGCAAGACCATGGGCATGGATATGGACGGGCCGCAGAACGACAAAGGACTCTACGCGCTGGCTGACGTGAAGCCGCGGATGTCGATACGCAACCAGGACATGATCTCGTGGAATCCGTCGCAGGACCGGCAGGTGGGGCTGAATCGCGTGGGGTTCATGTCGCAGGTTTCGCCCGACGGGCAGTATGTTCTGACCACCGTCTCGACCGCCGCCAGCGCGCCGTTGAACAACTTCTACGTCGTCAATTTCACGGACTATCGCTTCCTGCAGGTGTTCTATCCCACGCGCGGGGTTCTCGCATGGTACAGCCGCGCCACCGGCCGCCGCGAACCGCTGCCGGGCGCGGACGACCCACGCTACGTACAGACCGACGGCGTCTGGAGTCCCGATGGAAAGTACATCGTTTTCGCGCGGGCCGAAGCGAAAGAGCCGTATCCGCCGGACGGGCACAGAGCGGGCTACGCCAACGATCCGGCGGAAACCCGGATTCAGTACGACCTTTATCGTGTCCCGTTCAACGGCGGCAAGGGAGGCGTGCCCGAGCCCATCGGCGGGGCGTCGGCCAACGGGATGAGCAACACTTTCCCGAAGGTGTCGCCCGACGGCCGCTGGATTGTCTTCGTGAAATGTAAGAATGGCCAGTTGATGCGGCCCGACAGCCAGTTGTATATCGTTCCGGCGCAGGGTGGAGAAGCGCGGCGCCTGCGGTGCAACACCGCGCTCATGAACTCGTGGCACAGCTTCTCTCCGAACGGACGATGGCTGGTGTTTTCCTCGAAGGTTCGCTCGCCGTACACGCAGATGTATCTGACGCACATCGACGCCGGCGGCAACGACAGCCCCGCGATCCTGATCGACAACGCCACGGCGGCGAATCGCGCCGTAAACCTGCCCGAATTCGTAAACATTCCGCCCGACGGCCTCCTGGAGATCGCCACGCCGGCGGTCGATATGTACAAGAGGTTCGACCATGCCTTCGAACTGGGAGAGAAAGGACAATACCAGGCGGCCATCGCGGAATGGACTGAACTCGCGGCCTCCAATCCCGGCGATGCCAGAGTCCACAATAATCTGGGAACGGCGCTGGCTCGCGTCGGCAAGTTCGCCGATGCGATCCCGCAGTATGAAAGGGCGCTCGAACTAAACCCGCAGTTTCACGCTATCCATAACACCCTCGGCGAAGCGCTGACCTCGGTGGGGCGGCCGGACGAAGCGATTGGGCACTTTGAAAAGGCGCTGGAGGCCTATCCCGAGTCCGCCGATCTACACGTCAATCTCGGGCGGGCGCTGGCCATGAAAGACCGGTTAGACGATGCCATGGCGGAGTTTCAGAAGGCAGCCAGGCTCGATCCGCGGTCGGCCGAGGCGTGCAACAACATCGGCCGCATCTTGGCGTCCAAAGGCCAACTGGAGGAGGCGATTCCGTATTTTCAGCAGGCGGTCGCGATCGATCCGGACTTTGCCGAGGCGCACCAGTTTCTCGGCGCGGCGCTCTATTACGCGCGGGGGCGGGCACGGGAGGCCTTGGCGCAGTGGCGCGAGGCATTGCGCGTCGAGCCCGATTATCTGCCCGCATTGAACGAGGTCGCGCACCTGCTCGCGGCGTCCTCCGATGCGTCGGTGCGCAACGGTGCCGAGGCGGTCAGACTCGCCGAACGCGCCGCGGAATTATCGGGTGGGCGCGAGGCGGTCTATCTCGACACGCTGGCGGCCGCTTATGCGGAGGCTGGCCGGTTCGAGGACGCGGTGGCGACGGCGCGCCGGGGCCTGGAGATTGCCACGCGCCAGGACCAGTCTCAACTTCGGGATGGTCTGGCAGCCAGAATGCGTCTCTACGAGGCTCGAAAGCCTTATCGGGACTCTCCGCGGCAGTAGGCCTCTTTCGGAGCCGCGACCGTTAGGGGACCGTTAGGGAGCGTTAGGTCCGGCGTCTGTTCGGCTGCGGAAATTGTGGGGCGGAATGAGGATCAACCCGAAGGTGGGGCAGGCGGTGCTCGCCTTCGCTCGATCCTGTTCGGACAACGCCCGCCTGCCCCACCGCCAAAAGGCGAAAACGTTCAGAACTCCTGATGCCGGCCCGCAATTTCAACCCGGCGGGGAAAATGGGCTGAGCGATTCCTTTCGATGGCGAGAGCTTCGCGGGCGGGCAGGCGAGCACCGCCTGCCCCATCCTGCGGGCTCACTGCAAATTCCACGACATCAGGAGTTCTGACGTTGCCGTCCCTGCACGGAGTGGCTCAGCCCATTCGCCCTGGCAGAGAGGAGTCGTGGAGCGAGATCCGGAGGTCGGCCGCAACTGGCTAATCGGGTCTGGTTTGGCTAAGATTGTGGTTGCTATGAAGTTCGCCGCGTGCCTGTGTCTCTGCGCCTGCATGCTCGCTGCCGCCGATTCGGCGAAGGAGATCTTCGACGGAGCCGTAAAAGCCCTGGCCGCCGGGGATTCCGAGACTGCGGAGCGCGGGTTCCAGGCGGTACTCCGCCAGGAGCCCCGAAACGTCGCGGCGCTCAGCAATCTCGGCGTCATCTACTCGCGCACCAGCCGCTCCGATCAGGCCATCGCCGTCTACAAACGGGCCCTGCAGGTGAGCCCCGACGACCAGGCAATTCTCCTCAACCTTGGGCTTGTCTACCTCAGGCAGGAGGACCACGCCAAGGCGCTCCCGTTCTTTTCCCGCGTCGTGGCCATCGATCCTCAGCACCTGCAAGCGCGCCAATTGCTCGCGGTCTGCCGCGCCTACCTCGGTCAATTGGAACCGGCAATCCGCGAACTGGAGAGCCTGCGGGCGGCCAATCCTCACGACGACGGGATTCTCTTCCTGCTGGGATTTGCCTATCTGAAGAACCACGATCCGGAAAAGGCCAAGCCGATTTTCGAAGCCATGTGGGAGGCGGCCGGTCCGGCCCGGGCGCAGTTCCTGACCGGCAGGGCCAACTATGAAGCCGCTCTGTTCCCGCAAGCCGAGGAGAGCTTCCTCGACGTGCTCCGGCTGGATCCCCGGTTTCCCGGCGCGCACCTGGAATTGGGAAAAGTTTACATTTGCCTCCGCCGGACCGACGACGCGGTCCGGGAACTGCAACTGGCTTTGAAGGATAGTCCCGGCGATGGGGACGCGAATTATTTCCTGGGCGGTCTACTGGTGCAGGAAGGCCGCTTCGCCGAGGGTATTCCCTATCTCGAGCGGGCGAAAATGGCGAAGCCGGACTTCTGGGCGGCCTACTTTTATCTGGGGAAGGCCAAACTGCGGTTGGAGAAACCGGCGGAAGCCGTCGTATTGCTGCAAAGAGCCGTGTCCTTGAACCCGGCCGACGAGGTATCGGCCTACTACCAGCTTGGCCGGGCGCTGGAGGCTTGCGGGCGGCAGGAGGAAGCCCGCCGCGCACTCGCCCACGTCCGCGACCTCAGAGCTGCCGCGCTCGAGGCAACAACGCTCGACGGTAAAGTTGCCGGCGCCCACTGAGGGCAAAACGTCGCGCGGCATTTGCGCCCCGCGGCTGTCCGGACGGCATCATTTGTAGAGTTCCCGAGTTTAATAGATTCTAATCGTTCTCTCTCCATTCCGTGGTAGATTACGTCCTCCCTTCGGCCCCTCCTATAGACCCGAGATGCTCCCCCCGTCAAAACCCGCTTGTTATTGATTTCATTGGCCCTACACGGGTGATACACGGTGCAACCCCTTGTACCGTCCGGCCCGCGGCGCAATACTCGACACGCTTCGTACAATGGCTTCGTTTATAAGAAAACGAGTTCGGGGGCCAAACGTGTGGCAACAATCCACACGCTACACTGTCGTCGTGAATATGCCTTGTAATCCTAGTAGATTTGCATTACGGTTGACAGTAGGTACGAAATTGCTTTCAGGAAAGGGCGCGTTCGTCTCAACGCGTCAAGTCTGGCGGGAGCGCCCGCTCATTGCCAGAGGACAGCCACTCTCATACAAGTCCAAGAACAAAAAAGAGGTTATATGAACGTGAGAAGCATCTGGAGCCGCGTAACGGTCGCCGTATTTGCAGCGATCTTGCTCACGCTGATTGCGCAGCCGACGATGGCGCAATCCCAGTACATCAGCGGTACCGTTGTAGACGCCACCGGTGGCTTTGTTCCCGACGCCGCAGTTAAGATTCAGGATGCGGTTAAGGGAGGCCCCGCGCGGCAAAGCAGTACGGATCAAGCGGGCCGGTTTCAGGTCATCGATCTGGAACCCGGCCGGTATACCATTAACGTTGAAAAAGCAGGGTTTAAGAAGGCCGAAGTCACGGTCACCCTGGATGTCAACACCAAATTGGACGTGGGACAGGTCAAGCTGGTAGTCGGCAACATGACGGAAGTCGTGTCCGTGGAAGCGGATGCCACACCGGTGGTTACCACCAACACCATGGACAAATCCTACATTGTCGACAAGACCGAGATGGCGGAATTGCCCATGAATGGCCGGAACTTCACCTCGTTGATGAGTACCGTGCCAGGTATGGGCAGCTCGGCCCAGAGCGACTTTAACGTCAACTTCAACGACGTGTCGCAGTTCCACGCTCTTGGCGGACGCGGGTCTGAGAACAACATGTACCTGGACGGATCTCCCAACATCGACGTGGGCGACAACCAGTCCCAGTACACGCAAGCCAGTGTCGACACCATTGCCGAGTTCCGCGTGCTGCAGAGCGGCTTCAACGCCGAATACGGACGCAACTCCGGCATGGTGATTGCAGTGCAAACCAAGTCCGGCGGTTCGCAGTTCCACGGGACGCTGTACGAGTACCTCCGCAACAATTTCTTCGACGCCAAGTGCGTGCAATGCAACGGGTTGCAGCCGCAACTGCGTTACAACCAGTTCGGCGGCAACTTCAGCGGCTGGGTCCCCATCCCGAAAATCTCGACGAAGGCGGACAAGCGGTTCTTCTTCTTCTACAACCGGGAAATGACGCGCCGCAATCTGCCGGGCAGCAACCACACGGATATCCCCAACTCTCAGATCCTGGGCGGGAATTTCTCCCAATGGCTGCTTACCACCCCCATGACATATGCTCCCCAGTTTAAGAACGGCACCGTTTTTGAACCCGGGACGATCACACGCGACGGCTCCGGCAACGTCACCGGTGGAACTCCTTACCCGGGCAATATCGTTCCACAATCGCAATGGAATTCGCAGAGCTCCGCCTACTTGAAGATTTACACCGGAATCCCCGGTTACGCGAGCCTCGGCGCCACGCCCGGACAGCCGGGTTACGTACGGGACTTTTTCAACGCCCCCGACGATCTGATCAAGAATCAGGACATGCTGCGCCTGGACTACAATATCAGCAGCAAAATGACCAGTTTCTTCCGCTGGGTGAACGATTACCAGAAAGAGACCATCGCCCAGGGTGTCTGGGGCAACGAGCCTTTCCCGCTCCAGACGCAAGCGCGGCCCAAGCCGGGCAGTTCCTGGGCCTGGAACCTGGTGACCACATTTGCGCCCACACTGGCGTCCGAGACGATTCTCTCTTATAACCACCAGTCGCAGTCCCTGTCGGTGGTTGGCACCAACCCGATCGACCGCAATACGCTGGGCGCCAACTTCAACCAGATCTTCCCGGCGACCAACATTACCAACTCCGTTCCCGATCTGAGCGCAGGAGCCCTGAACTTCAGTCTGGGCGACCCCGGCTGGCATAACTGGGGCAAAGACTACGCCGCCACCGAAAACGTTTCGTGGGTAAAGGGTAGCCACAACTTCAAGTTCGGCGTCTTTTTCAATCGCGACGACAAGGCGCAGACCGGAACCTGGGGCATGGAAGGCAACATCAACTTCAACGGCAACTCCACCATGGCTCTGGACACCAACCAGGGGATTGCCAACATGATGTTGGGCAACTTCTCGAACTTTACAAATGAGAGCGGGGCCGTTTTCCCCTATTTCCGTTTCTGGGAATTCGACGCTTACGCCCAGGATAACTGGAAAGTCAGCAAGCGCGTGACCATCGACTACGGTCTTCGCTTCGTCCACATGGCTCCCACTTACACCGTCGTTCGCGGCGGCACGGTCGGTGGCGAAGGCAACTGGACGCTTTACAGCGTAGATCTGAGCAAGTACAACAAGGCGAATGCCCCCGTCATCAACACCAGCAACAGCACGGTGAACGGATATGGGCCTGGTTTCATCGAAGCCAATCCTTTGACGGCGCTTCAGAATCTCGGCATGATCTGCGATCCCTGCGCTGGCACGCCAGCCGGATTCTCCAATGCGAAGTCGTTCCCCGAACCCCGTCTGGGTATTGCCTGGGACGTGTTTGGCGATGGCAAGACGGCTCTTCGCGCCGGCGCTGCTCTGTTCAACGAACGCCTCCGCCAGAACAACTTCAGTTTCGGCGCGGGCGCCCAGTTCCCCAATCTCTACTCGGGATCGGTCTACAACCAGAACGTCTCTACCTTCAGCACCGCCGGCCTCGGGACGGCTACGTCGCCCATCCAACCGCCTTCGATGACAATCTGGCCCACCAACAACACCATGCCGAGCGTCTACTCCTGGTACCTGGGTCTGCAGCACCAGTTGCCGGCCAAGTTCGCTCTGGATCTCTCCTACTCCGGCAGCCATTCCGTCCACCTGATGGACCAGCGGGCAGTCAATGCTCTTCCCGCCGGGTATTTCTTGAACAACAACCTGTCGGCATCGGTCAATGGCTGGACCAGCGCCCTTCTGCCGTATAGCGGATGGGGCAACCTGACGGCGATCGAAACCAACGGCTACGCGCGTTACGACGCCCTGATGCTGCGCATCAACCGTCGTTTCGCCAATAATCTGGCCGTGAACTTCGACTACACCTGGTCTAAGACGATGGACACGAACGACAACGACTCCGACGCCATCAATAACCCGTTCTGCATTAAGTGCAGCTATGCCAATGCGGGGTACAACCAGCCGAACGTGGTCTCCCTCGACGTGGTGTACACGCTCCCGAAGGTGACCGGTTCATTCTCGAACGCCTTCACCAGGCAGGCCTTCAACGGATGGGAACTCAGCGGCGTATTCCGGTACCAGTCCGGAATGCCGTTCAACGTCACCTCCAACGGCGGCCTGTATGGCTTGAACGTCGGCAACAACGGCGGGCAGTTCCCCAACGTTGTTGGCGATCCCTACGCCAGCGGTCTCGGCTCCGAACTGCTCAATTTCACGGCGTTCACCCGTCCGGCGGATGGCACGTGGGGCTCCCTGGGCCGCAATTCTCTTCACCTGCCGGGTCTCAGCAATCTGGATATGGCCCTCATGAAGAGCTTCGCAATTACCCCGGAACGGGTGAAGATGACGCTCCGGTTCGAGGTCTTCAATGTGGCCAATCATCCGGAACTCTGGGGCATCAACACCGGCTTCCAGGGTGACAATCCCGGTTCTGGAAACTCCCTCAGCAACGGCCAGTTCGGGCAGGCGAACGGTTATCGCGATGCCCGCACGATTCAGGTATCGGGCCGGTTCGCATTCTAAGCCCGACGGTAAACTGAAGCAAGCCAAACCCCGCTGCCACACGGCAGCGGGGTTTTTGTGTGCGGAAGATCCGCCGCATCGCCATTGCTCGCTAGCGATCCGCGGGATCCCGCTCGGCGATACGAACCACAGACCTCCTGAAGTTGTGGACTTTGCAGTGAGCCCGCAGGTGGGGCAGGCGGTGCTCGCCTACGCTCGATCCTATTCGAGCAGCGACCCCAAATTCAGCGCGGGCGGGCAGGCGGGGTGCTTAAACGGTTTCGGGAGGCACGTCTCTGAACGACCGCTCCCTCGCGGTCGCGGCTCTGTAAACACTTACAAACATTGAGACGCCATTCTGAGCCGCGCGCGCCAGCAAGCGGTT
>Ga0182013_10001442_pt1 | contig 32693 bp, 41 predicted proteins | sample 612S2MmetaG_FD_120487 | JGI IMG/M metagenome (GOLD analysis project Ga0182013, IMG submission 120487) | Permafrost microbial communities from Stordalen Mire, Sweden - 612S2M metaG | ecosystem: Environmental > Terrestrial > Soil > Wetlands > Permafrost | place: Sweden: Stordalen | collected... | reverse complement strand
GCAACCAGGGCCCGACCCCATCAGCTTGCCTGAAGCCGCTTTCCGGCTCCGAGAAACAGGCCTGGGGGGCCATTTTTCTCCGGTGAATTCAATGGTCGGAGCGACAGGATTTGAACCTGCGACCCCTTGACCCCCAGTCAAGTGCGCTACCAGGCTGCGCTACGCTCCGACAGAGGGCGCCTTATAGGGGGCGGCGCCCAGGGGGGCAACGGAAAATCCGGCCTGTTCCAAGCCTGATCTTCAAGACCCGTTTTCACGGCCTGTCGATCAGACGTCGAAGGCGAGCCTGGGCCTCCAGCAACTCCTCCAGCGCGCTCTGCAAGCGTTCGTGTTCGGCCGGCGACAGGTCGTGCGCCGGCGCGAGGTCCAGCAGCAAGGGCGGTGACGCCTCGGCGGTTTCGGCCGGTCCGCGGCCGGGCGCTGCCGCAGCCTGCAGCACGCGTTTGACGCCCTGCTCCTTATGCAGCCGCTGCACGCCCTTGATGGTGTAGCCCTCGTCGTGCAGGAGAGCCCGCACGCCCTTGAGCACCAGCAAATCCTGAGGACGATAGAACCTGCGTCCTCCCGCGCGCTTCATCGGGCGGATAAAGGAAAACTTGGTTTCCCAGAACCTTAGAACATGCTGGGGAACGCCCAGCTCCTCGGCGGCCTCCGAAATGGTGCGAAAGGCCTCGGGCCCTTTCATCGCGACCGGCTTGACCTTAATCGGCCAGGGCCCGCTGTATGCGGGCCTTCATGACTTGGGACGCCCGAAAGCCGATGACCCGGCGCGGTTCGATCGAAGCCGGTTCGCCGGTTTTGGGATTGCGCCCCATGCGCGCCCGCTTGGCTCGCACCTGGAACACGCCAAAACCAGACAATTTGACCGCCTGACCCTGTTCGAGCGCATCGACCACAAGGTCCAAGGTCCGCTCGACCAGGCCCGCGCAATCCTGCCGCGTCAAACCCACTTCTTCGTGCACGGCCTCACAGAGGTCCGCCCGCGTCAGTGTCCGCCCCTTCATACCCCGTCCCCACAAGGATTAACCTTTGCCGATCTGTGCCGCGATAAGTTCGAAAAGTCAAAGGGTTCACGCCAGGGAAGCCAGACAGCTCGAAAATTGGGCGGCCGGGAAAATGGACGCCCCAGAGCAGGGTCGGTTTAGGTTGAATCAGCCTGAACCGTGAATCCTGCTCTAAATCAAAAATGTAGAGCCTGATGCACGCCCCGAACCGTTCCGCTTCGAGGCGATCAGGCTCTAGAAGCGCACCACACAGGCGCCCCAGGTCAGGCCGCCGCCCATGGCCTCCAACAGCAGCAGATCGCCCTTTTTCACGCGCCCGTCCGCCACGGCTGCGTTGAGCGCCAGGGGAATGGAGGCGGCGGATGTGTTGGCGTGCTCGGCGATGGTCGAGACCACCCGACTTTCGTCCAGTCCCAGGCGATGAGCCACACCGTTGAGGATGCGCTGGTTGGCCTGATGCGGGACAAACCAGTCCACCTCTTGGATCGTGACCCCGGCGTTGGCCGCGGCGGCCTCGACGGCTTCGGCGATGTTGACGACCGCGTGCCTGAACACCTGATGGCCCTGCATGCGTAGTTTGCCCACCTGACCGGTGCTGGAAACGCCGCCGTCTGCGGTGAGCATCGCCTGCTTGGTTCCGTCCGAGCGCAAGGCGAACCCCAGCATGCCGCGATCCGCGGTGCTTCCATCTCCCGCGGCCGGCTCCATCACCACTGCGCCGGCGCCGTCACCGAACAGGACGCAGGTGGACCGGTCGGTCCAGTCCATCAGGCGCGACATGCAGTCGGCCCCGATGACCAGGGCGCAACGGGCGTGGCCGCGGGCGACAAAACCGTCGGCGACGCTGAGCGCATAGACGAACCCCGTGCAAACGGCCTGAATATCGAAGGCGGCGCAGACCGGCGCGCCGATCTTGGCCTGAACCAGGGCGGCCGTGGCGGGGAAGGTCAGATCAGGGGTGGTGGTGGCCACGACGATCAGGTCCACATCCGCCGCCGTGCGCCCCGCCGCAGCCAGGGCCCCTCGCGCCGCTTCGACGGCGAGGTCCGAGGTCCCCTGCCCTTCGGCCGCATAGCGACGGCTTTGAATCCCGGTCCGTTCGACGATCCAATCGTCGCTGGTGTCCACGATTTTCGCCAGGTCGGCGTTGCTCACCTTACGCTCTGGCAGATAGGCGCCCACACCGGTGATCGCGCTACGAATAATGGAACTCAACGGGCGATCTCCGAAGCGGCCGGCTCCGCGGCATCCGGAAGCACCGCGGCCAACTGCTTCATTTGGCGTACAATCTGCTTGTCGTAGTCACTATTAGCCAGATCCAACGCCACCTTGATGGCATTGGCGAATCCCCTGGCGTCAGTTCCACCGTGACTCTTGACGACGATGCCGCCCAGGCCCAGCAGGGGCCCCCCATTGACCAGGCTGGTGTCGAGCCGATCACGCATCTTCCTCAAGGCTGGCGCGGCGATCAAGGCGCCGAGCTTGGCCTGCAGCGAGGAGGTGAAGGCGTCCTTGAGCGCCTGGCGCACGAAGCGGGCCGTGCCCTCCGCTGTCTTCAGGGCGATGTTTCCGGTAAAGCCGTCGGTGACCACCACATCAACGGTGCCCTTGGCGATGTCGTCGCCTTCCACAAAGCCGCGATAATCCAGGTCCAGGCCGACCTCGCGCAGCAGGCGGTGGGCCTCGCGCACCTCTTCATGGCCCTTCTGTTCTTCGGACCCGACGTTGAGCAGCCCGACGGTGGGTTTTTTCGCGCCATGCACCGCTCGGTGGAACGCCGCGCCCATAATGGCGAACTCCACCAACTGGGCGGCGTCGCTGGAGACATTGGCCCCCACGTCCAGCACCGCCGATACGCCCTTGAGCGTAGGCCAGGTCGCGACGATAGCCGGCCGATCCAGTCCGCTCAGCATGCGCAACTGTAGCTTGGAGATGGCCATGAGCGCGCCGGTATTGCCGCTGGATACGACCGCGCGCGCCTCGCCCTGACGCACTGATTCCACAGCGTTCCACAGGCTGGAGCCCTTGCCGCGCCGGACGGCGTGCGCCGGCTTTTCGTTGGAGGCCACAACCTTGTCGGTATGGCGCACCTCGCACAAGGCCCGGGCGGCGCCCAGCTTGGACAACTCCGCCTCGATCTTGGCCGCGTCGCCATGCAGCAGGAAGCGAGGCGCGCGGGCGCCTAGCCGCTCAATCGCCAGGGCCACGCCGGGCGCGGCAACCGCCGGTCCATGGTCGCCTCCCATGGCGTCGATGGAGATTACGAGTGAGTTGGACACGCGTCGTAGCGCCCTCCGAATTTGCGCCGGACCCTACAGGGACACGGCTGTGATGCAAGTGTAGCTAGGTTGGCGGCCGTTTGAGTTGCGACAGGACCGCGAAAGGCGATGGCTCGCTCGCCGCGTCCGGCGCTTCGAAGGCCGCGCCGGGCTTGCGCGGGAAAGGATCGACCGCCAGGGAGACGTCCTCCACCACATAGGCTCCAAGCGGCAGGCGTTCATTCACCATCTCATCGGGGGGGTCATCGGCCTCGGGATCGAGCTCCAACTCCTGCTCTTGCGAGGATCCAAGGGCCGCAGAGCCGCTGGGAACCGCTCGGATCGTGAAATCACCTGCCAAGCGGCTCTCGAACGGCTCCAAGGTGACGCCGCAGGTCTGCACCACCACGGCGATCCACCGGCCATGGACCTCGGCGCCATCCAGCCAAGGCGAAATGCGCATGTTCGCTTCCAGGGAAATCAGGGCGTCGAGGCCCAACGCCCGGGCGATGCGATCCAGAGTCGGCCCCTCAGCGACAATTCGTCGCTCGGCGGCGAACCGGCCAAGTTCGTGTAGAGGCATGTCAATCGGCCACGCCCCAGCCACGCCCTCCTCTAGCTTTCGATCGGCGGCCATTGGGCGCCTCCTTCCATGATCTGTTCCAACGCCTGCCCGTCCAGAGTCCGACACGCCTTCGCGGCATAGGCCGCCAGGGCCGCCGTGTCCGCGCCTTCAAGCGTCCTGCCCATGAGCGCCTGAAGCGCGTTGTGTTCGGGCAAGGACTCCAACGCCTGATCGTAAGCCTTGGCGCGTCCATAAAAGGCCTCGCCGAGTTTGCGCATCTTCTTGCCCACAGATAGATCGCCCACGCCCAGCTCGCGCAAGGCGTCGTCGAGGCCGCGCAAGTAGGCTTCGAACAGGGCCTGGCCCGTCTCCACGGCCTGGGGGCCACCTCCTTTCAGGCGATGCAGAAGAAGCACCACGTGCAGGGTATAGAGTTCGAAGCGCCCTTCAGGCGTATCGGGCGCCCCCATGCCGGCGTAGAGCGCCGGCTGGCGCGCCTGCGCCACCGCTGCGGCGTAAAGCCGCCGCGCGGCTGCGACAACCGGGCGGGTCGGAAAAAGGCGTCCAAAGCTCATTGCGACTCTTTCTTTTTTCGCTTTTGTCCAAGTTTCGCCAAGGAGCGCATTCATGGCACATACGACCAATCGTGGGATCGTCATTGAACTAAGGGCGGCGGGACGTTAGGTCAAAGGCTGCAAGCAACAGCAAGATGCAATCCATGGCGAGCCGATCCGCTTTCGTACTTCTCGCCGCCGCGACATGCGCCGGCGCCCTGGTGGCCGGCTGCGCGCCGATCCGCTCGACGAATGGCTATCAGGCCATCGAGCACAAGCCTGCAGACGTGAAGGTCGGGGAGGACACCAAGTCCACCGTGCTGGACGCTCTGGGCAGCCCCTCGGTCGTGTCGACCTTCGATCCGAACATCTGGTTCTACATGTCCCAGCGGACCAACCAGATGTCCTATCACGCCGTGCGCGTTACCCGTCGCAACGTGGTGGAGATCGTCTTCGACAAGAGCAGCGAGAAGGTGACCGAGGTTAACACCCTCACCCTGAAGGACGGCAAGATCATCGCCTACAATGGCCGCGAGACGCCCACCCGCGGTCGCCAGATGTCCGCCATCGAACAGATTCTCGGCAATATCGGGCGCGGCACCATGCTGCCCCAGCAGGATCCGTCACCCGGCGCGCATCCTTAAGGCCAAGCGCGGCCTTACATCCAGACCCGGCCCAGAGACCCGGCCATGCAAAGGCCCCGGAAGGCGACTTCCGGGGCCTTTCATTATTTTCAACCGGGCGGAGCGGTCAGCCCGGATCTAGAATCTAGACACTAGTGTGCGAGCACCGCCAGCAGCAGCAAGGCCACGATGTTGGTGATCTTGATCATCGGGTTCACGGCCGGGCCGGAGGTATCCTTGTAGGGGTCGCCAACCGTATCGCCGGTGACGGCGGCCTTGTGGGCTTCAGAGCCTTTCTTGTGCAAGACGCCGTCTCGGTCGGTGAAGCCCTCCTCGATCAATTTCTTGGCGTTGTCCCAGGCGCCGCCGCCGGACGTCATGGACACCGCGACGAACAGGCCGGTGACGATCACCCCCATCAGCATGGCGCCGACGGCGGAGAAGGCCTCGGACTTGCCGGCGATGGCTTCTATCGCGAAGAACAACACGATCGGGCTGAAGACGGGCAGGAGCGAGGGAACGATCATCTCCTTGATCGCGGCCTTGGTCAGGATGTCCACCGCACGGCCGTATTCGGGCTTGACCTCATAGGTCATGATGCCCGGGTTCTCGCGAAACTGGCGGCGCACCTCGACCACCACGGCCTGAGCCGCGCGGCCTACCGCAGTCATCGACATGCCGCCGAACAGAAAGGGCAACAAGCCCCCGAACAGCAGCCCGACCACCACATAGGGGTTGGACAGGTCGAAGGCCACCACGCCCAGGCCGCTGAAGAACGAGCCCGGCAAGGCGGTGTCGGCGAAGTACTTCAGGTCCTGGGTATAGGCCGCGAACAGCACCAGAGCGCCCAGGCCGGCCGAACCGATGGCGTAGCCCTTGGTCACCGCCTTGGTGGTGTTGCCCACCGCGTCCAGCGCGTCGGTAATCGCACGAACCTCGCTGGGCAGGCCTGCCATTTCGGCGATGCCGCCAGCGTTGTCGGTAACCGGACCGAAAGCGTCCAGGGCCACGACGAAACCGGCCAGGGACAGCATGGCGGTGGTGGCGATCGCCACGCCGAACAAGCCGGCGAGGTTGAAGGTCACCAATATGCCCGCGATGATCACCAGGGCGATCGGCGCAGTGGCTTCCAGCGACATGGCTAGGCCTTGGATCACGTTGGTGCCGTGGCCGGAGACGCTAGCCTGGGCCACCGACTGCACCGGCCGATAATTGGTGCCGGTGTAGTACTCGGTGATCATCACGATCAGGGCGGTGATCACTAGACCCGAGATGGCGCAGGCGTAGAGCGCTGTGCCGCCGAACGTCTTGGCGCCGACGGTCAGATCAGTCGGCACGAAGTGTGGGATCACGAAATAAAGCGCGATGGCGGCCAGGACGCCGGTGGCGATCAAGCCCTTGTACAAAGCGCCCATGATGTTGGCCGATTTGCCGAGCCGCACAAAAAAGGCGCCGATCACCGACGTCACGATGCCTACGGCGCACACCGCCAAGGGGAGCATGAGAAGCTGATTCAGGCCCCCTGTTCCGCGGAACAGGATGGCGGCAAGCACCATGGTGGCCACGGTCGTCACTACATAGGTCTCGAACAGGTCGGCGGCCATGCCGGCGCAATCGCCGACGTTATCGCCCACATTGTCGGCGATGGTGGCGGCGTTGCGGGGGTCATCCTCGGGAATGCCCGCCTCGACCTTGCCCACCATATCGCCGCCCACATCGGCGCCCTTGGTGAAGATGCCGCCGCCCAAACGGGCGAAAATGGAGATAAGGCTGGCGCCGAAACCAAGGCAGACGAGGCTGTCCACTACCTCGCGGCTAGAACCGTCCAGGCCGAGCCCCCGGGTCAACAGGCCGTAGTAGCCAGCCACGCCCAGCAGGGCGAACCCGGCCACCAGCATGCCGGTGATGGCGCCGGAGGTGAACGCCAGTTTCAGGCCGCCGGCCAGGCTTTGAGAGGCCGCCTGGGCCGTGCGCACATTGGCGCGCACCGAAATCAGCATGCCGGCGAAACCCGCCGCGCCTGACAGCACCGCCCCGATCAGAAACCCGACGGGCTGCTCCCAGCCTTTGAAGAAGACCGCCAGCGCGGCGATCACCACCACGCCGACGATGGCGATGGTGGTGTATTGGCGGCGAAGGTAGGCTTGAGCCCCTTCTTGGATGGCGAGAGCGATCTCGCGCATTTTCTCGTTGCCGGCCGGGGCCTTGAGCAAGGCGACCGTCTGAAAAATTCCGTAGAGCACCGCCAGCAGTCCCGCGGCGATGACAAGCGTAAGACCCATGTGAGCTTCGTCCCTTCAATTTTCGTGGCACGCACGCAAAGCGGCGTTTCAGCCGAACATCGGCCAGTCCGGATGCGGTCCTGGCCTCTATGGGACAGGTTGGGCGAACGGACAGGGGACCCTGCCAAATGTGCCGCCAAGGCGCAACCGCCTGGGGCAAAAGGGGTGGAGGACTTTTAGGGAATGAGTTCGGGCTCGCGGGAAGTGGCCGGCGGCTGGGCGACGACGGCCGATTGCCGGGGCCGCTGGGCGCTGCGGCGCTCGGAGACCTGCTTGACGACCTCCACATTGGCGACCACGCCCGGGCCGACGATGCCCACTGCGGCATTCAGCACCGCCGCCCTGATCCGGCCGGGGTCGAGCTTGGTATAGTCGGCGGCCAGGGTGAAGGGCGATCGGTGGCCGGCCCTGACCAGCGCGTCCCGGAAAAAGGCTTCCTTGTTCCTGACGGGCTGGGCGTCGGCGCCGAGCGCAAGATCCAGCTTCACCGTCACAAACACGTAGTTCACCAGCTGCCCATCGACCACCACCGGGAGGGCGACCGCGTTGAGCTGTAAGGACGACGGCTTGGCCTCATCGGCGGCCCGAGCAGCGCCTGCGGACGCCAGCAGGGACACCATCATCACCCAGGCAGCCCAACCGACCCGCACGTGGAACCCCTCCATCAGATATGCCGATAGCCGGCGTTCTCCACGCGAATCTCGCGTCCCTCGAACAATACCCGCACCCTCAGCCCTTCGACCATCCGCCCGATGACTGCGACAGATTCGCCGAGGACTGCGGCTTGGGCTGTGGCCGCGGCGACGTCGTCCTCGGCCACGGTGAACACGATTTCATAGTCGTCGCCGCCGCCAGCCAAGGTCAGCAGGCCGCTCAGCCGGTCCGGCGCGTCTTCTACGAAAGCGCGCCCATCCTGCGACAGGGGCGTGCGCTCCAACGCCAGCGTCAAGCCCAGGCCGCTGGCTTCGGCGATGCGCCCGGCGTCGGCAATCAACCCGTCCGACACATCCGCCGCCGCGTGGGCGTATTTGCGCAGCATCTCGCGCAAGGCGGTGCGGGGCTGGGGAATGCGATAACGGCGCAACGGAGCTGCAGCCTGGTCGCCGCGCAAGGCCGCCTGCAGCCCAAGCCATCCGTCGCCGATCTGTCCGCTGACCATCACCGCATCCCCCGCCTTGGCGGTCGAACGCAGCACGGCGCGGCCGCACGGGACCCGGCCCAAGATCGTAACAGAGGCCGCCAAAGGACCCGGCGTGGAGGTGGTGTCTCCGCCCAGAAGCTTCAGGCCAAATGTTCTCTGGTCGCGTTCGAGGCCTTCGGCAAAGGCCTTGCGCTCCGCCCAGCCGCAGCGCGCGGGCCATGCGACCGACAAGAAGTAGCCATAGGGCTCCGCGCCTTTGGCCGCCAGATCCGAGAGATTGACCCTCAGCAGCTTCTGGGCGACCTGATCCATCGGATCCGCCGGCAAAAAGTGGACGCCTTCCACCATCATGTCGGCCGATACAATCAGGTCCTGCCCGATCTGGGGGGGGACTACCGCCGCATCGTCCATCAGACCAAGCGCCTCGGGCGCGCCCTGCGCCAGCGGCCGCATAAGCAGGGCGATCAGGTCGAACTCATCGACCGCCGCCGGCGCATCCTCATTCCGGTTCATAGGGCTGGGTCGGCCGATCGCGGGCGATAGCGTCCAGGGCGGCATTGACGAAGCTCGCTTCAGGCCCGTTGAAGAAGGACTTGGCCAGCTCGACATACTCGTCGATGACCACCTCCACCGGCACATCCGGCCGCCGCCAAAGCTCGAAGGCGCCGGCGCGCAGGATAGCGCGCAGAGTGGCGTCGATGCGCTCCAGCCTCCATCCAACGGCCAACCGCCTAACGATGGCCTGATCGATCACGGCCTGATCGGCGACCACGCCCCGAATAATCTCGGCGAAAAAGGTCTGGTCGGCCTCCGCCAGACGCGAGCCGTCGATGTCGCCGCCGAACCGGTGGTCGGAAAACTCGCGGACCACCGCCTCCACCCCGGCGCCGGAAACCTCCATCTGATAAAGGGCCTGGACTGCGGCGAGGCGGGCGACGGAACGGTCCTGACGGGCGTTCATCGTATCTGGCCGAACAGGCGGCGCTTGAGCACGATCATGTCCAGACAGGCGCGGGCGGCGAAACCGCCCTTGTCGCCTTCCGACCGGCGCGCCCGGGCCCAGGCCTGATCCTCGTCCTCCACCGTCAATATGCCGAAGCCGATCGGCAGATGCTTGTGCATGGATAGATCCATCAAGCCCCGGGCAGACTCGCCGCATACATAGTCATAATGCGTGGTCTCGCCTCGGATTACGCAACCTAGCGCTACATAGCCGTCGTAACGGATGCCGGCAGGCCGGTGCGCGGCCTCATGGGCCAGAGCCACCGCGGCGGGCAACTCGAAGGCGCCGGGCGTGCTGATCACGTTGAACTCCGCCCCGAAGGCGGTTAGGGCGTCGCTGGCGCCGGCCAGCAGCTCGTCCGCGAGATCGGGGTAGAAGCGAGCCTCGGCGATCAGGATGCGCAGCTTGTCGTCCACCATGATTCAACTCTCCATCGTCGTCGGCACAGGCACCCGCCCCACGATTTTCAGGCCATAGCCGTCAAGGCCCGCAGGTTTGGCCGTAAGGCTCATCAGGATCATATCGCGCACGCCCAGATCGAGCAGTATCTGCGCGCCCACGCCGTACTGCCGCAGGGACCGGCTGCCCATATAGTCGCTGTGGCTTTGGTTGACCCGCTCGGTAAGCGGGCCATCGTCGCGCAGGAACACCGCGACGCCCGGCCCCGCATGCGCCGCCAACGCTTCGAGCGAGGCGGGGATATAGGTGCGGCGCGCCTCCGCGTGGCCCAGGACGTCGGCGAAAAAATCCACCTGGTGCATGCGCACCAGTGTCTCCTGCCCTGGAACGATACGGCCCTTGACCAAAGCGGCGTGTTCCGTCCCGTCCAGGACGTTGCGATAGACGAACAAATGAAAGTCGCCGCCGTACTCGCTGGTGAACGGACGCTCGAACACCCGCTCGATGAAGGTCTCGGTTCGGCGCCGGTAGGCGATCAGATCAGCGATCGTGCCAATTTTAAGCCCGTGCAGCTGGGCGAAGGCGATGAGGTCGGGCAGGCGGGCCATGGAACCGTCGTCGTTCATTACCTCGCAGATCACGGCCGCCGGAAAAAGGCCGGCCAAGCGCGAGATATCGACAGCGGCCTCGGTATGGCCGGCTCGCACGAGGACGCCGCCCTCCTTCGCCACCAGGGGAAACACATGGCCCGGTCTAACCACATCCTCCGCGCCCTTGGAGGGGTCGATAGCCACGGCGACGGTGCGCGCCCGATCATGGGCCGAAATGCCGGTGGTGACCCCTTCCCTGGCCTCGATCGACACGGTGAATGCGGTGCCATGCTCAGCCTGGTTCTCGAAGGCCATGGGCGCCAGCCGAAGGGCTCGAGCGCGGTCTTGGGTAATGGCCAGGCAGATCAGGCCGCGGGCGTGCTTGGCCATGAAATTGATCTGCGCGGGCGTAGCCATCTGAGCGGGGATGATGACATCGCCCTCGTTCTCGCGGTCCTCTGCATCCACCAGGACGTAAGGCCGGCCTTGGCGGGCGTCCTCAATGATGTCCTCGATGGGCGATATGGGATGGTCAGGGGTCATGAAATGGCGTGTCCGGGGCGGGTCTAAAGGGTTTCGCGCCAACGCGCCACGTAGCGCGCGATCACATCGATCTCCAGGTTCACCCGATCACCCTCGGCCAGCCGCCCCAGCGTGGTCGCATCCCAGGTGTGCGCGATAATATTCACCCCGAAAACATCGTCCTCAACCTCGTTTACGGTGAGCGAGACGCCATCCACGGCGACTGAGCCCTTGGGCGCGATGAAACGATGTAGTGGCTTGGGCGCCCGAAAACGGATGCGATGAGAGCCGCCCTCCGGGATGATCGAAAGCACCTCTCCCACCCCATCCACATGCCCCGAGACGATATGCCCACCCAATTCGTCGCCCAGGCGCACGGCGCGCTCGAGATTGACCGTATGGCCGACGGTCCAGGACCGCAATGTGGTGGCCGAAAGGGTTTCGGCGGAAGCCTCCACCGCGAACCAGTCCCAGCCCTTTTCCACGACCGTCAGGCAGCAGCCGGCGTGGCTGATCGAGGCGCCCAGCTCAATTCCCGACACGTCGTAGCCGGTTTGGATCTCGAACCTGCGGTCACGGGCCGTATCGCGCACATCGCGCACGCGGCCTATATCGGTGATGATCCCCGTGAACATTAGCGCCTCTCGTAACGCTCCCACAGATCGGCGCCGCTGGGGCTAACGCCAACCCTTATGAAACTGGGCGCGTCGGCCAAGCGGTGCAACGGCAGGGCGCCCACCGCCGGCCGTCCGGCGGCGCCCAGCAATATCGGCGCGCGAAACCATTCAATTTGGTCGACCAGGCCATGCGCCAGGAAGCTGGCCGCCACCCTCCCCCCGCCTTCGATCATGATGCGCGCGAGTCCGGCTTCGGCCAGGGCGTCGAGCACAGCGCGCGGGCTTGGCCGGCCGTCCGCGTCTGCTGGGGTCTGAATGATCGTCACACCTGACGCGGCCAGGTCCGCAGCAGGCGGACTTGTGGTCAGAGCAAAGGTGGGCACCTGCCTGGCCGTCAGCGCCAGCTTGGAGCCCAGGGGCAGGCGCTGGCGGCTGTCGAGCACCACGCGGGCGGGTTGGGCGCCTTCAAAGCCGGCCAAGCGAACCGTCAGCTCGGGATCGTCGACGATGGCCGTCTCGACGCCGATCAATACAGCGTCATGCGCCGCCCGCAGCTCATGCACCGTGCGGCGGCTCTCCTCGCCGGTGATCCAGCGACTTTCGCCCGACGCTGTGCCGATACGGCCATCAAGGGAAGTGGCGAGCTTGAGCGTCACGCCGCGCTGGGCGGCCATCAACCGGCCTCGGTCTCATCGCTGAGGCCTTCCTCGCCCAGGAACCGGGCAAAGTCCTGGGTTTCGCGGAAATCTCGATAGACCGAGGCGTAGCGGACATAGGCCACTTCATCGAGCGCCTTTAGCGCCTTCATCACCATCTCCCCCACCACGTGGGAGGGCAGTTCGGTCTCGCCCAGACTTTCGAGCTGACGCACGATGCCCGACACCATGCGCTCGACGCGTTCGGTATCGATCGGCCGCTTGCGGATGGCGACGGCGATGGAGCGCATCAGCTTCTCGCGATCGAACGGCGCACGACGGCCCGAACGCTTGACGATGGTCAGTTCGCGCAGTTGCACCCGTTCGAAGGTGGTGAAACGCCCGCCGCAGGCAGGGCACAGCCGTCTGCGACGGATCGCCGCCCCATCCTCGGAGGGCCGCGAGTCCTTCACCTGGCTTTCCAATTCACCGCAAAACGGACAGCGCACGTGTCAAACAGCTCCTTGCCGTTCAGCTTAGCCTAGATGGCCGAAGCGTAGATAGGGAAGCGCGCAGTGATGTCGAGGACTTCCTGGCGCACCTTAGCCTCGACCCCTGCGTCGCCCTCCCCGTCCTTCAGGGCGTCGACCACTTCCACGATCAGTTGACCGATGCGGCGGAATTCCGCTTGGCCGAAGCCGCGGGTGGTGCCGGCCGGCGTGCCCAGGCGGATACCGGAGGTGACGAAGGGCTTCTCGGGATCATAGGGGATGGCGTTCTTATTGCAGGTGATATTGGCTCGTCCGAGCGCGGCTTCCGTCGCCTTGCCCGTGGCCGTCTTGGGCCGCAAGTCCACCAGCATCAGGTGGTTGTCCGTGCCGCCGGAGACGATATCCAGGCCATCGCTCCTGAGGGTCTCGGCCAAGGTCTTGGCGTTGTCCACTACATTGCGGGCGTAGACCTTGAACTCCGGCTGCAAGGCCTCCTTGAAGGCCACGGCCTTGGCCGCGATCACATGCATCAGAGGCCCGCCCTGAAGACCAGGGAAGATGGCCGAGTTGAATTTCTTGGCCAGGGCTTCGTCGTTGGTCAGAATCAGACCGCCGCGCGGCCCGCGCAGGGACTTGTGGGTGGTGGTGGTGGTCACATGGGCGTGGGGAACCGGGCTGGGATGGACGCCGCCGGCCACCAGCCCGGCGAAGTGCGCCATGTCCACCATGAGATAGGCGCCCACCTCGTCGGCGATCCGGCGGAAGGCGGCGAAATCCCACAGGCGCGAATAGGCCGAGCCGCCGGCGATGATCAGCTTGGGCTTGTGCGCCTGCGCCAGCTTGGCGACCTCGTCCATGTCGATCAGTTGGTCCTGCTGGCGCACGCCATAGGACACCGGTTTGAACCACTTACCGCTCATGTTGACGGGCGAGCCATGGGTGAGATGGCCGCCGGCGGCCAGGTCCAGGCCCATGAAGGTGTCGCCCGGATTCAGCAGGGCCAGGAACACCGCCTGGTTCATCTGGCTGCCGGAATTTGGCTGCACGTTAGCAAAGCCCGCGCCGAACAGGGCCTTGGCGCGCTCGATGGCCAGGGTCTCGACGATGTCCACATATTCGCAACCGCCGTAGTAGCGCTTGCCCGGATAGCCCTCGGCGTACTTGTTGGTCAGGATCGAACCTTGAGCCTGCAACACCGCACGGGACACGATGTTCTCCGAAGCGATGAGCTCAATCTCGTGCTTTTGCCGGCCCAGTTCCTTACCGACGGCGGAAAAAATCTCCGGATCGATGCATTCCAGGGCGCCGCCAAAAAAGACGTCCTGAATATGATTCTCGGAGGAGGCTGGCAGGGACATGGCGCAAGTCTTTCGTTGGGAGTCGCCGCAGGACCGACGGCGTCTCTTTAGACGGCGGCCTCCAAGCCGCGCAACAAGCCTTTAGCCCCATACGCCGGCGGGCGCACCATCTAGGCGCCGCCGCCGCCGCGGGAACCACGCGCACGCACAGACGTTGAATATTGTCGGTCCCGACGGCGGCAAGAATTAGCGAGTGGAAAGACCGCCTTTCCAGGAAGCATAGGGACGATATGCAAAAGACCAAGATGAACCAAAAAGAGAGATCAAGACGGGCAACACAATGACGGCGAACCCTAATTCAGCGAGCGCAGACCTTGATGGGCACCTTCGGTGGAGCGCCGATATTGTCGCCGCTTATGTGGCGCAGAACACGGTTGCCGTGAACGCGCTTCCCGACCTGCTGAACTCGGTTTATCAAGCGCTGGCCAACCTTGGCGGCGCGCTGCCGGTTCAACCGAGCCAGAAACAGAAGCCTGCAGTCCCCATCTCCAAATCCCTGCACGAAGACTACATCGTGTGCCTGGAGGACGGGAAGCAACTGAAGATGCTCAAGCGCTATTTGCGTGCGCGCTACGACATGAGCCCGGAAGATTATCGGCGTAAATGGGGCCTACCGCCGGATTATCCCATGGTGGCGCCGGCCTATGCCGCCCGCCGGTCCGACTTCGCCAAGAAGATCGGCCTTGGACGCGGCGTGCGCCGACGTCTTGAACGCAAGACCTGATCGTCAGGCCGCCGCCCCGCCCATCCGCTTCACGTTGCAGCGCGCCCACAGCTTGTCCATGGCGCGGACCAGATCGCTCATCATCTCGTCAGTATGGAAAGGCGTGGGCGTAAAGCGGAGGCGCTCGGTCCCTTTGGGAACGGTGGGATAGTTGATCGGCTGCACATAGATCCCGTGATCCCTGAGCAGCATATCGCTGACCAGTTTGGTGTGCACGGGATCGCCCACCAGCACCGGCACGATATGACTGACCGAGGGCATCACCGGCAAGCCAGCGCTGCGCAACATCGCCTTGAGGCGCTCCGCCCGCTCCTGATGGGCGACGCGCACCTCATTGTGCGCCTTTAGCCACGCCACCGAAGCGCGGGCGCCCGCCGTCAGCGCCGGCGGCAGGGAGGTGGTGAAGATGAAACCCGAGGCAAAGGAACGGATGGCGTCGATCAGGGGGGCGCTGCCGGTAATGTAGCCGCCCATCACGCCGAAGGCCTTGCCCAGCGTGCCTTCGATGATGTCGATGCGAGCCATGGCCCCGTCGCGCTCGGCCACGCCGCCGCCGCGCGGACCGTACATGCCCACCGCGTGGACCTCGTCCAGATAGGTCATGGCGCCGTAGCGCTCAGCCAGGTCGGCCACGCCGTTGATGTCGGCGATGTCGCCGTCCATGGAGTAGACGCTCTCGAAGGCGATCAGTTTCGGCGCGTCCGCCGGAGCGGCCTTGAGCAACGCTTCCAGGTGCTCAAGATCGTTGTGCCGCCACACATGCTTCTCGCATCCGCCATGGCGGATGCCGGCGATCATGGAGGCGTGGTTGAACGCATCCGAGAAAATGATCAGGCCCGGCAGGACAGTCTGCAGGGTTTCCAGCGTGGCCTCATTGGAGACGTAGCCGGAGGTGAACAACAGCGCCGATTCCTTGCCGTGCAGGTCGGCCAGTTCGGCCTCCAGTTCGACGTGCTGATGGTTGGTGCCCGAAATGTTGCGCGTGCCGCCCGAACCGGAACCGACCATGTCGATGGCGTCGTGCATGGCGTTCAACACGACGGGGTTCTGGCCCTGGCCCAGGTAGTCGTTAGAGCACCAAACCACGACTTCGCGTTCGTCCAGCCCGTTCGGCCCGGTCCAAATGGCTCTGGGGAACTGGCCCCGCAGGCGCTTTATGTCGGCGAATACGCGATAGCGGCCTTCGGCTTTCACCTGATCCACAGCCGCAGCAAACGCTGACTGATAATCGAACTTGGCGTCCATGAACGTTCCTGGTCACTTCACTTCTTAATTTGAGACCGGCTGTCCGACCCTTTTGGCGGCCTTCTCGCATATCAATTTATACCATGTCCATTCCGCGCGGCTTTTACGAGTCTGACAAAATGTCCATGCCGCAGCGTCGTACGCGCGTTTTACGGGTCAGATCGCCAGGACCCGTGTGAAATGGCCTGGAGGGCCGCGCCCTAAAGCGGGCTTTCGCGCCCGTCTGGACGACCACCCTCCCGGTGCGATATTAGGCTAGCTTAAGCTGGTTTGAAACGGATCCCCATGCAAGTCGGAGCCTTCGAGGCCAAGAACACGCTCGGCGCATTGCTGGACAGAGTCGAGCAGGGCGAGGAGATCGTTATCACCCGCCACGGCAGGCCCGTGGCGCGGCTTGCGCCCTGCGCGACCACGGTTGATCGGGAGGCAGCCAAGGCCGCACTCGCCCGTATCCGGACCAGGGCGCGCGCGCAGGGCGCCGCCTCCATCCCTTGGGAGACCTTGAAAGCGGATCGTGACGCCGGACGGCCATGAGCCTCGTGCTCGACTGCTCGACGACAATAGCCTGGGTATATGGCGACGAGACGACCGAAAGCGTCCGAGCGGTTTTCGAGGCTGTCGGGAGCGCTGGAGCCTGGGCCCCCGCCCTCTGGCGGCTGGAGGTCGCCAACGTGCTGGAGATGGGCGTCCGGCGCAGCCGTCATGACGCCGCCTTTCGGGACGCCACGCTGGCCGACCTGGCTCTCCTGCCGATACGCCTCGACCCCGAGACGGACCAGCACGCCTGGGGCGCGACGGCGCGGCTGGCGGCCCGTCACGGCCTGACGCTCTATGACGCCGCCTACCTCGAACTCGCCCGCCGGAAAAACCTCCCGCTCGCCACCTTGGACCTGGAGCTTCGCACTGCCGCCCTGGCCGAAGGCGTCCCACTCCTCGGGATGGACGCCTGATACGGCGTGCGCGTCTCAAGGAAAAACTCCGGTAGCAACTTCACGCCAAGGCCGTAAAGTACCGGTTCCAGGGATTGTCGCTGGGCGCGCCGTGGTTCACCGTCGTTATCGCGTCGCCCTGGTCAAAGGGATCGACGAACCCGGCCCTGCCTATGGAAGCCCCTCAATGACCGCGGTACCGCCCAGCGACGTCACGCCCTCGCCTCTGTCGCCCATCAATGTTCCGGAACGGGGCGTCGCGACGGCGTTCATCGTTTATGTCCTTCTGCTGATCAGCCTGTTTACCGGCGGCCTGAGCGCCTTGCTGGGCATGATCCTGGCCTACGACCGCAAGGCGCAGGCCGGCCCCGTTACGGCGACCCACTTCGGGTTCCAACTGAAGATTTTCTGGATATGCTTCGCCCTGAGCCTGACGGCGGGAGCATTATGGATCAGCGGCCTGATCAGCCTTTTGATCCATACGGTCCTGCCGGGGCCCGCCCTTCACGCCCAGCCGGACGCGCAACTGGTCCAGATCGCCGCGCCGGCCCTGGGGTGGGCGGATTTTCAGACCTGGACCTATCGCTCTGATATCCGGCCCCTGCGCCTGTCCGGCGCCGCCGGGCTCCAGTTCTGGTTGGGCTTCCTATGCCTGTCGACCAGCGTGCTCATCAGTTGGACGGCGCCGATCTGGGGCATTCTGCGCCTGGCGGCAGGCCTGCCGATTGGCCGCGTCCCCGCCTAGAGCACGATGGGGTTGGATGGAATCATCCAACCGCTGAATCGTGCTCTAGAATCATAGAATGAGAGCCTGTTCGAGCGGCGAAACCGCACACACTTTCGCCTAACTGGCTCAGGCTGTAGAAGAGCCAGCCATGAGCAAAGCGCCTCTCGCACCCTACCCCGCCCTGCGTCCCCGTCGTCTGCGTCAAGCCGATTGGATTCGCCGCCTGGTGCGGGAGACCACCCTGCAGCCCTCGGATCTGATCTGGTCCCTGGTCGTGCACGACGGCGCCCAGGCGCGCATACCCGTCGCCTCCATGCCTGACGTGGACCGCCTCTCCGTCGCCGAGGCGGCCAAGGCGGCCGTGCAGGCACGCGCCCTGGGCATTCCGGCCATCGCCGTTTTCCCCTACATCGACGGCGAAAAGAAGGACGCCCGCGGGTCGATGGCTTCTGACCCGGACGGCCTGATCGCCCGAGCGGTCAAGGCCATGAAGAACGCCGCGCCCGAGGTCGGGATCATGTGCGACGTAGCGCTCGATCCGTTTACCGACCACGGCCACGACGGCCTTTTGGAAAATGGCCGAATCCTCAACGACCCGACCATCGAGCGCCTGGTGGAGCAGGGCTTGATGCAGGCCCGGGCCGGGGCGGACATTCTGGCGCCGTCGGACATGATGGATGGGCGCGTGGGCGCGCTTCGGGCGGCCCTGGAAGGGGCGGGCCTGCAAGACGTGATGATCATGGCCTATGCGGCCAAGTACGCCTCGGCCTTCTATGGCCCCTACCGCGAAGCCATCGGATCGGCCAAGGCCCTGCACGGCGACAAACGCAGTTACCAGATGGACCCCGCCAACACCGACGAGGCCCTGCGCGAGGTCGCGCTGGATATCGCCGAGGGCGCGGACATGGTCATGGTCAAACCCGGAATGCCCTATCTGGACATCGTGCGCCGGGTGGTGGAGGCCTTCTCAATGCCCACCTTCGCCTATCAGGTGTCGGGGGAGTACGCGATGTTGATGGCGGCGGGCCGCAACGGCTGGCTGGACGAGGAGCGCGCCATCCTTGAAGCGCTCACCGCCTTCAAGCGCGCGGGCTGCGCCGGGGTCATTACCTACTTCGCGCCTCGGGCGGCCAAGCTGCTGGGGGCTTGAGACCGGCGCCGACCATTGCCAAGCCGACGGTTCGCCCCGATAACTTTGAACCTGGTTCAATTCAGAGTTTAGGCGGTCGCGCCTAACCCATCTGGCTGCAGGCGGAAATAGAGGAGGAAACGGGCGATGAACCCTTGGATCGTATTGGTCAGCGTTGCGGCCCTCATTTTTTATCTCGTCACTGGCATCAACGTCGCCCGGATGCGCAAGGCGCACGGAGTGCCGGCGCCCGCCATGTCAGGCCACCCGATGGTGGAGCGCGCCCTGCGGGTCCAGGGCAACACCCTGGAGTGGCTGGTGATCTTCCTGCCGGCTCTATGGATGTTCGCGCCTTTCTGGGGCGCCTATCTGGGCGCGGGCCTGGGCGTGCTGTGGATCATCGGACGCATGATCTACATGGCCGGCTATCTGCGCGACGTGAAAAGCCGCGGTCCCGGTTTCGGCATCCAGGCGATCGTCACGATCATCCTGCTTGTCGGAGCCGCCGCGGGCGCGGTTCGCGGCCTGGCCGCGGGCTAACGCCGCCAAAACCCTCAAATACAAACCCCATCTTAACGACCCTCGGTCACCTTGGCGGATGGATAAGGTTAACTGAGCCAAGGATTCTGGGCATGGCTTTCGGCGGCGGCGATCGCCCGATCATCATCAAGAGAATCAAGAAAAACGTCGCCGGCGGCCATCACGGCGGCGCCTGGAAGGTGGCCTACGCCGACTTCGTCACCGCGATGATGGCCTTCTTCCTCTTGATGTGGCTGATCAACGTCACCTCGCCCGACCAGAAGCGCGGCATCGCCGACTATTTCGCCCCCGCCAGCGTGTCGGCCTCCACATCCGGTTCGGGCGGAATCCTGGCAGGCACCACCTTAGGCGACCAGGGCGTCAAGGGATCGGGGGCGCTGGCCACCATCGAACAACTTTCGCCCGAGGCGCCAAAGCCGACCACCGAGCAGGGCCCAAGCTCCACGCTGGCCAACCCGGAGCAGGCCAGCGAGCAGGCGCTCAAGCAAGCCCTGGCCAAGCGCGAGGATCAGGCTTTCCAAAGCGCGGCCGAGTCCCTCAAGCAGGCCATGCAGAACATGCCTGAGTTGGCCGAGTTGTCGAAGCAGATCATCGTCGACAACACGCCCGAAGGTCTGCGCATCCAACTGATCGACCAGGAGGGACGCGCCATGTTCGATCAGGGATCGGTCAAGCCCAACGACCGAGCGCGCGTGCTGCTGCGGGCCGTGGCGCGGGTGATCAATCAGCTACCCAACCGCCTGACAGTGGCCGGACACACGAGCGCCAGCGACGGCGGCGCCAAGCCCGCCAGCGATTGGCAACTCTCCGCCAGCCGAGCGGATTCGGCGCGCCAAATCCTGCAGGAGGCGGGCGTGGACCCTGACCGGATCTACCAGGTGTCAGGCAAGGCCGATTCCGATCCGCTGTTCCCCGATGACCCGACGCTTGCGGGAAATCGTCGCATCGCCATCGTCCTTTTGCGCGACGCGCCTGTTTTGCCGCCTAATTCTTAAGTTTCGCATTCTCGTTTGAGGCGCGCCATCTTGCGCAAGGCGTCACGGATGCGCACTAATTTGCAGGTCGGACGAGAGTCGTCCGCGCTTATTCAGGCAGGTCTTTCCAGGGCACGTCCTTGACCCAGCACTTCGCCCCGCGGCAGCTACGGTTCTTTCTCACGGCGCCCTCGCCGTGCCCGTACCTGCCTGACCGCGAGGAACGCAAGGTGTTCGCCCACCTGCCGCTTTCCGACGGACCCGGCGTCAACGACGCCCTCACCCAGGTGGGATTCCGCCGCTCGCAGAACATCGCTTATCGCCCAGCCTGCGAGGCGTGCGATGCGTGCATCTCCGCCCGCCTGCCTGTCGGCGAATACACTTTCAGCCGGTCCGAGCGCCGCGTGCTGGAGCGCAACGCGGACCTGTCGCGCCATTTGGTGGAGGCCGAGGCCACCATGGAGCAGTTCGATCTGCTGCGCCGCTACCTTCTGGCCCGGCACGCCCAGGGCGGCATGGCCGACATGACCTGGCCCGATTATGTGGCCATGGTTGAGGACACCGCCGTTCGCACCCACCTGATTGAGTATCGCCTGCCTTCGGACGACCGTGGTCCCGGCGATCTGGCGGCCTGCGTGCTGGTGGATATTCTCGGGGACGGCCTCTCCCTCGTCTACAGCTTCTACGACCCGACCATAGCCAAGCGTAGTCTGGGCTCCTTCGTCATCCTGGACCATGTGATCCAGGCCCGTCTGGCTGAACTGGCCTATGTCTATCTGGGCTATTGGGTGCCGGGCAGCGTGAAGATGGACTACAAGGCGCGGTTTCGGCCGATCGAGCTGTTGAAGCCAAGCGGCTGGATGCGGCTTAGAGACGGGGAATAGGGCTCCCGGTCGCACCCGTTCATCCCGACGGCGCGTCCGCTGGCGACGGCTTGAACATGACAAGCCGCTTCGCGACACCCCTTGTCAGGACCCAAACTTGCCGCTCACATCGGCCCGCCCCATCGCAGGATGGCAACCCGAGCAGAGCAACCCATGAAAGCCCTACTGATCACGACCGCCTGTCTTCTCGCCCTGGCCACGGCGGCCCAGGCCCAGCCGCCTGCGCCGCCGGCCGGCGCTCCCGCAGGCGCCCCTCTGCCGCCGCGCACGCCGCGCGCCAAAGGCCCGGCCCTGACCCCCGCCGTCCAGGCCGCCCAGGCCGCGGTCGCCGATTGCGCCGCCAAGGGCTACAAGGTCACAGCCCTGATCGTGGACAGCGCAGGCGACCCGGTGGTTCTGCTCTCGGGCGACGGCGCCTTCCTCGGCACCCAAATGATCGCCAGAAGCAAGGCCGCCGCGGTGATCAAGTACAAGATCTCCTCCGGCGAGGTGGCGGCCAAGGCCAAGGCCGATCCGCAACTGGCCGCCGAGATCAAGGCTGATCCCAATATCGGCGTGGCCCGCCAGGGCGCCGTTCCGCTCCTGGTGGGCGGCGAGTTCGTCGGCGCCTTCGCCGTGTCCGGCGCGCCCGGCGGCGAAAAGGACGAAGCTTGCGCCGTGGCCGCCCTGGCTAAGGTCGCCTTGAACTAGATTTCCCTGAACTGGATTGCCCTGACCCCGGCGCGGGCGGCGGTTTTCCGTCCGCGCCTATTTGGGTCGGAAGCGCTTGCTCGTCGGGAAACCCTTGGGCGCGAGCTTGCCCGAGCCGGTGCGGCGACCGAGCCAATCGCGCCATTCCGGCCAGGCCCGCGTGCGCCCCGCCGCATCGATCCACGCCGGTCCTTCGGCTGCGGAAAAGCTTAAGGCGTCGCGCAAGCCGCCTTCACGATAAGCCTGTAATTTCACACCCTTACCGCGCAGCATTTCAGGTAATTCTTCAAGCGGGAAAATCAGGATCTTGCCGTTGTCGCCTATCACCGCCAGGTGGTCGCCGACCGCCTCCAGGCACAGGGCCGCGCCGGCCTGATCCACGCTCAATACCTGCTTGCCGCCGCGCTTGGAGGCCAGGGCCTCGTCCTCGGGCAGGATAAAGCCGTAGCCCGCCTTGGAAGCAAGCACGCGCTTGCGGCCGACTTTGTGCGTGAACACCGCTGCGATGCCCACCTTGTCGTCTAGTTCGATCATCAGGCGCACCGGCTCGCCCATGCCGCGGCCGGACGGCAGCTTGTCGCACGGCAGGGTGAAGAAACGTCCGTCCGAGGCGAAGATCAGAAGCTTGTCCGTGGTCTCCGCCGCAACCAGGAAGGCCAGCTTGTCACCTTCCTTGAATTTCAGCTCGGATGGATCGTCGACCTTGCCCTTCTGGGCCCTGATCCATCCGCGTTCGGACAAGATCACCGTGATCGGCTCGCGCACGATCATGGCCTCAGCGGCGGCGGCGGCGTCCACCACCGGCGCCTCGGCGAAGGTCGAGCGGCGACGGCCCAGCACCGTCCCCTGTCCGATCATCTTCTGCACGCCGCGCAGGCCCACGCCCACCAGCTTCCACTGCTCCTTGTCGGAATCGAGCACAGCCTGGATCCCATCGCGCTCCTCAGCGAGGGCGGCGTGTTCGCGGCGGATCTCCATCTCCTCCAGCCTGGCCAGCTGGCGCAGGCGGGTGTTGAGGATGGCCTCGGCCTGAATCTCCGTCAGGTCGAAGGCGGCGATCAGCTTGGCCTTGGGCTCCTCCTCGAAGCGAACGATGCGGATCACCTCGTCCAGATTCAGGAAGACGATCAGCAGGCCGTCGAGGATGTGCAGGCGGGCCTCGATCTTGGCTAGTCTGTGACGGGCCCGGCGCACCAGCACCTCGCGCCGGTGGGCCAGGAACGCCAGCAGCAGGGCCTTCAGGCCCATGACCCCCGGCGTGCCGCGCGCATCCAGCACGTTCATATTGACGGGAAAGCGCGTCTCCAAGTCCGACAGCCGGAACAGGCTCTCCATCAGCACCTCGGCTTCGACGTTGCGCGACTTAGGCTCCAGCACGAGACGCACATCCTCGGCGGACTCGTCGCGCACATCGCCCAGCAACACCGCCTTCTTGGTCTCGATCAGCCCGGCCAGTTGCTCCACCAGATCGGCCTTGCGCACCTGATAGGGGATCTCGGTGACGACGATGAGATAGCCGCCCCGCCCGGTGTCCTCCACGCTCCAGCGCGCCCGCGCGCGAACCCCGCCCCGGCCAGTCTCATAGATTTCGTACAGCGACGCGTTGGGTTCGACGATCACCCCGCCGGTGGGGAAATCCGGACCCGGCACATGGGCCATCAGCTCGGCCGTGGTCGCGTCGGGCTTGCTGAGCAGCAGCAGGCAGGCGTCGATCAACTCGCCGGCGTTATGCGGCGGGATGGAGGTGGCCATGCCCACGGCGATGCCCGAGGCGCCATTGGCCAGCAGGTTGGGGAAACCGGCGGGCAGGACGATCGGCTCGTGATCCTCGCCGTCATATGTCGTGCGAAAATCGACCGCGTCCTCGTCGATGCCGTCCAGCAGCAGCTGCGCCGCATTGGTCAGGCGGCACTCGGTGTAGCGCATGGCCGCGGCGTTATCGCCGTCGATGTTGCCGAAGTTGCCCTGGCCGTCGACCAGGGGATAGCGCTGGGCGAAGTCCTGGGCCAGGCGCACCATGGCGTCGTACACGGCCACGTCGCCGTGGGGGTGAAAGCGGCCGATCACATCGCCCACCACCCGCGCGCACTTCTTGGCCGCGCCGGCGGGGTCCAGCCGCATCAGGCTCATGGAATACATCAGCCGCCGGTGCACGGGCTTGAGCCCATCGCGCGCGTCCGGCAGCGCCCGGTTGGTGATGGTCGACAGGGCGTAGGCCAGATAGCGCCGCGACAGCGCCTCGCTCAGCGGCTCGTCGATTATGCGGTCGTTGTCGCCACCGTCGCCGGGCGGATTGAGGGGCTTGTTCATGGGGGACACAGAATCAGATTCTGCGGGGGGGCTCCAGCGTCATCGGCGAATAGCCAAGGGTGGTATCTGCAATGGGGGAAATGCTACCTTCATCGAAGGCCTGCAAACTGCTGATCTCGGAAAGCTTCAGGGCAGTGGCATGTGGAAGCGTCGGCTTTCAGTCGTGGTCGCCTCTATCGCGGTTCTAGCAAGCGCTACTGGCTACTTCATCTACTCGGATGGCGTAGAGCGTCCTCCTGATATGGCGTTGCTGCAGAAGTTTGGCAGCCACACTGGCGCTTTTCAGAATGCGACTTGTAGGCTTGGCACACCGACGACCATTCCGAGCGAACTGTCGAAGCTGGGCGTTGATTTTATGTCGTGCGATTATGATGGGACCCTCCGGCTAGGGTTTAGTGGGAGCCACCTCGGGCTCGCGATAGGCCCTGGCTGGATAAAGGGCATCACGCGCTTCACAGGCAGCCCCTCGCGGCACGGTCAGGTCGTTTCGTCCACTGATAATGCGAGCAAGCTTCCCGCCAATATCTATCTCCGGTCCATCCAGGAGGATTGGTACATCTTCTATCAGCGGGATGAGGACTGAAAGGCGCCCCCCCAAGGTCCGAGATGGGTCTTTAGCGCCTCCCGCCATCGGTCCACGCCCCTAAACCCTCCCCGCCTCCCGCAGCTTATCGATCATCCACACCCGCGCCGGCGGTAGCGGCCGATTGAGCGGCCCAAACACGAACTGTTCCAGGAAATGCCCGGTGAGGTTCAACCCTGCCGCCACATCGCCCGGCCCCAGACCCGCCTGGGCGCCCAGCAGGAAGGGCGGCAGGGGCAGAAGCTTGTCCTTGTAGGGTTCGCCGGCCTGACGGCTGACGGCGCGGCCGGTGCGGGGGGAGACCCACACCAGATCGTCCACCGTCCCGGTGGCGGCGCAGCGGCTAAGGTCCAGGCCGAAGCCCAGGTCCTGCAGCAGACCCGCCTCGAAGCGCACCAGGACCGCGGGCCAGGCCTCGATGGCCGCGAGCGCCGCGATGAAGGCCTCAAGGCCATAGAAGGCGCCGGGATGGGGCTCGCGCTCGGGCAGGGCGCCGGAGGCCACGGCGGCGGCGGCCGACAGGCCCATCAGGGCCAGGGCGTCGTCGAACAGGGCCGAGGGCCCCTCGCCCACCGGCTCCAGGGTCGCGGCGCCCAGCTGCTCGGACACCCGCGAACGGTAGCGCACGATCACCCGCGCGCCGGCCTGCAGGAAGGGCTTCATGCGCCGCGAGGCGCCGCCGGCCACATGGGCGGCGTGGCGGCCGTGCTCGGCGGTCAACAGCTCGATGATCGCGCCGGTTTCCCCGTGGGCGCGGGCGGTCAGGACGAAGGCGTCGTCCTCCCATTCCATTAGCCGACCCTAGACATCGAAATCCAGCCCCAGGTCGCTGTACAGCCCCCGCTCCTCGGCCCAGTTTTCCTTGACCTTCACGTGCAGGAACAGGTGCACCGGGCGGTCGAAGATTTCCGCCAGGTCCTTGCGCGACTGCTCGCCGATCCATTTGAGGGTCTGGCCGCCTTGGCCCAGCACGATGGGCCGCTGGCCCTCGCGCTCCACATAGATGGTCTGTTCCAGTCGCAGGCCGTTCTTCTGCTCGGCGAAGGCGGTGGTCTCCACGCTGGCCGCGTAGGGCAGCTCCTCGTGCAGGCGCAGGTAGATTTTCTCGCGGGTGATCTCCGCCGCCAGGAGGCGCGCGGGCATGTCGGCGCTCTGATCCTCCGGATAGAGCCACGGGCCCTCCGGCATGCGCTCGGCCAGGACGGCCTTCAGGTCGTCCACGCCGTCGCCGGTGGCGGCCGAGATCATGAACACCTGATCGTAGACCTCCTCGTCGAACAGGGCCTGGCTGACGCCCAGCAGCGTGTCGCGGCGCATATGGTCGATCTTGTTGATGGCCAGGATCGCCTTGCGGCCGGCGCCTTTCAGCCCATCGACGATGGATTGCACGTCGTGGGCGGCGCGCCGGTCGGCGGCGCTGGGCTTGCCTTCCATCAGGGCTAGCTGGGCCTGGGCGTCGACCAGATGGACCGTGACCTCGGCTCCTTCCGAACCACCCCAGGCGGAGCGGACCATGGCGCGGTCGAGCCGGCGGCGCGGGGTGAAGATGCCGGGCGTGTCCACCAGCACGATCTGAGTGCGGCCGGCCATGGCCACGCCACGGATGGGAAAGCGGGTGGTCTGCACCTTCTGGCTGACGATGGTGACCTTGGAGCCCACCAGGCGGTTGACCAGGGTCGATTTTCCGGCGTTGGGCGCGCCGATCACGGCGGCGAAGCCGGCCCTGGTGGGGCTTTCTAAGGTGGGGCCTTCAGGACTCTGCTCGCTCATCGGCCGGCCTCTCGCTGTAATAGGGCCTGGGCGGCGAGCTTCTCGGCCGCCTGGCGTGAACGCCCTTCCCCATGGGCCGGGGCCACGCCCTCCACCTCCACCTGAATGCGGAACAGAGGGGCGTGGTCGGGTCCTTCGCGGGAAAGGATACTGTATTTGGGCAACGGTTTCTTCTGGGCCAGAGCCCACTCCTGCAAGGTGGTCTTGGGATTGGCGGCGTCCAGGTCCAGCGGCGCGTCCAGCGCCTCGCGCCACAGGTCGAGCACCACCGCCTTGGCCGCCTCGAACCCCTGGTCCAGATAGACCGCGGCCAGCAAAGCCTCGCAGCCGTCAGCCAACACGGTGTCGTTGTTGCGCAGCCCCTGGGCCTTGGGCACGTCCATGGCCGCCTGCAGGCCGATGGCCGTGGCGACGGCGGCGCAGGATTCGCGGCTGACCAGATAGGCGTAGCGCCTGGCCAGGATCTCCGGGCCGGCTTCCAGATCGCGCTCGAACAGAGCCTCGGCGACGACGAGACCCAGCACGCGGTCACCCAGGAATTCCAGGCGCTCGTTATGCAGCACGCCATTGCGTCCCAGGCCAAGCTTGGAGGCGTGGGTCAAGGCGCGATCAAGCAGGGCCCGGTCCCGGAAGGACAGGCCTAGCCGGTGCTCAAGGGCGGCGATCGCGGCGGCCCTGGAGCTCATGCCGGCCGCGTCAATGCAGAATGTGGAAGAAGCGGCTGGGCCGCGCGTTCAGAACCCAGGTCCAGGGTAGGAACAGCGACGCGCCCTTACCCCAGGACACCAGGATCAGCTGCGCCTTGCCTTCCAGGTTCTCCGCCGGGACGAAGCCTACGCCGTCGTTATCGGGCGAAAACCGGCTATCCAGGGAGTTGTCCCGGTTGTCGCCCATGAAGAAATACTCGCCCTTGGGCACCATGAACGGGTCGGTATTCTCGGCCGGGTCATCCGGATTGACCTGATAGGTGGTGTAGGTCTTCCCGTTGGACATGGTCTCGACCAGCTTGTCCGCGGTCTGCTGGAAGCCGCCGATGTCGATGCTGGCGGTCCCGGTCCGCTGTTGCGGGATGGGCTGTCCGTTGATGAACACGGTTCCATGACGCACCTGGACGGTATCGCCCGGCAGGCCGATCAGACGCTTGATGTAGTCCATGCGCGGATCGCGAGGCAGCTTGAACACGATGATGTCGCCGCGGGCGGGCTCATGCATGAACAGCCGACCGTGCGAAATGGGCGGGCTGATCGGCAAGGAGTAGCGCGACAAGCCATAGCTGTACTTGGAGACGATGATGTAGTCGCCCTCCAGCAGCGTCGGCTCCATGGAGGCCGAGGGGATGGTGAAGGGCTGAAACAGAACCACCCGCAGCACCAGGGCGATCAGCAAGGCATAGATGATGGTCTTGCCGATCTCGATCAGTTCGCCGTTTGCACGGGCGCGAACGGAGGCCGATCCGGTCTTGCTGTCGGTGGACATGAACAACAGTTCTCATAAAGCGGCGCCGGCATTCCGGGCAGACGGTTCTTGCTAGTCGTTCGGCGGCTTCACGGCAAGCCGGAGCGCGCAGGAGCGAGCGTCCTAATCGGGGAGCGGCAGCGCCTCGATGATGACAAACGCCTGGGCGTAGGGATGGTCGTCGGTCAGGCTGACATGGATATTGGCCCGCGTTCCGGGGGGGATCAGGGCGGCCAGGCGCACGGCCGCCCCGCCGGTCAGGCGCATGGCGGGCTGGCCGGAAGGGGCGTTGACCACTTCCATGTCGCGCCAGAACACGCCGGCGCGAATGCCGGTGCCCAGGGCTTTGGAGCAGGCCTCCTTGGCCGCGAAACGCTTGGCGTAGCTGGCGGCGCGGTCGCCTCTGCGCTCGGCGCGCATTTTCTCGCCATCGGTGAAGATCCGGTTGGTGAAGCGGTCGCCGAACCGCTCCAGCGTGGCCTGGATGCGGCGGATGTCGGCGAGGTCCGAGCCGATCCCGACTATCATGGATAGGCCACATTGAGGTCGCGCGCCGCGTCCATCAAAAGCCGCATACGGGCGATGGCGGCCGGCAGGCCCGTGAAGATCGCTTCGCCGATGAGAAAATGGCCGATGTTCAGCTCCGTCAGTTGCAGGATCTGCGCGACCGGACCCACGCTGTCGTAGTCGATGCCGTGGCCTGCGTGCACCTCCAGCCCCCGGCGTGAGGCGTCGATCGCTGCCTCCTTGAGCTGGAGCAGCAGGCGAAAGGCCTGATCCCCACGGCCTTCCTTGACCGCGTCGCAATAGGCGCCGGTGTGCAATTCCACCACCTGCGCGCCGATGGCCTCGGCCATCTCGATCTGCTCCGGCGACGGCTCGATGAACAACGACACCCGCACGCCCGCCTTGCGCAGGGCGTCGACCACGGGGGCGATCCGGTTATGGCCGCCGGCCACGTCCAACCCACCCTCGGTGGTGCGCTCCTCGCGCCGTTCCGGCACCAGGCAGGCGGCGTGCGGTTTGTGACGAAGGGCGACGTCCAACATCTCCTGCGTGACGGCCATCTCCAGATTCAGCGGTCGCCCGGCCTTCTGGCAAAGGGCCGATAGGGCGTCGATGTCGGCGTCGGAGATGTGGCGGCGATCCTCGCGCAGGTGCGCGGTGATCCCATCCGCGCCGGCTGAAATCGCCAAACTCGCCGCGCGCAGCGGCTCCGGGTGGGTTCCCCCCCGGGCGTTGCGAATGGTGGCCACGTGGTCAATGTTGACCCCGAGGCGCAGGCGGCTCATGCCGAAAGCCTCCGGCTGCCTGGGTCCTGGATAGGGATGGCCGCCAATTCGGGTGGGAGTTGATCGGCCGGATAGGCGGGAACCTTCCAGGACGCGAGCGATACCAGCGGGGCCCCCACGTCGGCCTCGCCGCCCGAACGGTCGACGATGCAGCCGGCGCAGACCACCTCGCCCCCCGCGGCGCGAATCGCGGCGATGCATTCGCGCGAGCTCAGCCCCGTGGTGACGATGTCCTCCACCATGGCGATCTTGGCGCCCTTGGGGATGGAGAAGCCGCGCCGCAGCTTGAACTGCCCCCCTTCCCGCTCGACGTAGAGCGAAGCCACACCCAATTGGCGGGCGGTCTCATAGCCGGGAATGATGCCGCCCACCGCCGGCGAGATGACCAGATCCACATCGGGCGCAACGGCGCGTATCTTCTGCGCCAGGGCGCGGCACAGGCGCTCGCACCGGTCCGGATGCATGAACACCAGGTTCTTTTGCAGGAACACCGGGCTGTGCAGGCCCGACGACAGAACGAAGTGCCCCTCGCGCAGGGCGCCGGCGGCGCGAAATTCGTCGATCACCTCGTCGGCGGTCATGGTCAGGTCCCCTGGCGGCGCAGTTCCCGCTGGCTAGACCCGAGCGGCGGAGCACGCAAGGGCAGTCGAGCCCTATGCTTTGTCAGGGTGGCGTCTCTTGGCTTTGGGCACGCTCTTCTTCAAGCATAAAAACACCACCATGCCCGCGGAGATCAGCGCAGCAGAGACGGCGAGTGTCGGCGCCGTGGTCCTGAAAAAGTAGGCGACCGCCGCGCCGCCGATAACCACAGGCATGACGACAAAAGCCAGCCGCCAATGCGCTCCGACAGCGTGCAGACGCAGCCCCACCCAAGGAAACCAAACGACGAAGCTAACGAAAAACACCAGCTTCAAGGTCGTTCTCAGCAGGCTCAGCTGCAGCAGGTTGCTGTCCAACACCCAACCTACCGGGAATTATCCCCTTGACGTAGGGAACTATATACTTGACGGAACGGACGGCGGAGAATATCGTTACGGCATAAGGGATTGCCGCTATGAACCTCACCGACAAAATCTTCCACGACGACGAAGCCGCTAGGCTCCATCTTGAGGCCCAACGCTGGCCCGATGGCGCGTATTGCCCGCATTGCGGCGAGTGCGAGAAGGTCACGCTGCTCGGCGGCGTATCCACCAAGCCCGGCACCTACATCTGCAAATCCTGCCGCACCAAGTTCACCGTGACGGTGGGGACCATCTTCGAGCGCTCGCACATTGGCCTCGCCAAGTGGATGCTGGGCTTCCGCCTCATGGCGTCGAGCAAGAAAGGCATCAGCGCCCTTCAACTCAGCCGCTCGCTCGACATCACCTACAAGAGCGCGTGGTTCATGGCCCATCGCATCCGTGAAGCGATGAACCTGGCCCCGGAAGGCCCCCTTGGCGGCGAAGGCAAGACCGTCGAGGCGGACGAAACCTACGTCGGCGGCAAGCGCTCCAACATGCACGCCAAAAAGCGCAAAGAGCGTGATCTTCACGCCGATCAGAAGCTGAAGGTCGTGACCCTTGTCGAGCGCGACGGTTCGGCCCGCTCGTTCCATGTCGCCAACGTCACGGCCAAGACCATCCGCAAGGTGATCGTGGCGAACGTGAGCCGCAAATCCACGCTCATGACCGACGGCGCTAACGTCTATCACCGCGTTGGCGGCGAGTTTGCCGCCCATCGCTGGACCGACCACGTCAGCGGCGAATACGTCCGCCCCGGTGCCGTCCATTCAAACTCTGCCGAGTCCTATTTCGCCATCCTGAAGCGCGGCGTCATGGGGACCTATCATTCGATCAGCGAGGCCCATATGCACCGCTATCTGGCCGAATTTGACTTCCGCTATTCGACCCGCTCGGCCGTTGGCGTGGACGATACCGCCCGCACCAACGAAGCCCTCAAGGGCTCAACTGGAAAGCGCCTGACCTATCGGCGGATTGGTGAAGGCGCGCACGCTTAAGCAAAAGGCTCGGAAGCTGAATCGACTCCGCAGCCGCGAGGTGAAAAAGTCACCCTAGCGGAGGGCGGAATGATTGCTGCGATCACAGCGGGCCTTGAGGGCATCAAGGCGGCAACGGACCTCTTGAAGATCCTGAATGCTACCTCCACGCAAACGCAGATCAATGAGGTCAAGATCGGCCTCCAAAGATCGCTCTTGGAGGCCCAGGGCGGTTTGTTTGCGGCCCAACAGGCGGATGCGGCGTCCCTGGCACGCATACACGATCTTGAACGTCAAATTGCAGAGTTCAAAAATTGGGAAACTGAGAAGGAGCGCTATGAGCTTAAGGCAATCGGGCGCGGTGCCTTTGCCTATGCCCTGAAGGCGCCAGTGGAAAGCAATCAAGGGGGGCCGTGGTATTGCGCCAATTGCTTCGAGAACGGCAAAAAATCGGTCTACCAAAAACAGCCAGGCAACGTGGCCCGGTCGCAACTTGGCATCCCGACGATATATGAGTGTTCCGCCTGCCCCTCTAAGATTTCCCCCTAGAGGATTTCTTGTCGGCCACATCAGGCTGCACCTTGTGCGGCCTTGGCGGCGTTGCCAACGCGTTTTTGAGGCCGCGCTCGAACCGCTCTTGAACGCCGGGCTCGTCTTTGGGAGGGGGTTTGTCGGTCATGGCCAAGCCTAGCGGTGATCCATTTCAAGACCTTTGTACCATGGTCGGGCTGATGACGCTCACCTGGGCTTGGGCGGAAACAACCCTCGCCTTGACCATTGGCGCAATCAACAAGACTGCCGGTCCCATTAAAGGTCATGTGGAACCGCCCCTATCTCTCAAAAACCGGGTCGCGTGCCTGAAGATTGCCTTGCGCGACATAGAGGTCCTGAAACCCCTTCAAGACGAAGGCCGCGCGCTCGCGAAACGCTTCGTTGAGCTTTCCCGCCGTCGCAATGACTTCATTCATGGAGCCGCGTGGCAACATCATGAAGGCGGCTTCGAGGCGATGGGAATCGGGGTCTCCGCCGGGGATTACGCGATCAAGAACCATCGCTTCGATCAAGCGGATGCGGTTGGCCTCACAACTGAGGTCGCCAAACTCCAAGACGACGCGCTGGCATTCATGCTCGCGGTCATCATGGTTCTTGGAGGATAGAACGCCGGCCTGTCGGCTGTTGGCTAACGAATCTGCCATGTTCCGTCAAGTATATAGTTCCCTTGACGTATTAAGAACAAAATAGCAACACCGCCACCCAATTCGCCCCTTTGACCGTGCGCCCGCCCCCTTAGCGATGGACGTGGATCACCGCATAGTGGTCGGCGTACAGGCGTTTCCAGTCCGGACTTGAGTCCAGCACGGCCACCAGGGGACTGGACGGCTGCAGGAAGGACCAACGGATACCGTACTGGCGCACGGCGGCGT
>Ga0182013_10001441_pt1 | contig 32695 bp, 34 predicted proteins | sample 612S2MmetaG_FD_120487 | JGI IMG/M metagenome (GOLD analysis project Ga0182013, IMG submission 120487) | Permafrost microbial communities from Stordalen Mire, Sweden - 612S2M metaG | ecosystem: Environmental > Terrestrial > Soil > Wetlands > Permafrost | place: Sweden: Stordalen | collected... | reverse complement strand
GCGGACTGGGCTGCCTCCCGTCCTCATCCGGGCCGGGTGGCGCCCACCAGACCCGACCAGTCGGCCGACTCCACCCGGACCACGGCCCCGGTGTGCGGGGCGTCGACCATGAGCCCGTCGCCGATGTAGAGGCCGACGTGGTCCACCCCGGTCGGACCCGAGCCGAAGAACACCAGGTCACCCGGCTGCACCGTGGACCCGGTCACGGCCGGCCCGGCGTCGAACTGGTCCTGGGCGACCCGGGGGAGAGCCACGCCGGCGTGGGCGAACGCCGCCTGGGACAGGCCCGAGCAGTCGAACCCGCCGGGGCCGGTGCCACCCCACCGGTAGGGGACGCCGAGTTGGGCCGCCGCGAAGGCCAGGGCGGCGACGACCGCCGTGTCGACCGTCGGGTCGTCGGCGAAGGCGACGGACAGGGTGAGGACCGTGGACACGTAGACGTCGTCGTGGTTGTAGGCGAATACCGCGCCCCGCAGTCCGGCGGCCGACCCGCCACCGTCGGCGCACAGCAGCGCGGCGGACGTGTACGCGGCGTCCACCGGATCGTAGGGCGAGGCCGGGCGGGCGCCCCCGGGTCCGACGACGGCGTAGGCGGCGAAGGTCGAGGGCTCGAACTGGAACGGACCCTCGGCGCCGGCCGGGTTGGCCCCCGAGGAGACGCCCGGGGCGGTGGAACGCCCGCTGTCCGATTCGACGGCGCCGATGGCGGCCAGGACCGACCAGGGGAGTCCGGGACAGGTGGCGGCGGCCGACTGCTCGAGCGCCGCCCACCCGTCCGGCAGGGACGGGTCCCGGCCCCGGTCGCCGGGGGAGACGGTGGTGCCCCCGCCGGATCCGGAGGGCGACGTGACCCCGCCGACGACGGCGGACACGAGCACGGCCACACCGAGCACGGCGGCGATGCAGGACAGGGCGACGACGCCCACCAGTCTGCCCATCGGGGCTCCTCGGATCGAGGGGGGTGGTGAGCGGCGGGCTCAGAGGGGCCGACGCCGGTGACGTGGTCGTCGCGGCGGTGGCTGCGGGATCAGTCCACCACGCTCCGGCGGGCCGGACAAGGGGCGATCCGACCCGGTGTCAGGTCAGGGAGATGCCGGCGTCAGCAGACGTTGCCGGTGGTGGCTCCGGTGCCGTCCACCAACGAGGCCACCAGGTCGAGGTCGGTCGGGTGGCCGAGTCGGAACCGGATGCAGCCCTTGCCCACCGAGTAGCCGGCCAGCCGGTCCCGGTGGGCGGCCACGACGTCGGTGCGGGTCACGTACAGCGACAGGTACCGCTTCTGGCGCTTGAATCCGAGCTCCGCCTCGTCGGCCCGGACGTAGCAGGGCATGCCGTAGCGGAAGTCCTCGGTGAACCCGTCGGGGAGCGTCCGGCACAGGTCGCGCCATGCGGCGATGGTCGACCGGTCCGGCTCCGGCAGCGAGGCGACATAGGCCGTGACCCGGGGGTCCGTGTTCACGCCTGCAGGCTAGGCCGGCGGGCGCCGCGGATCCTGCCCGACCGACGCGTCAGCCGGCTCCGACAGGCCGGGGCTCGGGCGTGGCGCGTTCGGACACCAGGAACGCCCCGTTGGGACAGGCCGCCGCCGCCCGCCGGACCTTGCGCACCGACCGGGCCGAGTCGACGCTGTCGACGACCACCCGGCCGAACCCCCACTGGTCCAGTTCCACGCCGTCGGCGAAGAACAACGCGCAGATGGCGTGGCCGCGGCAGCGGGTGGGGTCGATGCGGACCGTGACCGTCACCGCCATGCGGCACCGTCCGTGGCGGGCGACGTCCGGGGGTCGGGGACGGCCAGCACCGGCGGGTGGTCCGAGCCGCGGCACGGGCCACCGGCCAGGTGGCGCACCACGTCGTCCCCGAAGACCCCGAGGGTCGAGCGGACGAGCCGTACGACCCCGTCGGGGTGGGCGCAGGCGCCGCTGCCGAGCACGGCATCGGCGAGCGCGGACAGCTTCCCGACGGAACGTCGACGGGCCGTGCCGGCGGCCAGGGCCTCCAGGCCGTCGGCCAGCCGGGGCAACCCGGCGACGCAGGAGCCGCACTGACCGGCTGACTCGCCGGCCAGGTAGCGGACGATCCGTGCGGTCTCCCCCAGCGGGCAGGCGTCGTGGGGGAGGACCCCGAGCAGTCCGCACCCCGGCGAGGCGCCCACGCAGTGGAGGGACTCACGGGTGAAGGGCGTCTGCCACGCCTCGTCGCCCCGCACCCAGGTCCCGGCGAACCCGCCGACCAGGACGGCGGCCGGCGGGTTCGTCATACCGCCCGCGGCGAGGAGGTCGCCGATGGTGCCCGGACCCGTGAGTTCGAGGACCTGTCCCGGGTGGGGGACGGCGCCGGCCAGCGTGACCAGGCGCGGTCCGGGGGACGACGGGGCACCGAGGGCGTTCCAGGCGACCGCGCCGATGCGGGCGGCGACCGAGAGCTGGGTGAGGGTCTCGACGTTGGCGACCACCGTGGGTCGGCCCGACGGGCCCACCACCGCCAGGGGACGCGTGGCGAAGCGGGGACGCCCCTCGCCGTGGTCGACGAAGGAGGCGACGGCGGAGGACTCGCCGGCCACGTAGCGGTCGGGGCCCTCCGACAGCCGCCAGGTGGGGTCGGGCTCGCCGGCCCGCACCCGTTCGACGACGGCCAGGGACAGGGCGCCGATCGGGGATCGCGCACTCCGGTGGGCGTGGAGTACGACCTCGTCGACGCCGAGCGACCGGGCCAGGAGCGCCGCGCCGTCGAGCACGAGGTGGGGGCGGTGCCGGCACAGCACGCGGTCCTTCCGGCTCTCCGGCTCGCTCTCGGACGCATTGACGATGAGCACCGGACGTCCCGGGGTCAGCCGCGCCGTCTCGACCTTCCGCCCGAGGGGGAATCCCGCCCCGCCCCGGCCGTCGAGCCGGCTGTCGCGGAGCAGGGCCCGGATGCGGACCCCGTCGTACGGTGGAAGTTCGCCCCAACGGCTGCGGTGGCCACGGAGCTCCTCGGATCCGGCGGATGCCGCTGGCCCCGACAGGACCAGTGCGCCGTCACCGCCGAGTGCGCCGATCCGCACGGGGGCCACGGGCCGGTCGGTCGACGGCGTGACGGCGGCCGCCAGGTCCGGGGTCACGGTCATCGGTCCGGGAGCCCCGGGCCACGGGTGAGCGCACCCGCCACCCAGCGGGTGGACTGCAGCACCACGACCACCAGACCGGACGCGGCATAGACCCAGCGGAGCGAGGACCCGTCGCTTCCGGCGGTGGCGCCGTGGGCGAGTGACACACAGAAGACGAGCACGGCGGCCGAGTGCACGGGGAACCACACCGCCCGGCCGATCGACCCGGCCAGACCCGCGGTCGCCACCACCAGGAGCAGGCCGTAGAGCGCGAGGGTGCCGAGCGCCACCGGGGTCGGCTTGAAGTGGGCCCCCCAGGGCACGAATGCGCCGGACCACCCCACCCCCGCGTAGCGGTCGAGGGCGAGGGCCGCCACGTGGCCCGCCACCAGGGCGACGGTGCCCGCGGCCAGGGCGACGTGGGCCCACAGGATGCCGGCGGCCGACGGCCTCCGGAACCGGGCCCGCCACGGGTGACGCAGCCACAGGCCGAGCACGACGGTCCCGGTCAGGGCCAGGTAGGCGGCGACACCGAGCCCGCGCCCGAGGATCCAGGGCAGCATCCGGTCGTGGAGCAGCGACCCGCCCCGGGCCCCGACGATCCGTCCGATGAGGAGCGAGGCGAGCAGGACGCCGGCCAGCAGACCGGCCGTCCGGGCCAGGTCGCCGGCCGTGCGCGCCGGTGGTGCGGGGGTGGGCGCCGCCGGTCGCCGCGGGGTCTGCGGCTCGAAGGGTGCGGTGGTCGGCGCCGATGACGACGGATCGAGCTCGGGCACCGCGAGCGGCGTGCGTGCTCCCCGTACGGGCGCCGACGGGGCGACGGCCGTGGGGCGCGGGGTCACGGCGCCCACCAGACGACGTGGGGCGCCAGGGCGGCACTGGCCGCGACGTCCCCGTCGGAGGTCACCCAGAGTGCGGCCACACCGCTCCGGGCGGCCGCCTCGGCGATGCCGGGTGCCCCTCGGAGGAACAGGTCCTTGGCGACGACCTCGGCGTCGGCGGTGTCGGGGGCCACCACGGTGACGGCGGCCAGGCCCTCGCCGCCGGGCCGTCCCGTCGCCGGGTCGATGAGGTGATGGGCCGGGGCGTCGCCGGCCCGCCACCGACGGAGCCGGGTGGAGGAGGTGGCGCACCCGACGTCGCGCAGCGCCAGCACCGCCACCGGTCGCTGGCCACCGGCGGGATCCTCGACGGCGACCCGCCACCCGTCATCCTCGGGCCCGGTGCCCGAGCAGTAGCAGTCGCCCCCGGCGTCGAGGAGGAAGTCGTCGAGCTCGGCGGCGAGGAGGTCGGTGGACCAGCGGACCGCCAGTGACTTGGCGATCCCGCCCAGGTCGACCGGCACGCCCCCGAGGTGGAGCTGCAGCCGGCGCCCACTGCGGAACCGGGGCGTCCACGGACCGGGAGCCTCCCGTCCCGAGACGGCACCGCCGGTCGTGACCCCGCCGTCCTCGAACGGCAGGCTGCGGTCGTAGCCGAGCCGCACCAGATCGTCCAGGACGCGGGGGTCGAACCGGCCGCCGGTGGCCAGGTAGGCCCGGTGGGCGGCTCGGACGGCGTACAGCAGGACCGCGGGAACGTCGTGCCAGGCGTCGGGACGGGTGTTGGCCTCCATCAGCGGACTGGTGGGGTCGAACCGGGTGCAGGCGGCATGGACCGCCGGGAACACGTCGAGCGCCCGCGCCACCACCGGGTCGGCGGCGCTCCGGTCGTCCCCGGGCCGTCCGAACAGGGTCACGTCGGACGCCATGGCCCGGACGGTGCCGATCACGGCGGCCGGCGCCGTCGTGCCGACCGACGTCACGGCTTGGCGCCCGAGGCGCCGGTCGAGGTGGTCACCGGTGGGGGCGTGGTGGCCGGAGGGGAGGTGGCCGGCGGGGACGTGGCCGGCGGGGACGTCGGGGCCGGCGCCGCGGGTGCCGCCGCAGCTGCCGCCGGGGCCTCCGGTGCGGAGCCGCCGCCCGCGACCTGGGCGGACGCCCCCACGGACTGGCCCGTCGTGCCGCTCGAGGCGGAGAACGTGGTCGAGCCGGCGGCCGACGTCCCGGTCGCACCGGCCGCACCCGGGGTTCCGGCCGGCGTCGTGGTCGCCGCCCCCGGGGCACCCGGTGTGGCCGCGCCCGGTGTCGTCGTGCCGGGCCCCCCACCGCCGCCCAGGGCCGCCAGCTGGCCGCGGGCCGTGGCGATGGTCTGCTGCAGTTGGGCCATGGCCGCCCGGTCGGCCGCGATCTGCCCGGACACCTGGGCCGCCGCCCCGGCGCTGTCCGTCGACGGGGTCGCGCCCGCCGCCCAGGCCACGGTGACCGTGGTGACGCCGGCGGTGGCCGCCGCCGCCAGGGTCGACGCCGCGGCCCGGGTACCGGAGCGGCGCCGGGGTGCGCCGTTGCGTCGGCGATCAGTCATCGGAGCCCCCGGTGCCTCCGTGGCCACCGTCGTCGCCACCACTTCCGTCGTCGCCGCCACCGTCGTGGCGGGGCTGCGTGGTCGTGGTGGTGGGTGCCGTGGTCGGCGACGTGGTCGTCGGCACCGGGGGAACGGTGGTCACCACCGTGGGCGGCTCGGTCGGGGAGGTGTTCCCCTCGTCGCCGGTGGACGCCTCCGACCCCGAGTCGTTGCCGGAGGACCCGGGGGTGGAGGTCGGCTCGGTGGACTCCGGGCCGCGTGACCCCGGTGTCGGGCCGCCGCCGGTGGTGGTGGGCGTCGTCGAGGGGTCGACCACCGGGTCCTGGGCTGCCGTGCGGTGGTGGTCCTCGGCGCGGACGGCGTCCCGGAGGTGCCGGGCGGTGGCCGTCAGGCCGGCGATGTCCGACGCCAACCGCTGCTCCTGGGCCTGGGCGGCCACCACGGACGGTGGGGTGGCGGGCGAGGCCGACGCCGCGGCGGTGCCGACGCCGGTGGCCACACCCCCCACGGCGAGGGCGGCGATGACGAGATTGCTCAGGGGGACGGGCATGCCGGCACCGACTTTCCGGAGGGGTCGGGGAACGCAGAGAAGGAGGACACCACCACGGAGAGTGATAATGGGGGCCGTGTCGCAGGTAGGTCCATGGTCGGTGGTGTCCCCTCTCGGCCGGGCGGGGGGGGTCCGCCCGGCACGGTCTGCACCCCCTCCATCGTCCGTCGGGCGCCCGCGTCACACCCGATCCGGGAATCGGCACACGTGCCGTGCGGACGGGGCCGACGGTCGGGCGGTCGGTACACTCGGACGTCCGCCGCGCGTGGCGGACGGGGAGGAAGCACCATGCTCAGCACCATGCAGGACGGGCCGCTCCTGATCAGCGGCATCCTTCGCCACGGCCAGCAGGTCTACGGGGCCAGCCGGGTGGTGACCATCACCGGGCCCGAGGCCGAGTCGGTGGAGGCCACCTTCGCCGAGGTGGCCCGCCGCTCGGAGCAGCTGGCGAAGGCGCTGGGTCGCCTGGGGGTCGGCGACTCGGACCGGGTGGGGACCTTCCTCTGGAACAACCAGACCCACCTCGAGGCCTACCTGGCCGTGCCGGCCATGGGGGCGGTGCTGCACACGCTCAACCTCCGGCTCTTCCCGGAGCAGCTGGCCTACGTCATCAACCACGCCGAGGACCAGGTCATCATCTGCGACGCCTCCATCGCCGGCCTGCTGGCCCGGGTGCGCGACCAGATCCCGACCGTGCGCCACATCGTCACCGTGGGCGCCGGCGACACCGCTGCGCTCGGGGACACGCTGGACTACGAGTCCCTGTTGGCCGCGGAGGAGCCGGGCTACGACTGGCCCCGACTCGACGAACGGCAGGCCGCGGCCATGTGCTACACGTCCGGCACCACCGGCAATCCCAAGGGTGTGGTCTACAGCCACCGGTCGACCTTCCTGCACACCATGGCCATCACCGCGGGCAGCTCGCTCGGGATCAGCGAGCGGGACAGCGTCCTGTCGATCGTCCCGATGTTCCATGCCAACGCCTGGGGCACCCCCTACGGCGGGTTCATGACCGGTGCCGACATGATCATGCCCCAGCAGTTCCTCCAGGCCGCCCCGCTGTCGGCCATCATCGACCGGTTCCGGCCCACCATCTCCGCCGGGGTGCCCACCATCTGGAGCGATCTGCTCCGGTACTCGCAGACGAACCCGGTCGACCTGTCCAGTCTCCGGATGATCACGGCCGGGGGAGCGGCCGTGCCGCGCCAGCTCATCGAGCGGTTCCGGGACGAGCTCGGCGTCCAGATGGTCCAGGGCTGGGGCATGACCGAGACGAGCCCGCTGTGCTCGCTCGCCACTCCGCCGCGCCAGGCCGGTCCGGACGAGGAGATCGAGTGGCGGGCCAAGACGGGCCGCATCGTGCCCGGGGTCGAGGTGCGGATCTGCGCCGACGACGGCACGGTCCTCCCCAACGACGGGGAGGCGGTGGGGGAGTTCGAGGTCCGGGGCCCCTGGATCACCGGGTCCTACTACGGTGACCCGTCCCCCGACCGGTTCCACGACGGCTGGCTGCGCACCGGCGACATCGGGTCGCTCGACCCGCTGGGCTACATGCAGATCAGCGACCGCAGCAAGGACGTCATCAAGTCGGGCGGGGAGTGGATCTCGTCGGTCGAGCTCGAGAACGAGGTGATGGCCCATCCCGGCGTGGTCGAGGCGGCCGTGATCGCCGTGCCCGATGAACGGTGGAGCGAGCGCCCCCTGGTCGCCGTGGTGCTGGAGGACGGTGTGGACGTCTCGCCCGACGAGCTGCTCGAGTTCCTCACGCCCCGGGTGTCGCGGTGGTGGCTGCCCGAGCGCTGGGCGATCATCGAGGAGGTGCCGAAGACGAGTGTGGGCAAGTTCGACAAGAAGGTCCTCCGGGCCCGTCACGCCGACGGTGGGCTCGAGGTCATCGAGGTCGATCTCACCACCCGCAGCTGAGGTGCCCGACCTCGACGAGCTGGCCGGCCGGCTGGAGGCGATCGCCGAGGACCTGGCCGACGCCGCCCTCGACCGCCTCCGCCAGAACGCCGACAGGCTCCGGTCCGGGGGTGAGCCCGACCCCGGCCTGGCCGCCGAGGAGAAGCGCATCACCCGGGCCCGTCGGGCCGTCGAGAAGGCGGCGACGCTCCTGGGCGCGCGACCCTCCGGTGGCTTCGACGAGGGCCCCTGAGTGACCCCGGCCGCCGTTCGACCGGCCGGCCCGTGACCGGCGGACCGGAGGCGGAGGAACCCGGGGACGGTCCCCGGCACTCGGTCGAGTTCTACCGTCGCACGTTGGGCGAGCGCACCACGCGCCCGGGCGAGAAGGTGTTGATCCGTTGCGTCGACGGGCCCCGACGGGCGGTGTTCGAGATCTTCCCGCCCCGCCTCGAGATCCCCCACCACGGGGGCGTCTACGTGCTGGTGGACGACGGTCCCGTCCACGGGTGGACCTACCGGTTCGTCACCGCGCCCTGATCGCGGATCGTCTCCGGCCCGGCCCTTCCGGTGTCCGGCGGTTGCCCCCGGTGCCGGTCGGGCAGGATGAGACACGATGACTGGTCCCCCGACGCCGGTGCGTCCACCCGACGGGCCGTCGCTCTTCGAGCGGGTCGACCGGTGGCCGACGGCACTGGTGGGCGCCGCCGCCCTCATCGTCGCGGTGGCCGCCGCCCCCCACCGGGCCGGGGACGCCGCCGGCCAGGTGTGGCCGCCCTTCGTCCTGGTCACCGGCCTGCTGCTGGTCGGCCTGGTGGCGGACGGCGACGGGCTCTTCGCCCGGGCCGGCCGGGCCCTCGCCGACCTGGCGCCGGGCGGGCGGTCGCTGTTCGTCGGAGGGTGCCTGACCGTGGCGGTGGTCACCGCCGTGCTCAACCTCGACACCGCGGTGGTCTTCCTGACGCCCGTGTTCGTCCATGCCGGGCGCCGGACGGGGACGCCGGACGGGCCGCTGGTGGTGGCCTGCATCCTGGTGGCCAACGCCGCCAGCCTGCTCCTGCCGGGCTCCAACCTGACCAACCTCCTGGTGCTCGGCCACCTCCACCTGACCGGTGGGCAGTTCCTGGCCCGGATGGCGCTCCCGTGGACGGTGGTCGTGGTGGTGACCGTCGCGGTGGTGGCCGGTGCCGGCCGCCTCCCGTCCGGCAAGCCGGTGCCGGACGGGCCTGCCGGTCCACCCGTCGTCGTGGGCCTCGGCGCCGCGGCCGTGGTGGCGGCCACCGTCGCCGTGCTGGTGCTGCGGGACCCGGCGATCCCGGTGCTGGTGATCGGGGCCGCCGCCGCCGGGGTCCGGGTCGTCACCGGACGCGCCCGGCCGGACGACGTGGGCCGCACCCTCGGGGTACCGGTGCTGGTCGCCCTGTTCGGCATCGCCGTCGCCCTGGGCACCCTCGGGCGCTCCTGGTCGGAGCCGTCTTCCCTGCTCGCCCACCTCGACGCACCGGGCACGGCCGTGGTGGCCGCGCTGACGAGCGTCCTGGTCAACAACCTCCCCGCGGCCTCGCTGCTGGCGGCCCGGACCCCGCCGCACCCGTTCGCCCTGCTGCTGGGACTCGATGTCGGGCCCAACCTGTTCGTCACCGGGTCGCTGGCCTGGGTGCTGTGGTGGCGGACCACCCGGTCGGCGGGCGTCCGGCCCCCGACGACCCGGGCGGTCGTGCTCGGCCTGGTGTCGGCGCCGGTGGCCGTGACGGCCGGGCTGCTGGCGCTGTCGGTGACCGGGCTGCGGGGCCACTGACCCGCGCCGTGTCAGCCGCGGGGGATGGTGACCGCGGTGGTCGCGGCCGGCGACACGATGGCGTCACCGGTCGCCCCCGACCGGTCGTCGGAGCCGTCGTCACCGGAGCCGTCGTCGGAGCCCCCGTCGTCCGAACCTCCGGGCCGGGTGGTGGTCGGGGTCGACCCGGGGGCCGTGGTCGGCGTGGTGCCGCCCGATCCGTCGTCGGAGCCGTCACCCGGACCGTCGTCCGAACCCGGTGTGGTGCCGCCCGAACCGTCGTCGGACCGGGGTGCCGTCGTCGGGGTGGTGACCGTCGCCCCGACGCCGGTCGACGCCGGGTTGCCCGAACGCCCGCCTCCGGTGGACGAGCTGCCGGTGCCGGTGCCACCGGCCCCCCCGGACCCGGTCGATCCGCCGGTGCCCGGGGGACCGGTACCGGTCGTGCCCCCCGGTCGGGTCGTGCCGCCCGGGGCAGCTCCCGGGCCGACGGCGGCGCCCGGCGGTGCTCCGGCGAGCGCCGCGGCCCGGGCGAGCGCGAGCGCGGCCGACGTCTGGATGGTGGCCCGATCGGACGGTGACAGGTCCGCGAGCTCACTGCGCAGCAGGGCGGACGTCGTGCGGATGCGGACGGCGTCGCCCGCCGCCAGGGCGGCGTCCAGCTGGGCGAGCGTGCCCCGGGCGGCGGCCAGGGCCGGCGAGGTGACGGGCAGACCCAGGTCGTAGGCGACGGCCCGGGTGGGGCCGGGGAGGTGGTCGGTCGCCACCGCGGCGGCGGCCATCCCGCTCGTGGCCAGGACGGCGACCGCCACCGCGGCGGCGACCGGGTGACGGAGGCGGTGGAGCGTCCCGCCGCGCTGTCCCCAGCGGGCGGACGTGGCCAGGGGGACCACCGGGGTCGACGCGTCGCGTCCGGTGGCGACGGCGACGGCGGCCGCGGCCCGGTCGTCGAGGGCCCGGTGGAGGGCTGCCATGGCATCGGGGCCCGGGGCCACCGGCTCCGGGGCCAGCACCTCGCCGAGGGCGGCCAGGAGGGTGGCGTCGTCCAGGAGATCGGTCACGATCCCACCTGCTCGACCTGGAGCAGCAGGCCCCGGAGGCGCTCGAGGGCGCGTGACTGGGCGGTGCGCACGGCGCCGGGTCGCATGTCGAGCACGTCGGCGACCTCCTCGGCACTGAGGCCGGCGACGACCCGGAGCTCGAGGAGCTCACGGTCCCGCTCGGCCAACCGGGCGAAGGCCGACCGCACGGCCGCGCGCTCCTCGCCCAGGACCACCGACTCGAGGGGATCGGTGGCGTCGATCTCCCGGCGGGCGGGAAGGTCCCGACGGCGGTACGACGTGCGTTGGCGGTCCAGCACCACATGGCGCAGGACGCCGAACAGCCAGGACTCGGGGCTAGCGCCGGTGGCGCCCAGTCGGTCGATGCCGGCCACGGTGCGCGTCAGGGCCTCGGAGACGGCGTCCTGCGCCTCCTCGGTCGTCGCCACCCGGCGTTTCGCATACGCGAGCATCGATGGGTACACCCGTCGGTAGAGCGTCTCCCAGGACAGGGGGTCTCCGGCGCGCAGGCGCCCGACCTCACCCTCCTGTTCGACGGTATCGTCCACGTCACCCCACCCATCGTCCGGTGGGGCACAGCGTTACACGGCGCCCCGGCCCGCGCGCCGACCGACCGGCGCCGTGGGCTGAGCATCGGCAGGTCACCGCCACCGCTTTAACCGGGCCGGCCCCCGGTGCCCGGGCGGGGGTCAGGCGGCCGCGGCGGTCGCCGGCAGGACCGCGGCGGCCACCTCCTCGGCCGGGTCGCGCCCCTGGGTGCGTTCGGGCAGCAGCAGGACCGAGGCCCCGAGGAAGCACACGCCGCCGACGAAGGTGCCGAGGGTGGTCCACGAGGCGGACCGCACGGTGCCGGAGGCGACGTACCGGGCGGCGACGGCGGAGACGCCGAAGGCGATCGAGCCGGCCAGGTTGCCGGCCACGATCCACCACGACAGGTCCTTCGGCATCCACCGGGCGGCACCGTGGCAGACCTCCGCCCACGAGAGGTAGCTCGATACCAGGAAGCAGACGGAGCCGAGGGCGTCCGGTCGCCAGACGGCATGGTTGAGGGCACTGGCGCTGGTGGCGGACACCGTCAGGGCGTGTCCGGTGCTGACGTTGAAGAAGAGGGTCCCGATCGTCTGGACGGCGGCCGCCAGCCAGTCGATCCGGTGGGGGGACCAGGTGGCCAGGCGCCGGAGACGGGCACCGGCCCCGGGTAGCGCGGGGTCGTCGGCCCCCACCACCTGCGCGTACTGCAGCAGGCCCGCGGTGGTGAAGAACACGGAGCCCACGAAGTAGACGGCGTTGTCCGTCGTGCCCCCGACGGCGGTGGCCAGACCCGGGACGGCCGCCACGGCGAAGCACGCCGATCCGACGGCGAACAGGACGCCCATCCACCAGCCGAGGGCGTGCGGCGCCCACCAGGTCCCCTCACCGGGCGACGCCGACCGCTTGCGGAGGTGGCGCGAGTCCCAGACGGCCCGGACCCCGTCGCGGCCCACCAGGGTGAGCTCGGTGGTGAAGGGGCCGAAGCCGCGCGCGGCCTCGGCCCTCCAGCCCTCGGGTGGCGACCGACGCCAGTCGTGGATCACGGGAGCGCGAGGTCGTGCACCGCCCGTGCGGCGGCCCGTTGGCGAGGGGTGAGGTCGGCGTCCGGTGCCGGAGTCACCAGCGACCAGTGACCCCCGACCGGGCAGTGCTGGAACCGCCACCACCCGAGGCGGAGCGACGTCAGCGACATGCCGGGAATCCACAGAGTGGTGAACAGGTGGCCCCGGCGGCAGCGCACGACCACGTCGCCGGCCACGCCGTAGCCGCGGCGGCGGAGCACCACGACCTCGGCCACCACCGTCGCCAGGCCCACCACCAGTCCGATCCGTCGCCGTCGGCGATGCCCGTCCGTGCGATCCATGGCCTTCCTCCACTCGCGGTCGCCCGAGAACCTACTTCGGGCGCACCGACCGGGGCGGCGCGGTCAGTCGTCGTCGGTGGGGGTGAACGCGAAGCCGCCGGCCAGGACGGCCAGGAAGGCGGCGACGACCTCGGGGTCGTACGCGGTGCCGCTGCCGGACTCCACCACCTCGCGCGCCCGGTCGGTGCCGAGGGCGGCCCGGTAGGGGCGACGGGAGGCGACGGCCTGGAACGTGTCGGCCACCGCCATGATGCGGGCCTCGAGGAGGATGTCCGTGCCGGCCAGTCCCTGGGGGTACCCGGAGCCGTCGAACCGCTCGTGGTGCTGGTGGATGATCTCCGCGATCGGCCACGGCCAGTCGAAGTGGCCGGCGATCTCCCAGCCCAGGGTGGCGTGCCGGCGGACCACCGCCATCTCCTCGTCCGCCAGGCGTCCCGGACGGCACAACAGGTCGATGGGCACACCGATCTTCCCCACGTCGTGGATCCGGGCGCCGAAGGTCAGGCCGTTGAGGCGGTACTCGTCGAGGCCCATCTCGACGCCGATGGCCCGGGCCAGCTCGGCCACCAGCGCCTGGTGCCCCGCGGTGTACGGGTCGCGGGACTCGACCACGGCCGCCACCAGGTCGATCGAGTTGACGAAGGCCCGCCGCAGCTCCCGGCGGCTCCGCAGGCGGGCGATGCCGTTGCCCAGGGTCGAGGTCAGGTCCTCCAGCGTCGCCACGCTGTGCGCGTCGAAGGCGCCCGACTCGCCGGAGTAGACGGCCAGGATGCCGTCGAGCTCGCCGTCCACGAAGACCGGCAGGCTGGCCAGGGAGCGCAGACCCCGGGCGAGCGCCCGCTCGCTCCACGGCGAGCAGTCGGGGTCGGTGGTCAGGTCCCTCGAGACGGCCGTGCGCCCGGTGCGCGAAGCGACGCCCGTCGGACCGAGGCTGTAGGGCCCACCACCGGTCGAGATCACCAGCCCGTCGAGGTAGTCGGCGAGTTCGGCACTGCAGGCCACCGGGACGACCCGGGCGTCGCCGCCCACCTGGAGCGGGGACTTCCGGCCGTACCAGGCGAGCCGGTAGCCGCCCTCGTCGACGGCGACCTGGCACATGTCCCGCAGGAGCGTGTGCTCGTCGTCCGCCCGCGCCACCAGGGCGTTGCCCGCCGACAGGGTGTCGGTGGCCCGGCGCTCGGACACCTCCTCCTCGACGTCCCGCAGCGACACCACGGCCAGTCGTATCCCGTCGGGTCCCTCGGAGGCATGGGCGCCGAGGGTCATCCACCGCTGGCCGCCGTCACGACGGCGTACCCGGACCCGGTCGAGCCGGACCGGCACTCCGCTCTCGAACAGATCGGTCCGGATCGTCACCATGTCGGCGTGGTCGAGTTCGAACAGCAGACCGGCCGTGGCGCGGCCGACGAGCTCGTCGGGCGACCAGCCGAGTTCGGTCTCGACCGAGGGGGAGACCCACGTGAACCGGCCCGTCCCGTCGGAGGTGTAGACGACCTCGGACACGTTCTCGGCCACCAGTCGGTAGAGGGCCTCGGAGGCGTCCCGCTCCTGTTCGACCAGGACCCGCTTCGAGATGTCCCGCAGGCTGACGACGGTGCCCACCCCGCCCGTGCCGTCCTCGTCGGGCAGCGTCTGGGCCCGGGTCTCGCACCAGACGAACCCCCCGTCCTTGCGGAGGTAGCGCATCCGGAGCGTGAGCGGATGTCCGGCCCGGGACCGGCCCCGCGCGTGGTGGAGCTGCGAGCGGTCACCGGGGTGGACCAGGAAGTCACCCAGCCGGCCGACGGCCTCCTCCGGGGTCCAGCCGAGCAGTCCGAACAGGTTCGGCGACACCCACTCCAGGATGCCGTCGCGCGACTGCAGGACGACGTCGGCGACGTTGTCCACCAGCAGCTCGAACCGACGGTGCTGCTCGTACCGCTCGGTGGCGTCGCGCCAGGTGACGGCGACCCCGTCCCCGACCGCGGAGGCCCGGACGTCGAAGCGTCGGAGCGACGTCCCACCCCGGACGGCGGGGTAGGGGTGCTCGTCGAGGACCAGCGGGAGTCCCGACTCGACGACCTCGGCCAACAGGGCGATGAAGCCGGCAGCGCGGAGCTCGGCCCGGCGCTCGCCGAGCCGGCTGCCCAGGAGCGTGACGCGGGCGGAGGTGCCGAATGCGGCCGCCCGCCGGTTCAGGTCGGCGTAGACGAAGTCGACGATCCGGCCGTGGGCGTCCCGTACCGGCTGGAGGAGGATCCACGGATCGAGGAGGGCGTCGATGACCGCCCGGTCGGGCGCCGGCAGGGGACCCCGCGGGTGCGACCCCGGGTCGCGCTCACTGGTCGATGTCGAGATGTCCACTACCCGTCCTGCCGCCATGGGACAAGGCTCGTCGCTCGGAGAAGTGTATCTCTAGGGTACATCGGCCCTATTTTGCAGGGGTCATGGACCGGCCCTGGGTGTCCGGAAGGTGACTAAAACGACCAATGCATGAACGAAAGGTGAACGTAGGGTAAACTGCAGGCATGGACTTCACACCCGGAAGAGCACAGAACTGGTGCATCGACCCCTACGGTGTCCACGAGGCCCGCTGGTTCTCCCAGGGCAATCCGACGGCGTTGGTGCGTGACCACGGGGTCGAGTCCCAGGACCCACCCCCCGAGTCGTCGTTCGGGCACACCTGGGAGACCCTGCCGCCGGCACCGTCGTCGGCCCCGGACACCCGTCCCGACGGCCGCCACGGGCACCGGCGCCGGCCCGCGCTCAACCGTCGGTGAGTCCGTTGACGGCGTCGATGAGCTGACGCAGGCGCCCGTAGTGGACCTTGTCGAACCGGAGGGCGAGCCGGGCCAGGTCCACCCCGTCGTCGTCGGCCCGTTCCGGCGGTAGCGGATCGACCTTGCGGATGATCCCGGACGTCACGATGTCGGCGAAGCGGCGGTTGAGGTCGGCCAGCTGCGCCTTGTCCGGGTGGATGGCCATGCGCAGGACGAGCAGGTCGCCGACCCACCGGCACGACCGGTAGTTCCGGTAGAAGGCGAGCAGTTCCCCGCTGGCCGTCCCGACGTCGTCCGTGATGGTGAAGAAGGCCCGGTCGTCCGGGGCCACCAGCCCCCGGGGTTCGACCTCCTCGGCGAGGAACCGGCTCCAGCCGTCCCAGTAGGTTCCGCCCGGCACGTCGAGCAGCACCACCGGCGCCGGCTCGGCCTTGCCGGTCTGGAGGAGGGTCAGCAGCTCGAAGCCCTCGTCCAGGGTGCCGAAGCCCCCGGGCAGCACGATGAACCCGTCGGACTCCTTCAGCAGCATGAGCTTGCGGGTGAAGAAGTAGCGCATCTCGACCAGCTTGGGATCCTGGGCGATGAACCGGTTGGCCCCCTGCTCGTGGGGGAGCCGGATGTTGACCCCGATCGACTGCTCGCGGCCGGCGCCCTCCATGCCGGCGGCCATGATGCCCGGGCCCGCCCCGGTCACCACCATCCAGCCCGCGCCCGCCATGGTGGCGGCCAGGGCCCGGGCCTGCCGGTAGGCCGGGTGGTCGGGCTCGGTGCGGGCCGAACCGAAGATGGTGACCTTCTTGCGGCGGCGCAGTGGCTGGAAGACCCGGAACGCCTCGGCCATCTCGGCGAGGGCGGTGTCCGCCACCTTGAGGTCGATGACGTCGGTGCCCGCCCGGGCGAGGTTCGCCACCGTGTCGAGCATCGACCGGTAGAGGCGGCGCTCGGTGGGGGTCCGGGCGCCGGCCAGCAGCGCCTCGAAGCCGTCCGGCACCTCGGCCACCCTGTCCACCCCGGAGCCGTCGACGGCGGCTTCGAGCTCCCCCTCCTCGAACGAGGAACCCGTCATGTCAGTGGGCGCCGGCGAGCACGGACCCCTGGCCGTCGGGGTGGGTGACCCGTCCGTAGAGGGTGGTGCGCTGGACCAGGGTGCGGCCCAGGGGGGTGACCATGGCCCGGAAGGCGTCGGCGTCCATCATCTGCCCGTGACTGGCGCCGGCGGCGCGCGAGATGTTCTCGTCGATGAGGGTGCCTCCGAGGTCGTTGACCCCGGCCCGGAGCAGCTGGCGGGCTCCCGAGGCGCCGAGCTTGACCCAGCTGAGCTGGATGTTGTCGATCGCTCCCCGGTAGGCGATCCGCCCGACGGCGTGCATGAGGAGCGTCTCGCGGAAGGTGGGACCCCGTCGGGACCGCTGCTGGAGGTAGAGGGGTGTGGCCATGTGCACGAACGGCAGCGGTACGAACTCGGTGAACCCACCGGTCTCGAGCTGCAGCTCCCGGGTGCGGACCAGGTGGCGGGCCCACGACCGGGGCTGTTCGATGGCCCCGAACATGATGGTGACGTTGGAGTTGAGGCCGACGGAGTGGGCGGCCCGGTGCGCCTCCAGCCACTGCTCCGTGTCGATCTTGTCGGGGCACAGGATGGCCCGGACCTCGTCGTCGAGGATCTCGGCGGCCGTGCCGGGCAGGGTCCGCAGCCCGGCGTCGCGCAGCAGGACCAGGTACTCGGCCAGGGACACCTCGGAGCGCCGGGCGCCCTCGGTGACCTCCAGGGCCGTGAACCCGTGGATGTGGATCGTGGCCGACGCCTCGCGCACGGCCTGGATGACCTCGAGGTAGTACCCACCGTCGAATTTGGGGTGGATGCCGCCCTGGAGGCAGACCTCGGTGGCCCCCATGGCCTCGGCCTCGGCCACCCGGTCCGTGATCTCGCTGAGCTCCAACAGGTAGGGGGTGCCGCGGAGGTTGAGCGACAGGGGCCCCTTCGAGAAGGCGCAGAACTTGCACTTGAACGTGCAGACGTTGGTGTAGTTGATGTTGCGGTTGGCGACGAAGGTGACCTCGTCGCCCACGATGTCGTGGCGGAGCTGGTCGGCCACCTCGGCGACGGCGCGGACCTCGGGGCCCCGGGCGCCGAACAGGGTCACGATCTCGTCCTCGTCCACCGTGCGGCCGGCCAGCACACCGTCGAGCACTTCGGCCACTGCGCCGTGGGTGGAGGCCAGGGTCACGACCTCGGGCCGGACGGCGGCCGTGGTGGCGACGAACGGCGGGAGCAGGTCGGGCGGGGGCACCTCTCCCCCCGAGGTCCAGGGGTGGTCCCGGCCCAGGCCCTCGGCGTCGGAGGCGTCGAGCACGGGGAACCGGAGCGCGGGGTCGAGCCACCGGTCCGGGTCGAGGGCGAATTCGGGGTAGAGGGTGAGCCGGGGCGCCAGCACGTGACCGGCCGCCTCGGTGGCCGCCCGCAGGATGCCGAGGGCCGGCCAGGCGCGCTCGGGGTTGACGTGGTCGGCGGTCACGGGCGAGACGCCGCCCCAGTCGTCGATGCCGGCCGCCACCAGGGGGCCCAGCTCGTCGGAGAGGTTGGGCGGAGCCTGCAGGTGGATGTCGTCGGGGAGCAGGAGCCGGGCCGCGGCGATGGTCCACAGGAATTCGTCGGTCGGGCAGGCCGGGTGGCGGTGCATCGAGGTCCCGGCCTTGGGCAGGAAGTTCTGGACGATCACCTCCTGGACGTGCCCGTGCCGGGCATGGCTGGCGGCGATGGCCTCGAGCGTTTCGAGCCGGTCCTGGCGGGACTCGCCGATCCCGACCAAGAGGCCGGTGGTGAAGGGGATGCCCGCGTCGCCCGCGGCCTCCAGGGTGGCCAGCCGGCGGGCGGGCACCTTGTCGGGAGCCGAGCGGTGGGCGTCGAGGTCGGGGTTGGTCGACTCGAGCATCATCCCCTGGCTGGCCGACACGGTCCGCAGCCGGGCGAGGTCGGCGGCACCGAGCGCGCCGGCGTTGGCGTGGGGGAGGAGGCCCGTCTCCTCGAGCACGGCGGCGCAGGCGGCGGCGAGGTAGGCGACGGTCGAGTCGTAGCCGTGGTCGCGCAGCCAGTCGGCGGCCGCCGGGTAGCGGTCCTCGGGTCCCTCGCCGAGGGTGAACAGCGCCTCGTGGCAGCCGGCGGCCCGTCCGGCCCGGGCGATCCCGAGGACCTCGTCGATCGACAGGTAGGGGGACTCGAGGCGGGCCGGCGCCTTGGCGAACGTGCAGTAGCCGCACCGGTCCCGGCACAGCATGGTCAGGGGGATGAACACCTTGGGCGAGAACGTGATCCGGGTGCCGAACGCGGCGTCGCGGACGGCGGCGGCCCGGCCGGCGAGCTCGTCGATCGGGGCGGCCAGGAGCTCGTGGTGCGAGACGTCGGCCCTGGGGGAGGTCCGGGGCGAACCGGGGGTGGCGGGCATCGGGGCCACCTTATCGGAGGCCTTCCGTCGGCCCGCTCGGGCCGACGGAAGGACGGGGACGCCCGGTCACGCCACGGCGTCGGGGGTGAGGTCGCCGAGGGCGTCGGCATCGACCAGCCAGACGAGGTCGTCCGCGGTCACCCGCCCACCCGGCAGGTCCTCGCCCGCCACGATGCGGGCCAGCGCGTCGTGCTTCGACGCACCGGCCACGGTCACGACGACGCGGCGGGCGCGGGCGATCCCGGCGAACGTCAGCGTGATCCGCTCGTGCGGGTTGACGGCGTTCGGGTCGGTGTTGGCCGCCACCAGGTGGCCGGCACCGGTGTCGGCCACCGCCGTGGAACCCGGGAAGAGCGAGGCCGTGTGGCCGTCCGGTCCGAGGCCGAGGTGGACGAGGTCGGGCCGGCCGATCGCCTCGACCAGGCGCTGGTAGGCGGCGGCCGCCGCCGCGGGCTCGCCGCCGACGTACATCGGGTGGTCGGCGTGCACCGGTCCGACGGCGTCGATGAGGACCTCGGTGATCATCCGGTGGTTGGAGTCGGGGTCGTCGGGAGGCACGCAGCGCTCGTCACCCAGGAAGAGGTCGACCCGGTCCCAGGGCAGGCCGGGGCGGCCCGCCAGGGCCCGGTAGCACTCGGTGGCGGTGCCGCCGCCCGAGAGGAAGAGGGAGTACGCCGCACCGGCGGTGGCCAGTCCCCGGGTCACCAGGTCGGCGAACGACTCCGGCACCGACTCGACCAGGACGACGGTGCCGTTCACGCCGTCACCGGACACCCCGGCCGCGCCCGGTGCCCGTCACTGCTCGAGGTGGGTCTGGCGACCACCGCTCAGCTCCAGGTCGACGACCGGATTGCGCCACTCGTCCCCCGACCGCTCCACCAGCAGGTCGGCCATGTGCGGGCCCCAGCTGCCCGCCTCGTAGAAGTGCAGGCTGGCACCGGGCTCGGACCACGCCTCGAGGTAGGGGTCCACGATCCGCCACGCCTGCTCCACCTCGTCGGAGCGGATGAACAGGGTGGCGTCGCCGACCATGGCGTCATGGATGAGCCGCTCGTAGCCGTCGGCGGCGTCGGCACCGGCGAACGCCTCGGCGTAGGAGAAGTCCATGGCCACCGAGCGCAGGTGGAACTTCTCACCGGGGACCTTGGCGCCGAACTCCAGGCTGATGCCCTCGTCGGGCTGGATCCGCAGGATGAGGGTGTTCGGCCGGAGGTCACGGCTGGCGCGGTGGTCGAAGAGGAGGAACGGCACCTGGCGGAAGGTGAGGGCCACCTCGGTGACCCGGGCGGGCAGCCGCTTGCCGGTCCGCACGTAGATGGGGACACCGGCCCAGCGCCAGTTCTCGACGCGCAGCCGGAGGGCCAGGTACGTCTCGGTCTGGCTGTCCGGTGCGACGTCCTCCTCCTGGCGGTAGCCGACCACGGGCTCGCCGTCGATGGTGCCCGCCGTGTACTGGCCGCGCACCGACTTGTCGACGGCCTCGTCGGGGGTGGGGATGTCGATGGCCTGGAGCAGCTTGACCTTCTCGTCGCGGATCCGGTCGGCGTCGGTGCTGGTCGGGGACTCCATCAGGGTCAGCGCCAGCACCTGCATGACGTGGTTCTGGACGATGTCGCGGAGCGCACCGGCGGTCTCGTAGAAGCCGCCCCGGTGCTCGACGCCGAGGCTCTCGGCCACCGTCACCTGGACCTGTTCGATGTACCGCCGGTTCCAGATGGGCTCGAAGATGGCGTTGGCGAACCGCAGGGCGAGCACGTTCTGGACCGTCTCCTTGCCCATGTAGTGGTCGATCCGGTAGATCTGCTTCTCGTCGAAGGCGGTGTGCATCTGGTCGTTGAGGTCGAGCGCGCTCTGCAGGTCCCGGCCGAACGGCTTCTCGACCACGACCCGGGCGAAGGTGCCGTTCTCGCCCGGACCGCTGCAGCCGTGCTTGGCCAGGGCGCCGGCCACCAGGCCGAAGACGCTCGGGATGGTGGCGAGGTAGTAGAGGCGGTTGCCGTCGGTGCCGTCGACCTTGTCGGCCTCGTCCAGGTGGGTCTTCAGCATGTCGAAGGTGTTCGGGTGGTCGTACTCGCCGGTGATGTACTTGAACCGCTCGGTGAGGGCCCGCCACTTCGGGCCGCCGTCCGGGGTCGACTCCGTCACGTGGGTGCGGAACTCCTCGTTGCTCCACGCGGTGCGGGCCACGCCGATGACGGTGAACCCGTCGTCGAGCACGCCGCGGTCGGCCAGACGGGCGAGCGCGGGCAGGATCTTGCGGCCGGTGAGGTCGCCGGAGGCGCCGAAGATGACCATGGCCACCGGCGGCGCCTTGGACAGGACGGGCGGCAGCGACCGCTTGGCGCCGACGGCGGCGCTGGACGTGCCCGAGCCGGGGTCGCGCTGGGCGTCGATCGAGGCGGCGATGGATTCGGGGTCGTGGCTCATCCGGGGGTCCCCGTCTCCCCGGCGGTGGTGCCGTCGGCCGTGGTGAAGGCGTGGCCGCCGAACTGGTTGCGCAGGGCCGACACCAGACGGAGCCCGAAGGCGTCCTTCTTCTGGGAGGCGAACCGGGCGAACAGGGCCGACGAGATGACCGGGGCCGACACCCCCCGGTCGATGGCCTCCTCGACCGTCCACCGGCCCTCGCCGGAGTCGACCACGACGCCCTCGATCTTCTCGAACCCGGACTCCGGGCGCAGGGCCCGCTCGGCCAGGTCGAGCAGCCACGAGCGGACCACCGATCCGTAGCGCCAGATGGAGGCGACCTCGTGGAGGTCGAGTTCGAACTCGGGCGCCTCGGACAGGATCTCGAAACCCTCGGCGTAGGCCTGCATGAGGCCGTACTCGATGCCGTTGTGGACCATCTTGACGAAGTGACCGGCCCCCGGCGGCCCCACGTGGGCGTAGCCGCCCTCGGGGGCGAGCGCGAGGAAGGCCGGCTCGCACACGGCCACGGCCTCGTCGGTGCCGCCCACCATCAGGCAGTAGCCCTCCTTCAGGCCCCAGATGCCACCGGACGTGCCGGCGTCGACCAGCGCGATGCCCTGTGCGGCCAGCTGCCCGACGAGGGGGGCGGTCTCCTTGTAGTTGGAGTTGCCGCCGTCGATGACCACGTCACCGGACTCGAACAGGCCGGCCAGCGTGGTGATGGTGTCGTTGGTGGGCTTGCCGGCCGGCACCATGACCCAGGCCACGCGCGGCGGTTCGAGCGCGGCGGCCAGCTCCTGGAGCGTGGCGACGGGTCGGGCGCCGAACGCCGCCGCCGCGGTCCGGGCCGCCGCGTCGAGGTCGAAGGCCACGACCTCGTGGCCGTGCTCGATCAGCCGCTGGGACATGTTGGCGCCCATCTTGCCGAGTCCGACCATTGCGATCTTCATGGGGGTTCCTCCGTGGTGGGTGGGTCGTGGGGGTGAGGGGGCGAGAGGGGTGGTGTGCCGGTCGGGCCGGGATGTGGGCTGCGGGCGGTCGCCGGGACTCAGGTGCCGGCCAGGGCGGCCGCCTTGTCGGTCAGTGACCCCATCAGGTCGTCGAAGCTGGCGGCGAAGGACGCCACGCCCTCGGTCTCGAGGGTGGCGGCCACGTCCTCCATGTCGATGCCGGCATCGGCCAGCCGGTCGATGACGGCCCGGCTGCCCACCTCGTCGGAGTCGACGGTGCGGGCCACCGTGCCGTGGTCGAGGAAGTCGGCGACCGTGGCGTCGGGCATCGTGTTGACGGTGTCGGGGCCGATGAGGGTGTCGACGTAGGCCAGGTCGGGGTAGGCCGGGTTCTTGGTGGAGGTCGACGCCCACAGCGGGCGCTGCTTGCGGGCGCCCTTGGCCGCCAGCGCCTCCCACCGGGGGCCGGCGAAACGGTCGAGGAACAGGCCGTAGGCCAGGCGGGCCTGGGCCACCGCCGCCCGACCCCGCAGGGCCAGCAGGTCGGCGTCGCCGTCGGCCAGCGCCTCGATCCGATTGTCGACCTCGGTGTCGACCCGGCTCACGAAGAACGAGGCCACGCTCGAGACGTCGGAGAGGTCGTCCACCCCGGAGGCGGCCAGCGCCTCCAGGCCGGAGAGGTAGGCCTCGATGACCTCGGCGTAGCGGGTCAGGGAGAAGATGAGGGTCACGTTGATGCTGCGCCCCTCGGTGATCATCTGCCGGATCGCGGGCACGCACTCGGGCGTCGCCGGGATCTTGACCAGCACGTTGGGCTGGGCGATCCGCTCGTGGAGCCCCCGCGCCGCGGTGATGGTCCCCTCGGTGTCGTGGGCCAGCGAGGGGGCGACCTCCACCGAGACGAACCCGTCACCGCCGCCCGACCGGTCGTACACCGGGCGCAGGATGGCCAGGGCGGCGTTGATGTCGTCGACCACCATGTCCCAGTAGGCGTCCTCCACCGGGACGGTGCCGACCAGTGAGGAGAACTGGGCGTCATAGGTGTCCTGCCCGCTGATGGCCTTGGCGAAGATCGTCGGGTTGGAGGTGACCCCACGGATGCCCTGGTCGACGAGGCGGGCCAGTGTCCCGTCCTGGAGCCAGTCGCGTCGGAGGTTGTCGAGCCACGGGCTCTGGCCCTGGTCGTCGTACAGGTCGTTGAGTGTGGTCATCGGTGGTCCTCTCGAGATCGGTCGGGGGGCGTCGGTCGGGCGTCCACGGGGGCGCCGCCGCGTCGTCCCGTCCGGTGGTCCGGTCTAGTCGTCCGGTCTAGTCGCCCCGGGTCAGCAGATCGGTCGCCAGGGCGGCGACGTGGACGGGGTCGAAGCCGAACTCCCGCAGCACGACCTCACCCGGGGCCGAGGCGCCGAAGTGGTCGATACCCAGTGAGGCGTCGGCGTACCGCTCCCATCCGAAGGTGCTGGCCGCCTCCACCGACAGGGTGGGCACGCCGGGGGGGAGGACCTCGTCCCGGTAGCTGTCGTCCTGGAGGGCGAACAACTCCCACGACGGGAGCGAGACGACCCGGGCGCGGGTGCCGGCCTCGGCCAGCAGCCGGGCGGCGTCGAGGCAGAGGGCGACCTCGCTCCCGGTGCCGATCAGCACGACCTGGGCCGCGCCGTCGCCCGGGTCGGACAGCACGTAGGCGCCCCGGGCCACGCCCCCGGCGGCCCGTTCCACCGTCTCGGCGAGCACGGGGAGGTCCTGGCGGGTCAGGATCAGCGCCGTGGGCCCGTCGCTGTCCACGGCGATCCGCCACGCCTGGGCGGTCTCGTTGGCGTCGGCCGGGCGGATGACCCGCAGCCCGGGCATGGCCCGCACGGCGGCCAGCTGTTCGATCGGCTGGTGCGTCGGACCGTCCGGCCCGAGGCCGACCGAGTCGTGGGTCCAGGAGTAGACGACATGGGCCTCGGACAGGGCCGCCACCCGGACGGCGCCGCGCATGTAGTCCGAGAACACGAAGAAGGTGCCCCCGACGGGCAGGATCCCGCCGTGCATGGCCATGCCCGTCATGACGGCCCCCATGGCGTGCTCGCGGATGCCGTAGTGGAGCAGGCTGCCGCCGGGGTCCTGGACCGACTGGGCGGTGGCCCCGGCCAGGGCCATGCCGGTGTTGCCGGTCAGGTCGGCGCTGCCCGGCAGGAGCCCGGGCAGCTGGTCGGCGGTGGCGTCCAGGCAGGCCTTGATGGCCTTGCGGGTGGCCATCGGCCCGTCCCCGGGGGTGAAGGTCGGGAGGTTCGCCTCCCAGCCGGGCAGCCCGTGGCCGGCCAGGGCCGCATCGAACCGTGCCCGGTCGCCGTCCCAGGCCGCGAGCCGGGCCTCCCACTCGGCCCGCATGGCCTGGCCACGCGGGATGGTGGCGCGGTACATGGCCAGCACCTCGTCGGGCACCCAGAAGGTCGTGTCGGCGGGGAGGCCGAGGATCTCCTTGGTGAGCCGGGCCTCCTCGTCGGAGAAGGGGTCGCCGTGGGCCTTGGCGGAGTCCGTGAGGTGCGGCGACGGGTAGCCGATGTGGCTCCGCAGGATGATGAGCGACGGGCGGTCCTCCTCCGCCCGGGCCCGGAGCAGGGCGGCCTCGAGCACGTCGAGGTCGTTGGCCACGTCGCCGATGTCGTCGACCGACCAGCCGTAGGCCGCGAACCGCTCGGCGGCGTCGTCGTCCAGGGCCAGCTCCGTCGGTCCGTCGATGCTGATGTGGTTGTCGTCGTACACGTAGACCAGGCGACCGAGGCCGAGGTGTCCGGCCAGGGATGCCGCCTCGTGGGAGATGCCCTCCTCGAGGCAGCCGTCCCCGGCGATGACGTAGGTGTGGTGGTCGACCAGTTCCGGGGAGAAGTGGGTGCGCAGCCACCGCTCGGCCACGCCCATGCCGACACCGTTGGCCACGCCCTGGCCGAGAGGACCGGTGGTGACCTCGACGCCCGTGGTGTGGTGGACCTCGGGGTGCCCCGGGGTCCGGCTGCCCCAGCTGCGGAACCCGGCGAGGTCCTCGAGGGTCAGCCCGTAGCCGGTCAGGTAGAGCATCGAGTAGAGCAGGATCGACGCGTGGCCGTTCGACAGGATGAAGCGGTCCCGGTCCGGCCAGTCGGGCCCCGACGGATCGTGGCGCAGGATCCGGGTGAAGAGCACGTGGGCCAGGGGGGCGAGGGCCATCGCCGTGCCCGGGTGGCCGGCCTTGGCCGCCCGGGGGGCGTCGATGGCGAGGCCCCGGATGACGTCGACACCGAGCTGTTCCCGCTCGGGTGACGGTACCGGGACGAGGGGGGAGGGGGGTGGCGTGGGCATCGGCCAAACCCTACCGGTCGTGCATCAGGGGAGGGGCAACCGTCAACGGGCCGTTGCGCTCCCGGAACAGCAGCGCCGACGCCGCGAAGGTGTGGACGAAGTTGACCCCGCCCACGGGCCCGAACTCACCGGCCGCGAACATCCCCCCGAGGGGGACGGGACCCAACGCGCCGCCGAGGGCCCGGGCGTCGTGGTGGGCGTCGTCGAACAGGCGCGTGCCCCGTCCGTTGCAGGTGAAGAGCAGCGCGGCGTCCGCCCGACGGCGGGCGAGCGAGGTGGTGAGGTCGACGGCCGCCGTACCGGCGTCGCGCACGGCGAACTGCACGGTGTGCCCGAGCGGCACACGGTCCTCCACCGACAGCGCGCCCGTGGACCGCTCCACGCCGAGGAGCGGACGGAACAGGAGGTCGCGGGGGCCCGGTTCGAGCACGGCATCGTCCACGCAGCGGCCGAGCAGGAGACCGTTGCCCTCGATGCCGGCGATGTCGGCCCGCCCGAGGTGCTCGGCGATCTCGTCGACCATGCACTCCATGGCCGGGCGCCCGGCGATCTCCAGCACCAGGTTCCGCTCCACCCGGGTGACGGTCAGCATCCGGCCGAAGGGACGGCAGCCCTGGGACACCACCGGCACGACCTCGGTCGCCGGCCCGAGCAGGACGGCCACGGCGCCGTCGGTCACGACCCCGCCGTCGAGGGCCAGTCGGGTGCCTCCCGCGCCCGCGGCCCCGGACGAGTAGCCGCCGATGACCGGCAGGCCGGGGTGGGTGTCGGCCAGCGCGGCACACAGGTCGCCGGCGGGGAACGTGAACGGGTCGGCCAGCACCAGGGCGGCCGACGGGGCGAAGCCGGTGTCGTCGGGCCAGCCGTGGAGGCTCCACGAGTCGTCGGGTCGACGTGCCGCCGACAGCCGTGCGGTGCGCAGCGGGCCGACCTGGCCGGCCCAGAGGCTGATGCCGGGCAGCTCCTCGACCTCGGCGCCCCGCCCGACGACGGACTCGGCTGCGCAGCCGATCAGGCCCAGCGGGTGGAGGAGGGCGTCGATGACGCCCACGACGTCCTCGAGTGCGCCGGCATGGGGCCGCGTGACGGTCACGACCACCAGGTCCGGCCGCTCACCGACCTCCTCGAGGACGGCCCCGACGACCTCGCCGACGGCCTGGCTGGTGACGGGATGGCGGGAGAGGGCGCTGGCGAACGCCGCGGGGCTCACGTGTCCGACGGTGCGAACCGGATGTCGAGAGAGCGCAGGTAGGTGTGCAGGCCGGCGTCCTGGATCGGGACGAGTCGGGCGGGCCGGCCCGACTCGTTGTGATGGCTGTGCCAGAGGCCGGGCGGGGTGACGAAGGCGCCGGCGCTCTCCCACTCGACCCGGACCGGGTCGACGATCCGGCCGTGTCCGTCGACCTCGTGACCCACCAGCGTGTAGCACCCCGGGGCGCACTCGGTGATGAGGTCGAGTGCCACGCTCTGGTGCCGGTGGGGGCGCTGCACCCGGTCGGCGGGCAGCACCCCGAGCATGGCCCAGAGGGTGTGGGTGACCGTCATGGTCCGGGGATGGGCGGCATTGCCCAGCAGGATGCTGACCCGGTTGCGCGAGGCGGCGTCGGGATGGGCCTCGACCTCGGCCAGCCGCGCCCGGGCGGTGGCGCCGTCGTAGCGGGTGGGGGCGAACCGGGCCGCGCCGGGGGCCACGCCCAGGTAGGCGAGCAGCGGGGCATCGGTGACCCGGTAGAGGAGGGCGCGTGCCGCGCCGGCGGTGTGGCGGCTGGTGCAGCCCGCCGGCAGGACGATGAAGTCACCGCGGCCCCAGGCGATGGTGCCGCCGCCGGTCCGGCCGCTCGTGGCCGCGGCCTCGAACTCCGTCCGGCCGGAGCCCGACAGCACGTGGTACAGCTCGCTGGTGGCGTCGGGCGAGGTGGTGAGCGACTCCTCCGGCTCGAGCACCACGAACGCCGCCAGGAGCGCGGGGCCGGTGGCCGGGTAGGGCACGCCCAGCGCCGCTGACAGGTCGAGCGGCACGAGCCGGGTCCCGGGTGCCTCGTGGAGCGCCGGGGAGAAGCTCGCCACCGGCACCGGGCTGATGGCGCCGGAGCCGACGGGGTCGGCCGCGGTCGAGTACTCGTGGTAGCGGGCGTCCCCGCCCCAGTCCTCGGTGGCCTCGCCCACCAGCAGGACCGGTGCCGGGCCGTCGTGCGCGTCGATGGCCATGTCCCCAGTATCGCCGCTCCGTGGACGGTCCGGCCGCCGCGGGTATCGTCACGCCGTGGCCGACCCGCGCATCCAGGTGCCCCCCAACTGCGAACTCACCCTCGGTATGACGTGCGTCGACAAGGCGGTACCGGGTCGGACGGTGTGGCGGATGCGGGCCGACGAGCGGTTCGCCAATCCCGCCGGCATCGTGCAGGGGGGGTTCCTGGGTGCCATGGCCGACTCGGCCATGGGCTCCGCGGCGGTGACCTACGCCCGTGACGCCGGACGGAAGGTGTTCGCCTCCAACGTCGAGATGAAGACGAGCTTCCTGGCGGCGGCCCGGGTCGGCAGCACGCTCGAGTGCACCGCCCGCATCGTGTCGGGCGGGTCGCGGGTGGCGTTCGCCGAGGCCGAGGTGGTGGACGACGCCGGGCGGACGGTGGCGAGGGCGAGTTCGACGTACCTCTTCACCGAGCGGGATTGAGCCGCCGGCTGGTCGGGGCTGGCTAAGGTTGGGCAGTCGGATCGCCGGGCCGCGGCAGGAGCCGCCGGCCCACGGTCGACGGTGGCACCGGCACCGGCCGAGTGCCGGTCCAGAACCCGAGGAGGAACGTGGCGCCAGGCCGGAAGGACGGCAGTCGAGGGCTCAGTGGACTGCGCGGCGAGAGCCAGGAGATCGTCACCCTCGTCGTCGACTACATCAAGCAGGAGACGCTCGAGCCGGTCAAGGGGCTCGGCCGCTACATCGTGTTCGGTGTGGCCGGATCGGTGGCGCTCTCGATCGGCCTCGCCGTCCTGGCGGTGGGCTTCCTGCGCCTCCTCCAGGGCGAGACCGGCAGCACCTTCACCGGCAACCTGTCGTGGATCCCGTACGTGATCTGTGCCGTTCTGGTGGTCGGCATCGCCGCCATCGCCGTCAAGGCCGTGAGCCGGGGCCAGACCCCCGCACCCAAGTCCGACAAGGAGCAGGCATGAGCGCCGCCGAGCAGAAGATCACCCGCGACCAGATCGAGGCCAAGCTGCGCGAGGTGACCGGCGGCGTCTCCGACGAGGTCGAGGGGGTCAAGTCCCAGGCGCTGGCCATCGGCCTCGGTGTCGTCGTGGTGACGGTGGCGGTGGTGTTCCTGATCGGCCGCCGGGTGGGTCGGCACCGGTCGACGATCGTCGAAGTGCGCAGGATCTGAGCCGATGGAGACCATCCTCCGCTACTTCCAGGTCCGGTCCCTGGGACGCGGCATGGCCGGACGCAACACCGCGTGGTTCGTCGTGGCGGCCGCGCTGTGGATGCTGCTGCGGGCCCGTCGGAGCGAGGACGTCGTCTACCGCACCAAGCTGCAGCCGGGGGAGCGCCTCCTCATCAAGGCGGGTCCGTCGGACCCGCCGTCGAGCTCCGGCTCCTGACCGCCGTGGACCCCGCAGGGGGAGCCCGGGACGGGGCCGGTCCGGTCGCCGCCGCCGCTACTCCGGAGGACCGGAGCCTCCTCCGGGCCGGCGAGAAGGTGCTGCTGGTCGACGCCAAGAAGCGCAGGTACCTGCTGACGCTCCGGGTGGATGCCGCGTTCCACACCCATGTCGGCATCGTGACCCACAACGACCTGATCGGCGCCCACGAGGGTGCCACCGTCTTCGGCAGTACCGGCCGCCGGTTCCTGGTGGTCCGACCCACCCTGGCCGAGATGGTGCTGAAGATGCCCCGGGGTGCGCAGGTCATCTACCCGAAGGACCTGGCCGCCATCCTCATGGAGGCGGACATCGCCCCCGGCGTGCGGGTCCTCGAGGCCGGGGTCGGGTCGGGTGCGCTGTCCATGGCCCTGCTCCGGGCCGGCGCGTCGGTGGTGGGGTACGAGCTGCGCGAGGACTTCGCCAACCGCGCCCACAACAACGTGGTCGCCATGGTGGGTGAGGGGGCCGACTACCGGGTCGAGCTGCGGGACGTCTACGAGGGGATCGGGGAGCGGGGCCTCGACCGGATCGTCCTCGACCTGCCCGAGCCCTGGCGGGTGATCCCGCACGCCGAGGTGGCCCTGCGGTCCGGCGGCATCATCTGCGCCTACCTGCCGACGATCAACCAGACCGCCCAGTTCCGCCACGCGCTCGAGGAGAGCGCCTTCGGCATGGCGGGTACCCTCGAGGTGCTGCACCGCACCTGGCACGTCGAGGACCGCTCGGTCCGTCCCGACCACCGGATGGTCGGCCACACGGGATTCCTCACGACGGCACGGCTGCTGCGACCCGAGGAACTCGGCAGCCGGCCCGGCGGCCCGGTGGGCTGGACGCCCGCGCCGGTGCCCGTGCCGACGCCCGAGGACACGGAGGACGGCGCCACCGACGGGGGAGTCGCCGACGACCCGGCCGGGCGGCGATGGCCCGAGGGTGACGGTCTCGGCTAGCAAGGTGGCCGTGAGTCCCGTCGAGCCGTTCGCCAGCCTGCGGTGGCCGACCGACATCGTCGACCGCGACGCCAAGCAGGTCCTCGCCACCGCGGCGGCCGAGCGGGTGGCGGCGGCCCTGCGGTCGTCCGGTCCGCCGGCCCCCCGGGTCGGTCTGGGTTCCGGGTCGACCTCGTTCCTCACCCTGCGGACCCTGGCCGACGCGCGGCCGGACCTCCCGTCCGACATGGAGATCGTGGCCACCAGCTACGAGATGGAGTGGTACGCGGCCGCGGCCGGGTTCCCCGTGGTCGACCTCGGCACGGGGAGCGTGGTCGTGGCGTTCGACGGCGCCGACCAGGTGGACCCGGGTGGGGCGCTGGTCAAGGGTCGCGGCGGGGCGATGCACCGTGAGCGGGCCGTGCTGGCCGCCGCCGACCTCGAGCTGATCGTGGCCGACGCCACCAAGCGGGTGTCGCAGCTCGGCGGGTGCCCCCTGCCGCTGGTGCTGGCGCCCGCCGGGATCTTCGGCTGCGTGCGGGAGGTCGAGTCGATCGGGGCGGGGCCGGTCGTGCTGCGCGCGGGCACGGGCAAGGACGGACCGGTGCTGACCGAGTCGGGGGGCGTGCTGGCCGACCTGCTGGTGCCCGGCGACGTGGTGGTGACGGACGGACTCGACGGGTCGATCCGGGCCGTGGCCGGCGTCATGGACACCGGGTACTTCGCGCCGAGTGCGAAGCGTCAGTTCGTCGGGGGGTGATCCGCCCGGGCCGTGGTCAGCCCTGCTCGATGAAGATGCACTCGCCGGGGCACTCCTCGGAGGCCTCGACCACGGCGTCCTCGAGGTCGGCCGGCACCGCGGCCATGCCGGCCGAGCCGCCCGGCTCGTTCCGCACGTCGGCGCCTTCCTTGACGTAGGCCAGGCCGTCGTCGAGCAGCGTGAAGACCGCAGGCGCGATCTCCTCGCAGAGGCCGTCTCCCGTGCAGAGATCTTGGTCGATCCAGACCTTCATCAGCTGTGACTCTCCTAGGTGTCTCTCGGCTCGAACGCGTGCCACCCGGCGACCCGGCTTGCGGTGGCCGACGGGGGGGTCCCGCCCCGTAGGGTGCCGGGCCCGTTGGCTGTCCATGCTATCCGCTGCACGGGGGACACCGGCTGACGGTCGTCGCGCGGGGAGGGCCGACGCGGGCCGGGCCCCACGGCGGGCGGCCGGCGGCCCGGAAGGGGTGGAATCGGGGGCCTCCCGGTGTAGGGTCGGAATCGAGGCACCCTTTGCACGGATGAGGTGATTGCGACGGTTGATTTCGACGATGCCGACGGCCAGCGCCGGGCGGCGGACGAAGAGGACCTGGAGACCCTCCGGGCCCGGGCCCTGACGGCGGAGGAGGAGGTCACGGTCCTGCGGCGCCGGCTGCAGGAGAGTCCGCGCCGCGTCCAGACCCTCGAGGAGAAGCTGCTCGAGACCAAGGGCCAGCTGGCCCAGGCCGTGTCCCAGAACGAGAAGCTGACCTTCACCCTCCAGACGGCCAAGGAGCACGTGGCCAACCTGCGCGACGAGGTGGAGAAGCTGACCCAGCCGCCCTCGGCCTACGGCACGTACCTCGGCGCCAACGACGACGGCACGGTCGACGTGTTCTCGGGCGGCCGCAAGATGCGCGTGTCGCTCCACCCCGACATCGAGCCGGGCGGGCTGCGGCGGGGTGACGAGGTCGTCCTCAACGAGTCGCTCAACGTCATCCTGGCCCGTGAGGGCGAGGGGCAGGGCGAGGTGGTGGTCCTGAAGGAGCTGCTCGACGACGGGCGGCGCGCGCTGGTGTACGGCCGCGCCGACGAGGAACGGGTGGCCGACCTGTCCGACGCCCTCATCGGCGTGAAGCTCCGGGCCGGCGACACGGTCCTGATGGAGTCGCGCACCGGGCTCCTGATCGAGAAGCTGGAACGTCCCGAGGTCGAGGAACTGGTGCTCGAGGAGGTCCCCGACGTCACCTACGCCGACGTCGGCGGGCTCGACGACCAGATCGAGGCGATCACCGATGCGGTCGAGTTGCCGTACCTGTACCGGGAGCTGTACGCCGAGCACCGGCTGCCGGCCCCGAAGGGCATCCTGCTGTACGGGCCCCCGGGCTGCGGCAAGACGCTCATCGCCAAGGCGGTGGCCAACTCACTGGCCAAGAAGGTCGCCCAGGTGACGGGCAACACCAACACCCGCAGCTACTTCCTCAACATCAAGGGTCCCGAGCTGCTCAACAAGTACGTCGGTGAGACGGAGCGCCAGATCCGCCTCGTCTTCCAACGGGCCCGCGAGAAGTCGGAGGAGGGCGTGCCGGTCATCGTGTTCTTCGACGAGATGGACTCGCTGTTCCGCACCCGCGGCACGGGCATCAGCTCGGACATGGAGTCGACGATCGTCCCCCAGCTGCTGGCCGAGATCGACGGCGTGGAGACGCTGAAGGACGTCATCGTCATCGGGGCCTCCAACCGCGAGGACCTGATCGACCCGGCCATCCTCCGCCCGGGCCGCCTCGACGTGAAGATCCGCATCGAGCGCCCGAACGAGGCCGCCGCCGCCCAGATC
>Ga0182013_10001439_pt1 | contig 32727 bp, 31 predicted proteins | sample 612S2MmetaG_FD_120487 | JGI IMG/M metagenome (GOLD analysis project Ga0182013, IMG submission 120487) | Permafrost microbial communities from Stordalen Mire, Sweden - 612S2M metaG | ecosystem: Environmental > Terrestrial > Soil > Wetlands > Permafrost | place: Sweden: Stordalen | collected... | reverse complement strand
TGGATTTGGCGATGTCGAGGCCGGAAACGCCGGGCTCGAACGGACGGGACGCCCCGTCTGGGAAGGTGACGTGGATCATGCTCTCTCCTTAAGCGCTCAATCGCCGATGCGAGCCGGCGTAAGACGCGGGGGTGTCCGCGAGGACGCGGACGGGGAGTGATAGGAAGAGAGGGGCGGTTTGGCAAGACGGTCCAAATCGCGAGGAGTTATTAGTCGCTACCCCGTCATGAAATGCGAGGAGCGAAACAAAATGGCGAGGGCTTTGACAGCGACGCCAACAAGGCCAGAACCGCCATAGAGCTCGCTTTTGTTCAGCTGGACATAGACAAAGGCTGGCTTGCGCGATGGGTTGCTCAATTCGCAGACAAAAAAGCCTTCGCGGGCCCTTATGGATTCAAACAGGGTTTTTAGCGACGCCCTCAACTCACGGAGCATCCTCTTGGCGTCCATTCCGTTGGGCGCCGCGGACGCTGCTTCGTCTTTTTCCTCGCCGGAATCTTCGGCGATAGCGATCTTGAAATCGTCTGGGTAGTATTGATTGCTGGGTCGTAGTTTCGCGACGATATTGACCGTCACCGCTATGACGTTGCCGAGGGCGAAGTCTCGGCTCTCCCCCGGCTCAAGTCGCTCGCGCCAGACGTTCGTCCGCCCGGAAAGGCACAAGATCGCGGGCTTGAAGACGTCTTTGAGCGCGTAGGTCTTATAAGCAAAAGGAGCGCGCGCCCAGCTCATGGCGGAGGCGTCGCAGAACACCGATCGGAAGCTCACCCTGCTGCAGGAACATAAATAAGCGGGCTGCAAGAATTGAAGCGGGGGCGCGCCCTCCCTGGCGAGTTCCGACAGGTCGATTTTTTCGACGACATTCCCGTCGCCGGCCGTCAACAGAATCTCTCGCTGCTTGTCGAGCGTCGCGATCATATTGATTTTTACGTCGCCGCCGCCGCAAAGGATGCGCAGGAAGGTGGCGACCTCGTTGCGGAACCAGGATCGCCGCCGCAGCGGATGCGGGCTTTGGCGAGGGACATGCCTCGTCCCCGTCCATCGGCAAACCGACCTGCCCGGCCGATCGAAAAAATGTGCGTTGCGGCCGAGAGTGACGACAATGCCATCTCGCTTCTCCAACGGTTGAAAATTACTCTCGCCGACTTCAAGAGAAGGGCTGACAAAATCAAATAACGTCCACCACATTGCAAGCGTCCTTTCGTTCGCTGAGTGGGGAAAGTTTGGGGCGGTTTCGTCTTCGAGCCTTGCGCCGCTGTTTGATTTGAGGGCTCGCACGCCGCTCCTCGGCGGCATTCCTCAATTTCAACTTCTCGCGGGGACGCGATGATGTCTTATTTGGCCGGCATTCCCCGGACGGCTCCGTGTTTGGCGGTAACTCTGCCCCGATTGACGGGTTCAGGCAAGCACCCGCGCGGACGCGCCGGGCGGATCGCCCCGCAGACAGGCCAATGCCGCGCCGGGTGCCTAAAACTATCACGATTGCAGTCATCGGGACACCCCTTTCCCGTCGTTTTCGATCAGCCTCGAGCTGACGCGATCGGCTGCGCGCGCGGGAAGTCGCCGAAGAGATTGCGCGGCGCGGCGACCTCGGCCGTCTGGACGGCGGCATGGCGCGCGTGACGTCGCAGACCAGTCAAAATAGGCAGGCGGTCGAACGTATTTCGGTCACAAAACTCTTCTCTTGATCCAAAGGCGCAAATCACGCCGCGCCATCGGGTTCGAAGAGACCGGAAATGTCTAATCCTAAATTCCATAAATCCAGACTTATCAAAGCGGTTCTCGTCACAACGAGCGGAGCGAAGCAGTCTAAGGCGTCGCGCGTGAATGCTGGATTGCCCGAAGCCACGCTCCTCGCAACGACCGGCTCCGATCGGTTGTTGTCCGCGAGGCTTGCCGCAAGCTGTTCAAGGCCGCCCTCGCGGCCGATTTGTTTTTCGCCCCGTTTCACGCGGCAGCCGAGCCGTCTTCGCGCCTGCCGCCCCTGGAGCATCCGGGGATCGCGATCGACCGGCAATGGCCGGGATGTCCCGGCGGTCCGCCTTCGCGAGAACGCGTCGCGGCGATCGATTTTTCGAAACAGGCCGACCCCGAGGCGCTCGATCTCGCGCGCGCGCTCGGCGCCACGACAATACTTCGCTATTACGATTGGGCGGAGGGGCCGACGCGCGAAAAATTCGATTTTTACTGGGAGCCCGGCCCCACCCTGCCCGGCAAGACGCTCACGCAAAAAGAGCGCGACCTGATCTTCTCCAAAGGGTTTAGCCTCGGCGTCGTGTTTCAGCATCGCAACGATTTGAGGAAAACCTTTCTCGACACGAAGCGCGCGGGTTTCGATGCGCGGCGCGCGCTCCAGCTCGCGCAAGAGCTTGGCCAGCCGAAGGGCAGCGTGATTTTCTTCAGCGTCGATTTCGACGCGCGCGAGAAGAATATCGAGCACGTCAAACGCTATTTCGAAACGGTCGGCGAGATGGTCGGCGCGGCGAATTACAGGGCCGGGGTCTATGGCGACGGCTATGTCTGCGCGGAGTTGAAACGCGCCGGGCTCGCGTCCTATTGCTGGCTTTCCATGTCGACGGGATTTTCGGGCTCGCGCGCCTATCACGCCTCGGGACGGTGGGACGTGAAGCAATGCGCCTCGCGCGAGGCGTCCGGGCGCTCCGCGGTCAATTTCGATCCCGATGTTTTCAACGCCTCGAGCGGCAAGTTGCCGCTTTGGGGATTGAAATAAGCGCGGGGCGGCGGCGGTTTCGTATCAACGCGCCGGCGCGTATAATCCGTCGCCAGATTCAGGAGAGTCCTTTGCCGAGCATCGATCTCAACGCCGATTTGGGCGAGGGTTTTGGCGTTTGGCGCATGGGCGATGACGCCGCGATGCTGCGCGTCGTGACCAGCGCCAATATCGCCTGCGGTTTTCACGCCGGCGACCCTGATATCATGGCGCGCTGCCTCATTGAGGCGAAGGCGCTCGGCGTCGCCGTCGGGGCGCATGTTTCGTTTCCCGATCTCGCCGGCTTTGGGCGGAGAGCGCTGCCAATGTCGCCCGCCGAGATCGAGCGGGCGGTCGCCTATCAGCTCGGCGCCGCGATCGCGGTGGCGCGTTATGTCGGTCATAAAATTACCTTCGTGAAGGCGCATGGAGCGCTCGCCAATCTCGCCGAGCGCGACGCTGAAATCGCCAGTGCCATCGCGAGAGCCGTCGTCGCCGTCGACCCCTCGCTCACAATGCTCGCCATCGCGCGCAGCGCGCAGGTCGATGCGTGCCGATGCGCGAAAATGCGCGTCGCGCATGAGGTCTTCGCCGACCGCGCTTACACGGCGGAAGGGCGGCTCGTATCGCGCTCAAAACCCGGCGCGGTGATCGAGGACGCCCCGGCGATCGTCGCGCGCGTGCTGAAAATGCTGGAGACGGGCGCGATCGTGACGCGGGACGGCGCGCTGCTGGAAACGCCGATCGACTCGATCTGCGTGCATGGCGACACGCCGCATGCCATTGACATAGCGTGTGAATTACGCACCGCGCTGGAGCGGGCGGGATGGCGCCTTCACGCCTTCGCGCCGCGAGAATGACGCCGCCGCCCTACGAATCCCCGCGCTATCTCGACGCCGGCGAGGCCGCGCTTTCCGTCGAGTTCGGCGACAGCGTCGATCCCGAAATCAACGCGTGCGTGTTGACGCTGGACGCCGCGCTGCGCGAGGCGAAATTGCCTGGCGTCGAGGAACTGGTCCCGACCTATCGCTCGCTGATGATCCATTACGAGCCGCTGACAATCTTGCGCGCCGATCTCGTGAAGGTATTGAATTCCTTGGTGTTGCAAGGCGCGTCGGCCTTCACGCCGAAGGCCCGCTGGCGCGTTCCCTGCTGCTACGACCCCGCGCTCGCCGAGGACATAATCGAGGCCGCGCGAATCCTCGGCATGTCGCCGGATCAGCTCAGCGCGCTGCACGCAAACGGTTGTTATCGCGCGTATATGTATGGGTTCGCGCCGGGCTGGTGCTACCTCGGCGGCCTGCCGGAAAGCCTCGCGCTGCCGCGCCGCGCCAGCCCGCGCGGAGCCACGCCGCCGGGCGCCGTGCTGATCGGCGGCGGCCTGTCGCTGATATCAGCCAATCCAATGCCGACCGGCTGGTATGTGATCGGCCGCACGCCGGAACGCATGTTCGCGCTGGAGCGCGAGCCGCCGCTGCTGATCGAACCCGGCGACGACGTTTGTTTCGAACCCGTTGACCACGAGATGTTTTTCGCGCTCGAAGCGCGCGCCGCGCGAGGCGAGATCGTGGCGCTGCGCGAGGCCTTGCCGTGAGCGCGACGCTGCGCATCCTCAAGGCCGGCCCCGGCGCCAGCGTGCAGGACAAAGGCCGGCTCGGCTTCTTGCGCTTTGGCGTGACGCCGGCGGGGCCGATGGACCCGGGCGCCTTCATCGCCGCGCGGCTCGCCGCCGGCGACGCGAAAGGCGCGGCGATCGAGGCTTCGCTTGGCGGGTTGGAGCTTGCGGCGGAAGGCGGGGAAATCGGCCTCGCCATCGCCGGCGGCGCCTTCGATATTCGGCTGGATGAGCGCGCCCTACCCTCGGCTTGCGTGCTAAGACTCGTCCCCGGCGCGCGGCTATCCGTACGGGCGGGCTCGGCGGGCGCCTGGGTGTATCTGGCGCCGTTCGGGCGCCTAGATTTGCCTTTTGTTCTTGGCTCTTACGCGACCCATGCGCGCTCCGGGCTCGGCGGCCTGGACGGGCGGATGCTGCGCGCCGGCGACGCGCTAAAAATTGTCGATCCGCGCCCGGCGCCGGTTGAGCCGATGGCGATTTTGGCGCCCTGGATTGGCGAGCGTCCCGCTAAATCACGGGTGATGCTGGGGCCGCAGCAGGATTATTTTTCGCCCGAGGCCATCGAGACCTTTTTGACGGCGCGTTGGCGGCTGTCGGAACGCTCCGATCGAATGGCCTATCGGCTGGAAGGACCACTCTTACAACACCTTAAAGGCCACGACATCGTCTCGGACGGCGTGGCTTTCGGCGCGATCCAGACGCCCGGCGACGGCGCGCCGCTGGTTTTGATGGCCGACCGGCAGCCAACCGGCGGCTATCCTAAAATCGCCAATGTGATCGGCGCCGATCTTTCCGCGCTGGCGCAAATGCGGGCGGGGGATTTGTTGGAATTCGCGAGCGTGAGCTGGGAGCAAGCGGTCGCGGCGCGGCGGGCGCGGGCGCGGGCGATCGCGGCGGGCGTCGCGCTGGAGCCGCTGTTGCGCAAGGAATTTTCGCCGGAGTTTTTGCTGGAGCGGAACCTTGTCGGCGGGGTGATCGATGGGCGAAAGACGTAGACTTTCATCGATACGTAAATCACCCCGCGTATTTGTATAGGCCGCGACCAGCGCGCTGTATTGATCCGACTTGGGTCATTCTCGATAAAATGACGGAAAGATTCCCCGGCGTCACTTCGAGGCCATGATCTTCGAGAACGTTCTGCAATTCCTTGATCGACGCTTCGTGGTCGCGCACGGTCGCGAGAATTAGCTCCTGAGCGGAAACGCCACCCGGAATGTCTCTCGATTGCGGGATGGCGGACTCTTGCAGGCGCGCATCGGCCTTGCGGAAAGTTACAACATTATGCTGAGGCGTTGTATTAAGCTGGCTCGAAAGCGCCGAAACGCTGTCGTTGATCGACGCCTCGACATGCGCGGCGTCGGAAGAGCCCTCCAATCTCGCAAGCGCGTAGGCGATCGCGTAGGCGCGCTCAACTGCCTCCGCAAGCTCTTGTTTCATAATCGAAACAATTTTCTGACTGCTAAAATCCTGCGAACTCACCCCAGGCTCCCAGGTTCCAGGCGGACAAGGAGGAACTTCCAACAGAACATTACTACGCGGAACGAAACGAATCAAATTTCCAAGCCAAAGCTAACGATAATACAAAAAACGTAGTTAATTTCGCGTTTCCCGCTTGCGTGGTTTTTTCGTTCGTGTTGTAATGTTGTAATAAGAAATCGGCCAGCGGGGAGACCACCATGAGCCTGTCTAATTCGGCGGATTTTGGCGTTATTCGCGCGGTGACCGCGACGGGAGTTGGCGCGCCGTTAGCGATCATGTCCGACAGACAAAACTCCGGCGGCTATCCCAAGATCGCCAGTCTGATCGACATAGATCATCGGGCGTTCGCCAAGCTGCGGCCCGGCGATGCTCTCATTTTGGAGCGGCTTTCAATGGAGGAAGCCGGCGCGGAGCGGGCCAGCGGTCCCCAAGCGGACGCGGCGCCAAAGCGGCGAACCGCCGCGCAACTATCGAGTGAGTTTCTGCTTTCCGTGAACTCAATCAGCGGTGTGTGGGGCGGCGACGACTGACGCCGCGCTCACCCCGCGATCACGCCCACCCGTTGCAGCAACCAATAAGCCCCAGCCAGGGCGATCAGCGCGGAGAGCCCATAGACCAGTCTCTCGTCGCGCTTGCCGCCTGTCCAGCGGTCGATGAACAGGAAGATCGGCATCAGCAGCAGCACGATGACGATCTGGCCGATTTCGACGCCGATGTTGAAACTCGCCAGCGCGGGCACGATGGTCTGTTGCTGGACGTTCAGTTCCTTCAACCCGCTGGCGAAGCCGAAGCCATGGATGAAGCCGAAGAAAAACGTGTCGCGCCAGCGCTTGTCCGTGTCGCGCGAAAAGAAATTCTCCACCGCGACATAAATAATCGATGCGGCGATGGCGGATTCGGTCAGCATCGTCGGCAGCGTCACGATGTCGAGCGCCGCCAGCGACAGCGTGATTGAATGGCTGATCGTGAAGGCCGTGACGATCTTCACCACCGGCCAGACGCGGGTCGCCCAAAGGATCACCGCGATCAAAAAGCAAATGTGATCGTAGCCCGTCAGAATATGCTCGATTCCGGCGAGGCCGAATTTCTGCATAAGCTGCCAAGTGGTCTCGAGCGGCTTGGTCAGATCGAGCGGCTTGCTGGCGCCGTTGAGCATGGTTTCGCCGGCGTTTTTGACGCCCGTGAGCGTCACCACCTGCTTGCCGCGCGGGCCTTGCGCGGCCAGGAGTTTCGTCGCGTCGTATATGGTGAAGTCGCCGGCGCAGTTGAAACTCAGCACGATGAGCGCGCTGTCCTGGGTCTTCGGGTCTTCGCCCACCGTCTCGACCTTGCCGCCGCAGGTGCGGCCGCCCGCGTCGTGCATGGCGACGCGGCGCGCGACGAATTTGCCGATCTCGTCCTCCAGCACGCCGGGCCGCGAAAGATCGACATTGGCGCGTTCGTTCATCGTCTCCTGAAACATGCGCTCGAGATCGGTGGCGAGAAAGCCGATCTCGACCGTCCAGCCGCCGTCCTTCGGCGTCAATCTGGCCGTCGAAATATCGGGCGTGTGAGCGCTGGCCGGCGCCGCGAGGCCAAGCGACAGAAGCAGTATGGCGGCCAGTCTCGTCCACATCGGGCGCATGGAGGCGTTTCCTCTAGAGCTTTAGGCTTATTTTGGCGCCACCATGCCTCAAGGCGCGGATCGGGGCAAGATCGACGCGCATTGCCGCGCGACGCGACTATCGGTTATGACAGCCGATGATTTCGTGGCGGAAACGCCCGACGGGAGTTTGGCGATGCAGCGCGTGACCATGACCATCGACGACGAATTGATGGACAGCCTCGACGCCTACATGCGGGCCTCGGGCCATCAGAACCGCTCCGAGGCGGTGCGCGATCTCGTTCGCGCGGGCCTGATGACGCAGCCGAGGATCGACGACGGCGCGCGGCGCTGCATGGCGGCGCTGGTCTATGTCTACGATCACGAAACGCGGCAGTTGTCGAAGCGGCTGATGGACGATCATCACAGCCACAGCGATCTCTCCATCGCCGCCGTGCATGTCCATGTCGACGCCGAGAGCTGCCTGGAGGTCTCGCTGCTGCGCGGGCCGAAGGCGGAGGTGGAGCATTTCGCCCAGCATGTCATCGGCGAGCGCGGCGTGCGCTACGGCCGGCTCGTCGTGGTGCCGGCCAGCGCGGAAGGGCCGGCGCGTGGCCATGGGGATGACCATGACCATGGACACGACCACGAGCATTGAGGACGGCGCGGCTCTACTCCTCCATCGCCTCCAGTTCGGCGATCAGCCCTTCGATCATGTCGAGCCCGATCTTCCAGAAGGCCGGATCGCGCGCGTCGAGGCCGAACGGCGCGAGCAGCTCGTTGTAAGGTTTCGAGCCGCCCGCTTCGAGCAGCGCGAAATAGCGCTCGGCGAAGCCTTCATGCGCCTTCTGATAGACGCCATAGAGCGAGTTAACGAGGCAGTCGCCGAAGGCGTAGGCATAGACATAAAAGGGCGAATGGACAAAATGCGGAATATAGGCCCAAAATGTCTCATAGCCCGGGCCGAGGCGGATCGACGGCCCGAGACTCGCGGCCTGCACGCTCATCCATAATTCGCAGATTTTCTCCGAGGTGAGTTCGCCCTCGCGCCGCTCGATATGCAGCTTGCGCTCGAAGGAATAAAAGGCGATCTGCCGCACCACGGTGTTGAGCATGTCCTCGACCTTGGCGGCCAGCATGGCGCGCCGCTCGTTCTTGTCGGCAGCGCCCTCCAGGAGCTTGCGGAAGGTCAGCATCTCGCCGAACACCGAGGCGGTTTCGGCCAGCGTCAGCGGCGTCGGCGCCATCAAGGCGCCCTGCCCCGCCGCGAGCACCTGATGCACGCCGTGACCGAGTTCGTGCGCCAGCGTCATCACGTCGCGCGGCTTGCCCTGAAAGTTGAGCAGCACGTAAGGATGCGCCGACGGGACCGTCGGATGCGAGAACGCGCCCGGCGACTTGCCCGGACGCACCGGCGCGTCGATCCAGCGCTTGTCGAAGAAATCGCCGGCGATGCGCGCCATGCGCGGCGTGAAGCCCTGATAGGCGGCGAGCACGACCTCGCGCGCCTCGTCCCACGAGAAGTTCTTGGCCGGCGCCATCGGCAACGGCGCGTTGCGGTCCCAATAGTCCAGCGCCTCCTTGCCGAACCATTTGGCCTTCAGTTTGTAATAGCGGTGCGAGAGACGCGGATGCGCCGCCTCGACGGCCGCGACGAGCGCCGCCACTGTCTCGCCCTCGACGCGGTTGGAGAGATGGCGCGCGTCGGCGACATCCTTGAAGCCGCGCCAGCGGTCGGAGATTTCCTTATCCTTGGCCAGCGTGTTGGAGATCAGCGCGAAGACGCGCAAATTCGCCTTCAGCGTCTTGCCGATGGCCTCCGCCGCCTCGCGCCGCACGGATTCGCGCGAGTCCTGCATCAAATTGAGCACGGGCTCGATCGCCAGTTCCACGCCGCCGACGCTAAAGCGCAGGCTCGCGATGGTTTCGTCGAACAGCCGGTTCCAGCTGCTTGCGCCCGTCACGGATTTTTCGTGAAACAGCTCCTCGATCTTGTCGTCGAGTTCGAACGGCTTTTCCTTGCGGATGTCTTCCAGCCAGGGCAGCCAATGCGCCAGCGGCGGCTTGCACGCGGCGGCGTCGAGCACGGCGTCGTCGATGCGATTGAGTTCGAGCTGGAAGAACAATAGCTGCGTCGAGGCGTCAACGATCTTGTCGCGCGCGTCCGAGAAAAATTTCGCGCGGGCCGGGTCGGTGACATCGCCCGCGTGCAGCAGGCTGGCGAAAGACATGATGCGGCCCAGAAGATCCTGAAGCGCCTCGTAGCGCGCGACGGCCTCGCCGAGCTTTTCGCTCGCTTGCGCGTCGCTGGCGAGATCCGCGAGCTTGCCGCGATAGTCCGTCTTGAACGCGCTGGCCTCGCGCGCGGCGCGCTCGAAATCGGCGCGCAGGGCCGGTGAATCCGCGCTCTCATAAAGATCGGCGAGATTCCATTCGGGCAAGGCGGCGGGCGTTTGATTCTTGAGGGGCTGCATCGCGAAAGACCCGCGTGGGAGAGGAAAGCCGAACCGGCCGGTAACCTCTAATATGGCCAAAGCGCGACCCCGATCAACCCGCGCGCGGCCCGCCCGTTGGGCGCTCCGGAAAACGCCGCGCCGCGCACTTGGTTAACAACAAATAAACAAAACAATTTGCCGCCAATAAGTTAATGCGGGCGCCGGAGCCGAGCATTAACCCCGCCTTTACCCTGTTCTCCGACGATGCGCTCGGGTTCGCCATCGGAGCGGCGCGCTCCGACAAGCTTCCAACAGGCCCGCGGCGCATGTTCCGCCGCCAATTAAAGAGCGCAAATGACTTCAACTATTCTCATTGCCGACGACGATCCGGTGCAGCGCCGCCTGTTAGAGGCGATGACGCGGCGTTTCGGTTACGAAGTCGAGACCGTCGAAAGCGGCGAACAGGCGCTCTTCCGCATGACCCAGGCGGGCGCCCCGCCCATCTCCCTGCTCGTGCTCGATCTCGTGATGCCCGATCTCGACGGCATGGGCGTTCTTGGCCGCATGCGCGAGCTCAAGCTCACGACGCCGGTCATCGTTCAAACCGCGCATGGCTCCATAGAGACGGTGATTTCCGCGATGCGCGCCGGCGCGCAGGACTTCGTCGTCAAGCCGGTCGGCGCCGAGCGGCTGCAAATCTCGATCAAGAACGCCTTGTCGATCGACGCGCTCGCCGGCGAAATGCGCCGCGTCAGCAAGCGCTCGCAGGGCCTTCTGACCTTCAAGGATCTCGTCTCGCGCAGCCCGGAAATGGCCCGCGTAATCAGGCTTGGCGAGCGCTCGGCGCATTCGACCATTCCGGTGTTGATCGAGGGCGAATCGGGCGTCGGCAAGGAGATCGTCGCGCGCGCCATTCAAGGCGCCTCGGATCGCCGCGGCAAGCCTTTCATCACGGTCAATTGTGGCGCGCTGCCGGCCAATCTGGTCGAGTCGATTCTGTTCGGCCACGAGAAGGGAGCCTTCACCGGCGCCACCGAAAAGCACGTCGGAAAATTCCTCGAGGCCAATGGCGGCACGCTGTTTCTCGACGAAATCGGCGAATTGCCGCTCGATTTGCAGGTCAAGCTGCTGCGCGCGCTACAGGAAGGCGAGGTCGACCCGATCGGCTCGAAGCGGCCGGTGCGCGTCGATGTGAGGCTGATCTCGGCGACCAATCAAAATCTGATCGAGCAGGTCAAGCGCGGGCAGTTTCGCGAGGATTTGTTTTACCGGCTCAACGTCTTTCCGATCGGCATTCCGCCGCTGCGCTCGCGCCGCGAGGATATTCCCGATCTCGCGCGGCGCTTTTGCGCGCGCTTCGCCGCCGAGGAAGGCCGCAACATTCGTGGCGTCTGCGCCGAGGCGCTGTCTCTGCTCTCGACATATGACTGGCCCGGCAACGTGCGCCAGTTGGAGAACGCCGTGTTCCGCGCGGTTGTCCTAGCGGAGGGCGACGAGCTTACCGTCGCCGAGTTTCCGCAGATCGCCAATCATGTCGCGGGATTCGACGTGCGCGTGCCGCCCCTGCCCGCGCCCCTCGCGGCCGATGCGCCGCGGGAAAGGGAAATTCTGCGCGTCGAAGTGCGCGATCCCAATGTCCTGCGATTGCTGGGCAACAATGGCGAAATGCGCAAGCTCGAAGATATGGAAGCCGAGACAATCCGCTTCGCGCTTCAGCACTATCGCGGCCAAATGTCGGAGATCGCCCGCCGCCTGGGCATTGGCCGCTCGACTCTCTATCGCAAGATGAAGGAATATGGGCTCGGCGACGATTCCTTGGCCGAGCACGGCGAGCAAACCAGCCTGGTGGCGTGAGCCGCGCGAATATGCGAGGTTGCCTTTTTTGAGGAGCCGAGTCATGATCGGCCTATATGACATCGAAGCGCGAACGATCGACGGGAAGACCCGCGAACTCGGCGAGTTTTCGGGCAAGACGCTGCTTATCGTCAATGTCGCCAGCAAATGCGGCTTTACGCCGCAGTACGCTGGGCTTGAGACGCTTTACCGCGAATTTAAAGATCGCGGCCTCGTGGTGCTTGGCTTTCCCTGTGATCAGTTCGGACATCAGGAGCCCGGCGACGAGGCGCAAATCGCGGCCTTTTGTTCGCGCGATTACGGCGTGACCTTTCCGATGTTCGCCAAGATCGAGGTCAATGGCGAGAATGCCCATCCGCTTTACGCGCACTTGAAGAAAGAGGCGCCCGGCCTGCTCGGAACGCAGGCGATCAAATGGAATTTCACGAAATTTTTGGTCGACCGGAATGGCCGCGTGACAAAGCGCTTCGCGCCAAACGACGCGCCCGACGCCATCCGCGCCGACATAGCCGCGCTGGTCGAGGCGGGATAGCCGCCGCCGCGCCCGTGCGACATGTTTGAGCAAGCCGTCGCCAGCGCTCCTCGGCTATGATGAATTCGCCCGCCACGAATCGCGCGGGTCTTCGCGCGAAGGGCGCCGCGACGCGAAACGGAATTCTCCGCCCGCGGGCAAGTAAACGCCTGAAACGCGTGTATGTCGCCCCGGCGTTACGCGCGGCGTTTACGAGATTGGCGCGCTTTTTGCGTTGGTGACTGCAATCAAGATCCGGCGAGCGGCGGCGGCGGTCGGGACAATGCCTATGTAAGCAACAAGATATGCATCATAAACAACAAGTTATGCAGGCAAACATGCATCGGGGAGCGGCGACCTTGGAACTTAATGGGGCGCAATTTGATGAAATGAGTGGAACCACCGGCGCGACCCGTCCTCCCTATGAAAAGCTCGCGCAATGGCTGGCGAAAACGCCGCTGGACTTTCTGAGTTCGCGACGCGCCCAGGCCGAGCTACTGTTTCGGCGCATCGGCATCACCTTCGCCGTCTACGGAACGCAGGAATCGACGGAGCGTTTGATCCCTTTCGATATTCTGCCGCGCATCATCGCGCGTGCCGAATGGATACAGTTGGAGAAGGGCCTCATCCAGCGCGTGCGGGCGCTGAATCTTTTTCTCGCCGATCTCTACGGCGCGGGTGAAATCATGAAGGCCGGCGTCGTGCCGTCCGAGCTTATCTACCGGAACCCCGGCTATCGCCCGGAGATGGCCGGGTGGCGCGTCCCGCACAATGTCTATGTGCAGATCGCCGGCATAGACATCGTCCGCACCAACGACGGCTTCTACGTGCTGGAGGACAACGCCCGCACGCCCTCCGGCGTCTCCTACATGCTGGAGAACCGCGAAGTCATGATGCGGCTGTTTCCCGATCTTTTCGCCATGCATAAGGTGGCGCCGATCGAGAATTACCCCGACAGGCTCCTGGCGACCCTGCGCTCGGTCGCGCCGCCCTCCGCCTCGCAGGATCCGGAGATCGTGCTGCTCACGCCGGGCCAATATAACTCGGCCTTCTACGAACATTCCTTCCTCGCCGACAAGCTCGGCGTCCAACTGGTGGAGGGCCGCGACCTCTTCGTGCGCGACGATATGGTCTACATGCGCACCACCAAGGGGCCGCAGCGCGTCGACGTGATCTATCGCCGGATCGACGACGAATTTCTCGATCCCCTGGCCTTTCGACCGGATTCGGCGCTGGGAGTCGCCGGTCTGATGGGCGCCTATAATGCAGGCAATGTGACGCTCGCCAATGCAGTCGGCGCGGGCGTCGCCGACGACAAGGCGATTTACACCTACATCCCCGACGCGGTCCGCTTCTATCTGGGCGAGGAGCCGCTGCTGCAAAACGTCCCGACCTGGCGCTGCCGCGAGAAGGACGCGCTGGGCTACGTGCTGGATCATCTCCCTGAACTGGTGGTCAAGGAGGTCAACGGCTCCGGCGGCTACGGCATGCTGGTCGGTCCCCACGCGACGCGCGCGGAGCTCGACGAATTCTCCAGGAAGCTCGCCGAGCGCCCGGACAATTTCATCGCCCAGCCAACGCTGGCGCTCTCCACCTGTCCGATTTCCGTGGCCGAGGGGATCGCGCCCCGTCACGTCGATCTGCGTCCCTTCGTCTTGCAGGGAGCCAAGGACATCTGCGTCGTTCCCGGCGGCCTCACGCGCGTCGCCATGACCGAGAAATCGCTGATCGTGAATTCGAGCCAGGGCGGAGGGACCAAGGACACCTGGGTTATCGACGACGTTCCCGCTTAAGGCCTAGCCGCCGCGCCATCACCTTTTCACGCACGAGTCCAAGCCATGCTGTCACGCACCGCCGACAACCTTTACTGGCTAGCGCGTTATATGGAGCGCGCCGATTTTCTCGCGCGCGTCATCCAGGCCTCGCGCCGCCTCGCGTCGCTGCCAAAGGCTTACGGCGGCGCGGAGAGCGAATGGGAGAGCGTGCTATTGTCCGCCGGTTCGGCGACCGCCTTCGCGCAAACAAACCGACCGCTCGACGAAGCGAATGTCATCGAATTCCTCGCCTTCGCCCCGGACAATCCCGGCTCGATCCGCAATTGCATCGAACTTGCGCGCACCAACGCGCGCGCCGTTCGCACGGCCTTGACCATCGATATGTGGGAGGCGATCAACGGCGGCTTTCTCGAGATGCAGGCGATCGAACGCGCGCGCGGCGCGAAAACCGGCGAGGATCTCACGCGCTTCCTCGACTTCGTGAAACAGGTGTCCCTCGTTTACGACGGCGGCGCCTATCGCACCATGCTGCGCGACGACGCCTATTGGTTTTCGCGCGTCGGACTGTTCATCGAGCGCGCCGACAACACCGCGCGTCTGCTCGACGTGAAATATCAATTGCTCCTTCCCGAAAAGGAAGTCGTGGGCGGCACGCTCGATTATTTCCAGTGGACCGCGATATTGCGCGCCGTGTCGGCCCACACCGCCTATCACTGGGTCTATCGCCAGAGTCTGAAGCCCTGGCTGGTCGCCGATCTGCTGATCCTGCGGCCGGAAATGCCGCGCTCGCTAACCTCTTGCTACGAGAGCGTGGTGCGCTATCTCGACCGGCTGGCGACGACGCACGGGCGCCAGGGACAGGCGCAACGCCATGCGCGGGCGATCTACGGCAATCTCGAGAACATGTCGATGGAGGCATTGTTCCAGGGCGGCCTGCATGAATTCATCGGCCGCTTCATCACCGACAACGCGCAACTCGGAACCCTAGTCTCCGAGCAATATTTGTTCTGAAGAAGGACCGACCGCCGTCATGCTGCTGCGTATCCGACACGAGACGATCTATCGTTACGGCGAACCCGCCAAATCGGCCGTGCAAAAGCTTTTGCTGACGCCGCGCAATTGCAACATTCAGCGCATCGTGAATTGGCGCATAGAGGTCGACCGCGATTGCCGCCTCACCCAGAGAGAGGACGCCTTCGGCAATATTCTGCACTGCTTCACGGCGGACGGCCCCTTCGACACGCTGACGACGCTGGTCGAAGGCGAGGTCGAAACCTTCGATACGGCGGGCGTGGTGAGCGGTGCGGTCGAGCGTTTTCCGCCAGCGCTCTATTTGCGCGAGACGGCTTTGACGACGGTCGACGCCAACATGCGCGACTTCGCGCGTCAGGCGACGGCGCGGGAGGGCTGCGCGCTCGACAGACTGCACGCGCTGATGGCCGCTCTGCATGAAGCCATGACCTTCGACGCCCGCGCGACGCACGTGGCGACGCCGGCGGCGCAGACCTTCGCGCGCGGCCAGGGAGTTTGCCAGGATTTCGCGCATATTTTCGTCGCATGCGCTCGAACGCTCAATATTCCCGCGCGCTACGTCAGCGGCTATCTCAAGCGCGCGGAAGGAGAGGCCCAAGCGGCGGGCCACGCCTGGGCCGAAGGCTTCGTCGAAGGGCTGGGTTGGGTCGGATTCGACGCCACGCATAAAATGTCGCCGGACGACGCCTATGTTCGCGTCGCGGCGGCGCTGGACTATCTCGGCGCCGCGCCGATTCGAGGCGCGCGCGTCGGCGGCGGCGACGAGGACATGGAGGTGCGGCTCAAGGTCGCGATGGCGCGCGCGCAATCGCAAAGTTGAGTCGCGCGCGAAGGATTGGACTCGCTCAGGCGGCCCGGCCTTCATCCTGGACCGGAGACGCATCCCGCGCCCCCGCCTCGCGAGCCAGCGCCGCGCGCAACGGCGCGTGGCGAATGACTCCGTCCTCGAAAAAATATTCGCAGGCGCCGTCCTCGGCCAGCCGGGCGAAAAGCCCCCGCCAGACGTTTCTGATGCTCCAGCGGCGAAAGCGCGTATAGGACGTGTACCACTTGCCGAAGCGCGGCGGCAAAGCGCGCCAAGGCTTGCCCGTGCGGGCGAGCCAAAGCACCGCCTCGATGAACAGGCGGTTGTCGCGGCCGCGGCAGCCGGGATCTCCATCCTTGCCCGGCACATGCGAGGAGATTAGCGCCCAGCGCTCGTCGGTCAGGTAGGGTTCGTCCACCTCTTCGATCAACGGGCTGGCGCCGCAGGGCCGGCCGGCGAGATCACTTTCCACACCCGGCGCGCGCAAGGAAATCCGCGCCCAATACTCCTCGCTTGGATGGAACTCGTTCAATGCTGCCCCCTTTGAATTAAAGGCGCGCGACCTCGTTCGCGCGCCATTGGGCGCGCGGCTCCGGTACGAACGCGGCTATCGAAATCGCGCGAGTCTCCCCCCACCAATCTCGACGCGGCGCGAACAAAATCGCGCGTCGTCGCTCGTGGAAAACCCGATTCGAATACTACCTTAGATTGTATTAAGAAGCAATACACCTTCATCGATCGCTCAACTTTAGCGTGTGTTTTTGCTGGAAGAGAGTCAAGCCCGCGCGCCGCGTCCATCGAGCCAGGGTTCGCGAGCGGCTCGCTCGCGCCGGCTTCGAATCCGCATTCCGTCCGCGCCCAAGGAAATCAGGTGGAGATCGTATCGTATGTCCTCCCCGGAGACTCCCCGCCATTGCGAAATCAGTGCGGCGTCGATTTCGACAATAAGTTGATCACCGCGACACCGGCGATGATCAACGCAATGCCGATCATTGCTGGCGTATCCAAACTTTGATCGAAGAAACGCCAACCGATGAGCGAGATGAAAACTATCCCGACGCCGGACCACAGCGCGTAGGAAATGCCGAGCGGAATGCTGTCTAGCGTCAGGGACAAGAAGTAAAAGGCGAGGCCGTAGCCAAGAACCACGATCGCGGAGGGCGCCAGTTTGGTGAACCCCTGCGACGCCTTTAACGCCGTGGTCGCCGCTACCTCGGCGGATATCGCGATCAGCAGATAGATCCATTTCACGGCGGTTTTTCCAATCGCGGTCGGAACAGTTCGTCTCGCGGTTCGAAATCGACGGTCCGACGCCTGAAGCGGGGCCGCCAAGATATAGGATCCGGCGACGTTATCAGGCGAAGACGGGATTAATCGACGCGGCTGGATCGAGATGACGCCGCCCTCGCCCCGCGCCTACTCCGCCGCCTCGATGTCGAAGGCTCCGCGATCAATTCCGCCGCCCACGAGAATTTCGCGCTTGCCGGAGTGATTGGCCGGGCTCACCACGCCCTCGCGCTCCATCTGCTCGACCAGCGACGCGGCCTTGTTGTAGCCGACCGAGAGGCGGCGCTGGATGTAGCTCGTCGAGCATTTCTTGTCGCGCAGCACGATCGCGACGGCGCGGTCGTAGAGATCGCCCGATTCCTCGGCGTCCATCGAGCCGGGGCTCGCGAGCGGCTCGCCCGAGGCCGCCTCGGCCGCTTCTTCCTCGCTGGTGATCGCGTCGAGATATTGCGGCTGGCCCTGCGTGCGCAGATAAGCGACGATATGCTCCACCTCGCCGTCCGACACGAACGGCCCATGCACGCGCGAGATCCGCCCGCCGCCGGCCATATAGAGCATGTCGCCCTGCCCCAGCAGTTGCTCGGCGCCCATTTCGGACAAGATCGTGCGGCTGTCGATCTTGCTCGTGACCTGGAAGGAGATGCGCGTCGGGAAATTGGCCTTGATCGTGCCGGTGATCACGTCGACCGAGGGACGCTGCGTCGCCATGATCAGATGAATGCCGGCGGCGCGGGCCATTTGCGCGAGGCGTTGGATCGCGCCCTCGATGTCCTTGCCCGCGACCAGCATCAGATCGGCCATCTCGTCGACGATGACGACGATGTAAGGCAAGGGCGCGAGGTCCATCTCCTCGCGCTCGAAGATCGCCTCGCCGGTCTCGGGGTCGAAGCCCGTTTGCACCGTGCGGGTTATGACCTCGCCCTTCGCCCGAGCCTCGACCACCCGCGCGTTGAAACCGTCGATGTTGCGCACGCCGACCTTCGACATTTTCTTGTAGCGGTCCTCCATCTCGCGCACCGCCCATTTGAGCGCGACCACCGCCTTTTTCGGATCGGTGACGACGGGCGTCAGCAAATGTGGAATATTGTCGTAGACGGAAAGCTCCAGCATTTTGGGGTCGACCATGATCAACCGGCATTCCTCGGGTTTTAGCCGATAGAGCAGCGACAGGATCATCGTGTTAATGGCGACCGATTTGCCCGAGCCCGTGGTGCCCGCGACAAGGAGATGCGGCATGCGCGCGAGATCGACGATGACAGGCTCGCCCCCGATTGTCTTGCCGAGCGCGATGGCGAGCTTGTGCTTGGAAGCCTTAAAATCCTCGCAGGCGAGCAATTCGCGCAAATACACCATCTCGCGGCGTTGATTGGGGAGTTCTATGCCGATCGCGTTGCGGCCGGGAACCACGGCGACGCGGGCGGACACGGCCGACATGGAGCGCGCGATGTCGTCGGCGAGGCCGATGACGCGCGATGATTTGATGCCCGGCGCGGGCTCCAGCTCATAGAGCGTAACGACCGGGCCGGGACGCACATTGATAATCTCGCCGCGCACGGAAAAATCGTCCAGCACGCCTTCGAGAACGCGGGCGTTCTGATCCAGCGCGTCCTGCGAAACCTTGGTCGCGCCGGCCGGCTTCTTCGGCTCGGAGAGCAGCGCCAGATTGGGAAGCTCGTAAGGTCTGGCCGAATCGCCGCGTCCCCGCGGCGCCGTCGCGCGCTCGCGATTGGCTTGCCTTGGGGCGGCGGCCGGAGCGGGCGCCGAAACTAGCGCCGGCGCGGCGACGATTGCGCGGGATGGCGCGTTTTGGACGCTCGCGGCCGGCCGGCGCGGCGCCGGGGGCGAATCATAGTCGTCGAGATCGTCGAAGATCGGCTCCCGGCGCTCGGCGGGGCCGATCGGCCGCGGTTCGAAATCCGCCGCCGCCGGGCGTCGCAAACTGGCGCCCAATCGCGCGAAGCCGCGCCGTAAGGATGCTTGAACCGTCAGCAGGAAATGCAGCAGCGCGCCCAGTGAAACCAGCGCCACGCCGGGCTCTCCGGCCGCGTCCTCGTCGTCTTCGTCATGCTGGAGCGCGCGTTGGCCGAGCGCCTGTCGACGCGCCTCCTCGCGCATGTCGGCTTCGCTCTCCAAACCATAGCCGGCCGCGGCGGTCAGCGACAGAATCGCTCCGACAATCGCGACGACGCCAATCAGCGCCAGCACGAGGCGATTGCCGCCGATGACGTGACGCGGCAGCGACAACACCGCGTCGCCGACGACGCCGCCAAGTCCGGTCGGGAGCGGCCAGCGATCCGTGACCGGCAGCAGCGAAGCGGCCGCGGCCGCGCAGACCACGCCGATGAACCAGAGAACCGCGCGCATACGAACCCGGTCGACGCCGCGATGGGACAGCAGACGAAGAGCGAGCGCCGCGATCGGCAGCAAAGCGGCGCTGGTGGCGACGCCGATCGTTTGCATGAAGAGATCCGCTACGACCGCGCCGGGCAGCCCGAGCAGATTATGCACGCGGGCGTCGGTGGCCTGATTGAAGGAGGGGTCGCGCGCGGACCAGGTGAAGAGCGCCAGGGTCAGGGCGGCGCAAGCGGCGAGCGTGAGCAATCCCGAAAGCTCGGCGAGGCGTCGCCGCGCGAATTCGCGAAACGGATCGTAGGCGGGGCCGAGGGATTGGCTGCGCGTCATGGTTCTTGCTGAGCTCGTTGTCGCGGTTCGAGCGGGGCGCCTGCTTTCAGCGAGCCGTCCCGCATCGCAACTATGAACGAAGCTAGGAAATTAAGAGTAAAGACGCGATTAACCGTCGCGCGCTTTCCGCTCGGGTGGAATTGTTGAAGTTGAAGGCGCGCGAATTCAATGTGTTGGAGCGCGGCCTTATCGCGAAAACCCGTCAATTTTCGCGAAACGGGCGCGCGCCTTCACGCTCTTCAGCTCTGCGCCGCGACTTCCTGCGCCGCCGCGAGTTCGTGGTCCAGCCTCCCGACCTTCTTGACCGACGGCCGCGCCGCGATTCGTTCGATATAGGCGGAGATTTCCTCGGTCGGCGGCACGAGGCCGAAGCTCGTCGTCCAACGCAGCGCCGTGCCCCACAAAATATCCGCGGCGGTGAGGCGCTCGCCGAACAGATACGGCCCCTTGGCGAGTTGCGCCCTGACCAGGGCGATCACCGCGTCATACTCGCCATAGGGGCTCATGCCGCGCGTGCCGGGCTCGACCTTTCGCGCGCGGTCGATCAGCGCCGGTTCGAAGGCCGAGCCGTAAAGCGCGAGCCAGCGCAGATAAGGGCCGCGCAGCGGATCGCCGATGGCGGGCGCGAGGCCGGCCGCCGGGAAGGCGTCCGCGAGATAAATATAGATCGCCACTTGCTCGGTCACGACGGCGCCGGCGTGCTCGATCGCCGGAACCTTGCCGAGCGGATTGATCGCGAGATAATCGGGCTTGTGCTGCTCCTCGAGCTTGAAATTCAGCACATGCAATTCATAGGGAGCGCCAAGCTCCTCCAACAGGATTCGCACGCCTTGGGAGCGCGTGCGCGGGGAATGATATAGCGTGACTTTCGCGGCATCGGTCATTGGGGCCTCCTCGTTCTTGCCGCGCCAGCTAGCGCCCGCATCGGGACAAAACAGTGACGCTCTTTTTTGCAATTTTGACAAAAGGACGACGAAAGGCGCGACACGCGCATATGGCCCGCGCGACGCGCGGGCCACCAGAGTCAGTCATGAATCATCGCCAGCGGCGGCGAAACCTTTAGTAGGGGCCGGGGCCGCCGTAGCCATAGGCCGCCGGGCCCGGAGCGGGGCCAGGGCCATAACCGGGACCAGGACCAGGACCATAGCCAGGCCCGGGTCCGGGGCCATAACCGCCCACGTTGTTGCCTTTGGCCACCATGCATTGCGAATAGACTTGGTCGAAGCGCCCCTGCACCTCGGCGCCCGCGGCCCTGCCATTGCCGGCGCCGATCGCGCTGCCGACCACGAGGCCTTCGCCGGCTCCAACCGCCGCGCCCGTGCCGGGACGATGCCACGCGCTGCCGACCGCCGCGCCCGCCGCCGCGCCGAGGGCCGTTCCGACCACCGCGCTGCCGACCGCGGCGTCATTGGCCGCCTGTCCCGGAGATTGTCCGCCAATCGCCGCCTGTGCCTGGTTTTGGCAAAAAGCGTCATCCCGCTGAAAAGCCGCGTAGGATTTGCCCGGGCCCGGCATGACAGCCGCATGCGGCGTGGCCGGACCGGTGCTGGCGCAAGCGCCGAGCGACAGGCACAAAGCGCCAATCGACGTCGCAATGATTGCCGATTTGATAGTCATCAGGTTTGGACCTCTCTAGGAACGACAGCTCGAGATGGGCGCATCTTCTCCGAAAAAAACGCCCTTTGTGTGGGAGCCTCGTCTCGGGAAAAGGCGAATCTCGCCAAGGATGGTTACGGCAAAGTTAACCAATTCGATGACATGGCAAAAAAAGCCGCGTCGATCCAGCTAAATATCTCGACGTGGCGCGCCGCGAAAAAAACGTCGGTCACGCGGCTCCGCGCAGAGCCAAATCCCTCGTCAAATCGTCCCGATGTTATAGACTCGAACGATGTCCAACCGCGGCGCCCCCACCGAAATCACCCCGCAAATCCTGCTGCGCGCCTATTCCATCGGAATGTTTCCGATGGCCGAGAGCGCCGACGACGAAGAGTTGTTCTGGGTCGAGCCGCGCGAACGCGCGGTGTTTCCGCTGGACGGTTTCGTCGCATCGCGCTCGCTCGCCAAGACGGTGCGTCGGGATGTTTTCGAGGTGCGGATAGATCACGATTTCGACGCGGTGATCGACGCCTGCGCCGCGCCGGCGCCGGGACGCGCGAGCACCTGGATCAATGGCGAAATAAGGCGCCTCTATCGCGCGCTTTTCAACCTCGGAGCCGTTCACACCGTGGAGTGCTGGCGCGAAGGACGACTCGTGGGCGGGCTCTACGGCGTCGCCTTGGGCGCGGCGTTCTTTGGCGAGAGCATGTTCCACCGCGAGACCGACGCCTCGAAGGTCGCTCTGGCGCATCTCGTCGCGCGGCTGCGCGCCGGCGGATTTCGCTTGCTCGACACGCAGTTCATGACTTCGCATCTCGCCTCGCTCGGGGCTCGGGAAATTTCGCGCAAGGAATATCGGCGGTTGCTGCGCGACGCGATGGCGCCGCCGGCCGCGAATTTTCTGGCGTGGCCGGCGTCGCAGCGGGTCAGCGGCGCGAAGGCGCTCGAAGCGCTCGGCGACCCTCAGAAAAGCCCGGGATCGCGGCCGGGCGGCGGCGCGGACTCAGCCGGCGGTTGAGCGTCACGCTGCTTCTTGGGCTTGGATTTCGACTTCCCCTTGGATTTCGGCTTGGCCTGCTGCTCTGGCGCGTCGGCGCCGCTGTCGCCCGCGGCCGCGCTGGCGTTGAATACGGGTTCGTCGGCGGGACCGATCGGCTGCGCCTCGACCGCCTTGGGAGCCGCGGGCTCCACCTTGCGCGCGCCATTCGCTTCGCGCTTCGCGTCCGCCCCATCAACGGGGAGCACGGCCGGCCCAACCTCTTGCGCCACCGTCTCCTTGCCGCCCTTACAGTCGACGAGCCAGACGTCGTAAACCGGATGCTCGACGCCATGCAGGCCGGGACTCGCCGCGAACATCCACCCGGAGAAAATCCTTTTGGCCTCGGGCTTGGCGTCGGTCCTGACCGCGACGCCCTGGACGCGCTTTTGATCCGGCTTCGCCAACTGCTCGTCCACCTCGACGAAGGTCGTCGTTTGCGGCGCCTCCGTCTGCGGCCGCGTGTTGCAGACGCGCGGCGTCACCTGGAGCGTGCCAAACTGCACGGTCTCGTCGATGGCGACGTCGAAATTGATGATGCGGCCGGTCGTCTTGTCCAGCCCGGCGAAAACGGCTGTCGGATGGCGAATCGGATCGGCGGCGGCCGGAAAAGCGGCGAGCGACGCGAACGCCGCGCCGAAGGCCGCGCCGCGCCAAGCGCCGCGGGACGAAACAAAGAGGTCAGATCGCAAGAACATTCGGATCACCGCGCCGCTTCCTCCGCGAGAAAACAATAGGCTCCCGCGCATAGGAAACACGCGACAAAGGCGATTCCATGATCGTGGGAAGAAGGCTTCAACCCTCCGGGCGCCAGGCGTCGTAATCGCCGCTCGCGGCCGGGCGCTCGCCAGAGGCCAGTATCGAACCCGGCGGACGATAGGCCAAGGGCGTGCCGGTCATGTTTTCCTGGAACGGCAGCTCCCACTCCTTGGGCGTGTATGATTCCTCGGTGGGCGGCGTGTCGACGGTGTGATGCAGCCAGCCATACCAGCCCGTGGGCGTATTGGAGCCTTCGGCGAGGCCATTATAGATCACCCAGCGGCGCTCGAATCCGAGCGCCGGGTCGATCTTGCCGCCACGCGTGCGGTAATAGACATTGCCGAATTCGTCCTCGCCGACGCGCTCGCCATAAAGCAGCGTCCACAGCCCCGTGCTGAGCGTGGCCCCATTCCACCAGGTGAACAGTCGAACAAAATAAGACATGCGCCTCGCGTCCCGTGAGTTCCGCGCTCTTATCGCGTCTGGAGGGGCCAATGTCCAGAGGCGCGGGCGCCTAATCGACCGCCCGCACGAACGCGCCAAACGCGCGAGGCCCGTCGCCAGTCGCGGCTTTGCCCGTGATTCTATAGCTCTCCGCGTCGATCGACCAGAGGTCGTTGGAAAACCAGTTGGTCACATAGATCGTCCCGCCATCGCGGCTAACACCCACGCTTTCGGGATATTCGCCGACCTTGATCGTCGCCAGCGGCGCGAGGGTCGCCGCGTCGAAGACGCTGACGGTTTCGGCGTATTGATTGGCGACGAAGGCGCGACCCTTGGCCAAGGCGACGCCATAGGGATGACTGCCCACGCGCGCGTTGGCGATAAGCTTGCGCTCGGCGAGATCGATAACGCTCACGTCGTCCGATTCGACATTGGCCGTATAGGCGCGCCGTCCCGACGCGTCGATGGTCACGCCGTAGGGGTGCCGGCCCACGGCGATGGTCGCGACGCGCGCGAAATTCTCGGCGTCGATGACGACGAGGGCGTTGTCGTCGCGGGCCGCTGCGATAACGAGCCGCCCGTCCGGCGTCGCGGCGACGCCCGAGGGCATGGCTCCGATCTCGACGCGCCGGGTTTTCTCGCTGTCGGGGTCGATCTCCAGCAGTTCGCGCCCATTCATGTCGGCGACATAGAGGCGGCGCCCGTCGGGCGAAACCGCGACGCCAAAAGGCTGCCCGTCGAAAGCGATTCGCTTGAGGACGCGCCGCGCGCGCGCGTCGACGACCGAGACGAAATGACCCTCGGGACTTGTCACATAGGCCCTCGCGCCGTCCCGACTTACGGCGATCCCCGCCGGCTTGCCGCCAATCGGCAGCGCGGCGCCGGGCGTCATCGCGCCAAGATCGACGATGGTCAGATCGTCGCTCGACTGATTCGGAATGAAGGCCTCGTCGGCGCGGGCCGCCCCGACGAGCAGCGACGCGAGAAACACGACCGCGAGAGCGCGAAGACTCATTCGCGCTCCACCCGCGCCTTCAGCGCCGCGAGGCCGCTCCTGAATAGCTCGGACACCGCCTTGATCGCTACTTCGTCGGTATATTGTTCGGGCGGATTGCCGCCGGGAAAAGCGCGATAAAACCGGCTTTTCCATTCGACGACCGTGCCGCCGGAGGGAGCGGGCGAAACCTTTAGCGTCGCGGAAAGATTGCCGACCGGAAGAACAGCGAAATCAACGTGTTCGATGATATAGCGCAGCGACATCGCGGCGTCGTCATATTGCACCAGGCGCTCGTCGATGACCCCGCCGCCGGCCAGGAACAGCCTGCGCTTGGCGATTTCCGGCGTGACGCCGCCCTGCCCTTCCGTCTTTACGACGCCGGGCAGCCAGCCCATGTCCTGAAAATCGCCGACCACGGCCCAGACCTTGGCCGGCGGCGCGGCGATCTCGATGGTTTCGACGACTTTTTGCGGCGTCGCGCCATGAGCCAGCGCGGCGAGCGGCGAAAGGGCCACCGCGATCACAATCGCGCGCAAGGCTGCAAGCGGCGACATCTTGTTGCCTACCTAGCTCTCTTTGCGCCCTTTGTGGTGAAATTATCGACCACGAAGAGCACAAAGAACACCAAGGCCTTACTTGGCTTCGGCCTTGGCCTTCAGGGAGGCGAGGCCCGCCTTGTAGAGATCGGTCACCGCCTTCAGCGAGGCTTCGTCGGAAAGCTCCGGCGGCGGGTCGTTATTCATGAAGCCGCGATAGAAGGCGCCCTTCCATTCGACCTCGGTCTTGCCGCCTACGTCCTTGACGGTGATGGTCGAGGAATAATTATTGACCGGCAAGATCTTCACGTCGACGGAATCGATTTTGTAGGAGAGCGACTGGCCGGCCTCGTCGTATTTGGTCAGCGTCTCTTCGATCACGCCGCCATTGGCGAGGGTGAGCTTGCGCTTGGCCTGATCCGGCGTATTGCCGCCCGTCCCTTCCGTCTTGGCGACGCCCGGCAACCAGGAGAGATCGCCGAAATTGCCGACGATGGCCCAGACCTTGGCGGGCGGCGCGTCGATCTCGATCTTCTCGACCACTTTCTGGCGCGAGGGGCCATGCGCGAAAGCCGCGGCCGGGATCAGGGCGACGGCCGCGACGATGAGGGCGCGACGCGGGATGACAAAGGACATGAAGGGTTCTCCTGAGAACAGCGCTTGCTTCCGCCGATAGTCCGTGCGGCTCGCCCTCCTTTAAGGGCGCCGCGACGCCCCGCGTCAAGGCGCGCATGACGAAAGCGGCCCGGCTCTCGCCGCCACGCGAATCCATTTGAAAAAATTTCGCCCCGGCGCCGCTTGCGCAATCCTCGACGCGGAGCAACCCTGCCGGGGCGTAATTGAACAGTTTTCCCCGATATCCACGAAAATTTACAAGATATGGGAGTTTTAACGAATTTGAGCTCTATATCTTGACGAGATAGATTCCTTGACGCACTCTGAGAGCACGCCAGATGACAAAGCGGCGCGGATTCGAAGCGACGTTTGGGACGCCGGCGTTAAGTCGGTCGCTATGTGCGCGCTTATCGTCCCGTGTGCGTTCCCCAGTGCATTTGATTGAATGCGTCCCACCAGGGGCGTCGGCTTTGGCGCGCTCGCTCGGACGAGGCCCGCCACCGGCGCCAAGCGATGGCCCGTCGCGCGATTTCGCCCGCGCGAAAACAAGGAATTGAACGAGATGAAGATCGAGCGGCGTTTCACCACCTCCGGCCAGTCTCCTTACGCGTCGATCGAGTTTCGCACGACCAAGAGCGAGATCCGCAATCCCGACGGATCGGTGGTGTTCTCGCTCGACAATATCGAGGTTCCCGCGAGTTGGAGCCAGGTCGCCGCCGACGTGCTGGCGCAGAAATATTTCCGCAAGGCGGGCGTGCCGGCGCGCTTGAAGCGCGTCGAGGAAAACGCGGTCCCCTCCTTCCTGTGGCGCTCCGTCGCCGACGCGGAGGCGCTCGCCGATCTGCCGAAGGACCAGCGCGCGACCAGCGAGACCAAGGCCCAGCAGGTGTTCGACCGGCTCGCCGGCGCCTGGACCTATTGGGGTTGGAAGGGCGGCTATTTCGACACGGAGGAGGACGCCCAGGCATTTAGCGATGAATTGCGCCACATGCTGGCGAGGCAGATGGCCGCGCCCAATTCGCCGCAATGGTTCAACACCGGCCTGCACTGGGCTTACGGCGTCGACGGCCCCGGCCAGGGCCACTTTTACGTCGACCACGCCAACGGCAAGCTCGTCAAATCGAAGAGCGCCTACGAGCATCCGCAGCCGCACGCCTGCTTCATCCAGTCGGTCGCCGACGATCTCGTCAACGACGGCGGCATCATGGACCTTTGGGTGCGCGAGGCGCGGCTGTTCAAATATGGCTCGGGCTCCGGCTCCAACTTCTCCAATCTGCGCGGCGAGAAGGAGAAGCTTTCGGGCGGCGGCTCCTCCTCGGGGCTGATGTCCTTCCTCAAGATCGGCGACCGCGCGGCGGGCGCGATCAAATCCGGCGGCACGACGCGCCGCGCCGCCAAGATGGTCGTGGTCGACGTCGATCACCCGGACATCGAGGCCTTCGTCGAATGGAAGGTGAAGGAGGAGGAGAAAGTCGCGGCGCTGGTCGCCGGCTCGAAGATCGTCAAGAAACACCTCAAGGCCATTTTGCGCGCCTGCGTGAACTGCCAGGGGTCGAACGACGATTGCTTCAACGCGGAAATGAATCCGGCGCTAAAGCGCGAGATCAAGCTCGCGCGCCGCGAAGAGGTTCCGGACGCGCTGATTAAGCGGGTGATCGAATACGCGCGCCAGGGCTTCAAGGACATGGAGTTCGATACTTACAACATCGATTGGGACAGCGAGGCGTATCTCACCGTCTCCGGCCAGAATTCCAATAACACTGTGCGCGTCACCGACGCCTTCTTACACGCGGTGGAGGAGGACAAGGACTGGACGCTGATCCGCCGCCTCGACCACAAGCCCGCCAAGACCCTCAAGGCGCGCGATCTATGGGGCAAGATCGGTTACGCCGCCTGGGCTTCCGCCGATCCCGGCGTTCAGTTCCACACGACGATCAACGACTGGCACACCTGCCCGGCCGGCGGCGAAATCAGGGCGTCGAACCCCTGCTCGGAATATATGTTCATCGACGACACCGCCTGTAACCTCGCCTCGCTCAATCTGTTGCAGTTCCGCGACGAGGCGACCAAGCGCATCGACATCGACGCCTATGAACACGCCGTCAGGCTGTGGACCGTGGTGCTCGAAATCTCGGTGCTGATGGCGCAATTCCCTTCGCGCGAGATCGCGCAGCTCTCTTATGACTACCGCACGCTGGGGCTCGGCTACGCCAATGTCGGCGGTCTCCTGATGTCGTCAGGCGTCGCCTATGACAGCGCGGCGGGCCGCGCCATCGCCGGCGCGCTGTCGGCGATCATGACCGGCGTCGCCTATGCGACGTCGGCCGAAATGGCCAAGGAGCGCGGCCCCTTCGCCCGCTTCATGGAGAACCGCGAAGCAATGCTGCGGGTCATCCGCAATCATCGCCGCGCCGCGCTCGGCGAGCACGTCGGTTACGAAAAGCTGGCTACGGCGCCGACGCCGCTGGATCACGCCGCCTGCCCCGACAAGGCGCTGATCGCCGCCGCCGAACGCGCCTGGGAGACCGCGCTCCTTCAGGGCGAGCTTTATGGCTATCGCAACGCGCAGGTCACCGTCGTCGCGCCGACCGGCACCATCGGCCTCGTCATGGACTGCGACACCACCGGCATCGAGCCCGATTTCGCGCTGGTGAAATTCAAGAAGCTGGCCGGCGGCGGATACCTGAAGATCGTCAACCGCGCCGTGCCGGAAGCGCTACGCGCGCTCGGCTATCGCGAGAGCGAGATCGCCGAGATGGAGGCCTATGCGGTCGGCCACGCGACGCTCTCCAACGCGCCGGCGATCAACACTGGATCGCTGCGCGCCAAGGGTTTCACGGACGAGAAGCTGGCTGTCGTCGAGAAGTCGCTCGCCGGCGCCTTCGACATAAAATTCGTCTTCAACAAATGGACTCTTGGCGCGGAATTCCTCGCCGGCGCGCTGAAGATTCCGGCGAGCGCGATGGAGGACAAGAACTTCGATCTCCTCACGCATCTGGGCTTTTCGCGCTCGGACATCGAAGCCGCCAATGTCCACATCTGCGGCGCGATGACGCTGGAGGGCGCGCCCTTCCTCAAGCTCGAACACTACGCCGTGTTCGACTGCGCCAATCCCTGCGGGCGCCTCGGCAAGCGCTATCTTTCGGTCGAGTCGCACATCCGCATGATGGCGGCGGCGCAGCCCTTCATCTCCGGCGCGATCTCCAAGACCATCAACATGCCCAATGACGCGAGCATAGAGGATTGCGAGGCGGCTTATCTCTTGTCCTGGCGCCTCGCGCTCAAGGCCAACGCGCTCTATCGCGACGGCTCCAAGCTGTCGCAGCCGCTATCCTCGCAACTGATCTCCGGCGACGACGAGGACGAGGACGCCCCCGACCGCGTCGAGGAGCTGGTCGCGGCGAACAGCCCGGCGCGCGCGGCCCAGGTCGCCGAGCGCATCGTCGAACGCATCGTGCATCAGGTGGTGCGCGAGCGCGAAAAACTGCCGAACCGCCGCAAGAGCTACATCCAGAAGGCCGCGGTCGGCGGGCACAAGGTCTATCTGCACACCGGCGAATATGAAGATGGACGGCTCGGCGAAATTTTTATCGACATGCACAAGGAAGGCGCCGCCTTCCGCAGCCTGATGAACAACTTCGCCATCGCGATTTCGCTCGGCCTGCAATATGGCGTGCCGCTCGAGGAATATGTCGACGCCTTCACCTTCACGCGCTTCGAGCCGTCCGGCCCGGTGCAGGGCAATGACGCGATCAAATACGCGACCTCGATTCTCGACTACGTGTTCCGCGAACTCGCGGTCTCCTACCTCGGCCGCAACGATCTCGCGCATGTCTCGCCCGAGGACATCGGCCACGACGTGCTCGGCAAGGGCGAGCACGAAGGCAAGGCGCCGGAGGGGACGACGTCGGTGTCGCGCGGCCTCGTGCGCTCCAGGGCGGAGCGGCTGACCGTGGTGAACAAGCCGGAGGGGGGTGGCGCGCGAAACTTCTCAGGAAACGCGGCGGTGGCGCTAAAGGCCGAACCCGCCCGCGAGGAAGAACCGCTGTCGCTGCTCGGCTGGACAGAGCCGGCGAAAACCGTGAGTGGCGTCGCCGAGAAACGCGCCGAGGCACGGATGAAGGGGTACGTGGGCGAGGCCTGTCCCGAGTGCGCGAATTTTACGCTGGTGCGGAATGGGACGTGTTTGAAGTGCGAGACTTGCGGGAGCACGACGGGGTGTAGTTGAGGAGACTGAAAACTGATGTCTCCAAGACAAACGCTTGTGGAGCGTCTTTCCTTTCGCGAGGTTTCAATGAGCCAGGAAGTCAGCAATAGACCCAAACGGGAGGCACGCGATTTTGAGATCGGCGATCCCTTCCGTTCGCACCCTGAGCAATTGAATCTTCTGCCTTTAAAAACTGTGGTTGAAATTCCCAACTCAACGGGAACGGCTGACGCATGGGGAGAAGTACTCGCGGAGGATTCCCAAACATACATCGTTAAGGCAACACGAGGCGGCAACCGCATTCCAGCATCGGAATGGGTTGCCGCGCACATAGCTGAGGCAGTGAACATGCCTTGTCCAACTCCAAAAATCGTCCAATTGCAAAACGGGGATTTACTATTCGGTTCACGGGTCGTTAGCGGACTCGCAGATAAGACAGAAACAACTGCAATTTTGACATCGAAGAGCGTCGGCGCAGGCGCAAGAGCTATGCCGGGCCTAACTTCGGTTCTCTCGGCAATTTACGCGTTCGACGTGTTCACAAATAATGTCGATCGTCACGTGGAAAACTATTTATCGGTCCTTGAAAATGGATGTCGCAAATTTTACCTGATCGACCTCGGAAGGTCTTTGTTTTGGGATAACTTCACTCAATTTCCCGGCCCCCACCACAATACCGTAGCCGTTGGCAGGACAATTCGTCAGCGTCACGGCTTCGATCTAGACGCCGCATTGAGGGTTCTCGACCGCTTCGCGCAACTTGCTCCTGAACGCATTATCGGCTTTATGAGATCGATGCCAAAAGAGTGGATGCCCGATGACGAGCAGGAAGCGTTCATCAAATGGTGGGCAAACGGAGCTCGCCAAGAGCGGATCGTTAAACTTCGCAAGGGATTGAGTCATGGCTCCCTCCTATAACTTCGCGATCATCCGCTTTGCCCCGGATGACGTTCGAGGAGAGCGGTTGAATATCGGCGCGATCATTTTGGAGAATGATCGCATTGACGTCCGAACGACTCGACGCTTGGAACGGGTTAAAGCGCTCTCCGAAGCGCTCGATTTTGAGTCATTAGCCGAGCTCATCGATAATATCGTTGATCTCGATGCGCAAAATCGTGCTGATGGCATTGTTGATTATCAAGAGCGCCTGAGTAAGCTGGCCAGAATTGGTCCTCTCTCGGTGTCGCATGCTGGAACTTTTGTTGCCGAAAGCCAGAGCGCCTATGAGGCAAGGATCGCATCTATCCTCAAGATGCTAGTAGAGCCTGAGCAAGCTCCCAAGCGACTGAGAAAAAAGAAGTCTCCACTTTTTTCTCAAATCAAGCGGATGTTCCAAAACGAACGCGTTTTGGCGCGCCCTGCGGAAGGTCTGGAGTCCCATCGGATTGTTCCTTATTACGAATTAGATGACGGCTTGGTTGCGGACTTGGTTCTGCGTAACGGCGCGTACCATATTATTGAAACTGTCGACGCCTCTGGCGACGAACATTCTCGTCGGAAAGCCGTAGTGGATGTCGCGCTTTCTGCTCTAGTCTTAGAACGAGCGCGCATGAAGTTTGGGGAGCAATCTACACGCGCCCGGCTCGTCTACACGGCCTCTGCTGCGTTGGAACATATCGCTCAGCCTTCTCTTGAGGCTGCCGAGCATCAAGGCGCAGAGCTTATAAACTGGGCAAGCGCGGATGATCGCAATCGCTTCGTCCACTCTTTGGCGTCATTAGCAACGCCGATACAGAAAAAGCATAAAGTGCGGCTCGTTAAGCCCATAGACGGCGGGCTATTCCAATAAGCAGTCTTCCGGCTTCAGCGGAAGCCCCACGCAAAGCACGCCGCCCGCGAAGTAACCCAGCGAAAGCATGCCGAGATTCTCCATGGTCGCTTCCATAAATGCCTCCATCAACTTGTTTACGGCGACTTGAAACGCCGCTCGCGGCGCGCCGGTGAAAAAACCTTCGGTCCCCGTCAAATTTAGCGCGCGCCAAGGCGCCCAACCAGCGCGTCGCCCCTTGCTTCCGGCTCGAATGTTATACTATAACATCAGCATGTCCGAAGCCGCGCCCGTCCCTGCTTCTCCACGCGCCGCGATGCGCGAAAATGCGCGCGAGCGCGTCGCCGATGCGCGTTTTCGCTCGCCGCCGGCGCTGCGGATGTCGGCCTGGGGCCGGCTGGTTGTCGTCGCTCCGGTCGCGATCCTGCTGTGGATCGGCGTGTTCTGGGCGCTCAATTGACCCTCCACGACGCACCGAAAATCATACTCGAAAACGTGACGCTTGGCTATGACCGGCGGCCCGCCGTGCATCATGTTTCCGGCGAGATCGCGCCCGGCGACCTGCTCGCCGTCTGCGGCCCCAATGGCGGCGGAAAATCCACCTTTCTCAAGGGCTTGGCCGGTCTCATCGCGCCGATGGGAGGCAGGATTCTACGCGGCGGAGCGAAGGCCGGAGCCTTCGCCCATCTGCCGCAGGCCACCGAGATCGACCGTACATTTCCCATTTGCATTCAAGACTTTATCGCGCTCGGCGGACTGCGCCGCAAGGGGCTTTTTTCGGGCTTTAGCGGGGACGAGGACGCGCGCGTGGGGCAAGCAATTGACGCCATTGGGCTTTCCGGCTTGGAGGCGCGCGGTTTGGAGACGCTTTCCGGCGGCCAGATGCAGCGGGCGCTGTTCGCGCGGCTCGTCGTCGAGGATTGCGCGGTCATCCTGCTGGATGAGCCCTTCGGCGCCATCGACGCCGCTACGACATTGGATTTATTGGCTTTAATCGCCGCG
>Ga0182013_10001436_pt1 | contig 32749 bp, 28 predicted proteins | sample 612S2MmetaG_FD_120487 | JGI IMG/M metagenome (GOLD analysis project Ga0182013, IMG submission 120487) | Permafrost microbial communities from Stordalen Mire, Sweden - 612S2M metaG | ecosystem: Environmental > Terrestrial > Soil > Wetlands > Permafrost | place: Sweden: Stordalen | collected... | reverse complement strand
TGCGCGACAAATTCCAGTTCAGGCCCTACTTCCGGTTCGACGTAAAACTCAACTACCGCTGCAACAGCAAACACTTCACCCACGAAGTAGGCATAGACCTGGTAAACGTAACCAACTACAAAAACTACCTCCGCGTGCAATACATCAGCCCCCAAATCCCCCAGCAAATAGTTTACCAGCTCGGGTTTTTACCGCTGTTTTACTACCGGGTTGATTTTTGGATAGGGAAGAAGGGGAATTAGTGTGTTCAGGTGCGCAGGTGTTCATGTGTTCAGGTGTTCATGTGTTCAAGTGTTCAGGTGGGTTGAGGAGATGGCGAATAGTTGCCCCGCCACTTCAGGGAGGGGAATAAATGTGCTGGTGTGGGCAAAAAATAAAATTTCGCGTCATTGCGAGTAAGCTCTGCGACGAAGCAATCCCGGAACTACTTGCGGCCGGTTGTAACGTAACAAGAATTATAGGGTTCCCCTCGCTACCGCTCCGGTCGGGCTTTACGCTGCAACTGCTCGCTCGCAAAAGCCTCGCTGCGCGGTTTCCGCTGCAATCCCTAACCCAACAGCCGCTAACGCAACGTGTTTACCTTCACAATTCCCTCCTCGATATTTGCACCACTAAGATTCTTCACTTCGTTCAGAATGACAAATGGTACTGAGGTCGTCAAAAAACCACTCTTGTCATCCCGACATAACTTAATGTGCTGATGTGGGCAAAGCTTCGAAAATGCTGCACAACCTGCAGACATGGGAACCATCCATTACTGAATTCTGACCCCGGTTAAAGACAACGTTGCACCACCATCGCAGTGATAATAATTTCCGGTTATAATAATTGAACCGGGCTGATCGGCGGGAAAGAAAATCCCAACTTTGATTTTGGCTGTATTATACGTATAAAGATAATTTTCAGTGTAAGGCCAGTACAAACTGGTATTTGGGCTGGTATAATTGCAACAATAGCTCCAACCCCCAGACGTATTAGCAGCATTATTACCTGTAAAATAAACAGATGAGTCGCCACATTGGGTAATGATAATTGTATCATTATTAAACGCCGTTGTTTGGCCCATCGATTCATCGGATTGGGTACCCGACACCAGATACTTACCGCCTGGATTATGCATAGAAAAGCCCGGCCACACTTTAATGTTGGAATTTTCAGGCGTAGCTCCGGCATTATTGGCCTGGGGAAGTGCAGTTACATCATCGCGTTTAGTGCAACCCCAACAGCAGATTACTAAACATGCTAAAAAAATAAGGTGGTAATATCTTATGCCACTAATAAACGCAGTGGGCCGTTTTTATTTTGTTGGTGGGGTTATTTTTGTTTTAATCCGGGACGGAACCCCAAAAACCGCGCGTCATTGCGAGGAGGCTTTGCGACGAAGCAATCCCATAACTACTTGCGGCCGGTTGTAACGTAACGTTTAGCCCTCATCGCTTCGGGATTGCTTCGCAGAGCCTCGTAATGACGCATATTTTTTTAGTTTTATGCTGGAATAATTGAGTTTAAAGTATGTGGGCTCTGGAAAAGCAAAATCCTGTTGTAAGAACTATATTCAGCTTAGCTATAATTATATGGGTTGGACTCATGTTCTACTATACCGGTGTTGAATACAGGAGGACTCATCCTGTCACTCCTCAAAGTTTTGGTGCCTTTGGTTCGACCGAATTGGCAGGCACAATTAAATCAGTTGTGCCAAACGAAAAACAGAATTATTTCAACCTTACACAGAACCCAAATATATTTTATAGTGTAATGATGTATAAAATTGATACCCCCCCCGCAAGACTTCAACGCATTTGCGCTACCGGGCGATTCAATAGTAAAACATAAGTTCTCAAACTGGCTGATGTTATTTAAGGGCAAAGACATCTACTATTACAGTATTTCCAGACCGGGTAACTAATTTTTAATCCTTCACCTCGTCCAACTACTACTTCCCTCACGCACCCCCTCCCTCACCAAATAATCCGCCAAATCTAACCCTTGCTTCCGTTCGTCACCGGTGGCATTTTTTTCAAGCACCTCGGAAACTGTAAAACTGGCGAGGTGAGAGAGTTGAGTGGCTTTAAGGCTCCATTTATTAAAAGCATTCAGGTCGGGGTAGAGGACGATGTTGCGGCGTATGTGCATGGCCTCATCCCTCTGCCTGTCGGCATCTCCCTTCTCCATCAGGAAACAAAGCTTCGCATTGTAACCGGATAGAGATGGGAGAACCATCTTTGTGGTCGCGGTCGTTATTGCGGAATAATTCATGCTCGTTTAGGCACCCCCCTCACCAAATAATCCGCCAAATCTAACCCTTGCTTCCGTTCATCATCGGTGCAAATTTTTTCAAGCGCATCAGAAACTGTAATGTTGGCGAGGTGGGAGAGTTGCTGGGCTTTTTGGCTCCATTTATCAAAGGCATTCAGGTCGGGGTAGAGGGCGATGTTTCGGCCTTTGAGGGCTTATCAAGATATTTCGCTATCGCGCAATATGACAAGAGGGGAGAAGCTACTTTAAACTGCAAGAAGTTTGTTGCGCTTATTTATATGTATTATTATTTAAACACGAAAGCATAAGGTTTACACTTTTTGCGAAATGAAATAAGTTATGAAAATTTAGTTTTGTAAGTCATTAATTATCAATAAATTAATTTTTGATTGCCTTTACACTTTCTTGGAAAAATTTGATGAGTGTAAAGTCTATTTTGTTGATTATAAGATAGTTATATCAAAAAGCGGTTCAAAAAAGTGTAAAGGCAAAATTGATGTTTTTTTGAGGTGGCTATTCTGCAACAGGGACTTGTAATAAAAAAAAGAGACAGCCTTTTCAGGCCGTCTCTCGTTCGATAGGTGCTTAATTAAATTATTTCTTCTTGCCTTCCCAACCACCGCGAACCCAGTTATCGCCATGCTTCTCGTCGTGATTCCAATGGCCCTGGTTCCACCTGTCGCCGGGATGAGGGGGAGCAGCCCAATGGCCTCCTGAATATTTATAGCCCGCTCCGTCTTCATTCCATTCTTCACCAATCCACACATGTGCCGGGCTTGGCCGTGCAGTTTGAACTACCACAGGCGCAGCAGGGCGTATCTTTACATACACCTGTGCTGAAGAGGTAAAATATGCACCGAACAAAATGACAGAAAACAGCATTAATTTGACTAATGTCTTTTTCATGATTAAAATGATTTAATTGATGAATGGAAAAATGTACTGAGGTACAAAGGTGAATTCATTTCGGGTGCAAAATGTTACACTATTCAATGTAAAGATTACATAATTCACACATTGCGGGGTGCTTTTAAAACGATACAAGCCTCTCCCGCCCCTCGCTTCGCTGGGGCACCTCTCCATGCTGCGCATAGAGAGGGCAATAGTCACTACCTGGGTGCATTCAGCCCTGGCTATCGCTTGCGATGGAGAGGGTGGTCGCTCCGGCTCTGCGGAGCCGACCGGGAGAGGCTTGTATTTGGCTGCTCCTCGTTAAGGCAATTGTCTGAACTGTGATTCTTTTGATTAACCTGATTACTATGATTTTTAGTCCTCTGCTTTGAGGTTTGTCTTTAATCATAGCCAATCAAAAAAATCAGACGAATCATAGTTCAGACAGTTGGCTGCTCTGCGTTAGGGATAGCAGCGTAAATCCTTTTTAATGCTTCGATGTTTTTGCGCGGATTAAAAAGATTGCAGCGGATAGCCCGCCCGAAAGGAAAGCCAATTTATGATTTATGAATTATGAGTTTTGATTTATGATTTAAGAGGCAGCTTTAACTTTTGAGATGGCTGTTTAAATCAACAATCAACAATCATAAATCATAAATACGTGGGGCTGTTTAATTCAGCAATCATAAATCATAATTCAGCAATCAACAGGGGTTTTCTTTTCTTTGCGTCAAAGTTGAACTATGAGTAATTATCCGGCGCTGTTTTTACATCACAATAAGGCACATGCGGTAAGGCGGTTTCATCCGTGGGTTTTTTCGGGGGCCGTTAAGCGCAAAGAGGGCAACCCTGACCAAGGCGATATTGTAGAGGTGTTTAGTGAGAACGGCGAGTTTTTGGGCATGGGCCATTTTGGAACGGGTAGCGTTTCGGTGCGCCTGTTTTCGTTTGAGAAGGTGGATGATTTAACTGAGTTGTGGCGCAAGCGTTTTGTAAGTGCGTTTGAGTTGCGTAAGGCTGCCGGCCTGGCGCGCAGCACTAACACCAACGCCTACCGTTTAATTAATGCCGAGGGCGATGGCATGCCGGGCCTGATTGTTGATTATTACAATGGCACAGCCGTTATACAGGCGCACAGCAAGGGCATGCACCGCGAGAAGGATAAGTTTGTAGAGATATTAAAACAAGGCTATGGCGATAAGCTGAAAGCCGTGTATGATAAAAGCAGTGCCACGCTGCATCATAAGGCCGATACGGATGCCAAGGATGCTGCCAACAGCGATAGCTATATTATGGGCCACGCTTCGGAAACCATAGTTAAAGAGAACGGCCACCAGTTTAACGTTAACTGGGAGCTGGGCCAGAAAACAGGTTTCTTTTTAGACCAGCGCGATAACCGTTTGCTGCTTAGCCGCTACGCACCAGGTAAAAAGGTGTTGAATACATTTTGCTACTCGGGCGGGTTTTCGGTATACGCGGTGGCGGCCGGTGCAAGTATGGTGCACTCGGTAGATAGCAGTGAGAAGGCCGTGAAGTGGACGGATGAAAACATTGCGCTCAATAACCCCGGCGCACCTCACCAAAGCTACGCTGATCATGTGTTCGACTTTTTAAAGACGGCCGATAATGATTATGATGTTATTGTATTAGACCCTCCTGCATTTGCCAAGGGGCAATCGGCGCGGCATGCTGCTATAAAGGCGTATACCCGGCTTAACCAGGAGGCCTTTAAGAAGATAAAGAAAGGCGGCGTGGTGTTTACCTTCAGCTGCAGCCAGGTGGTAGACCGGGAGATGTTTACCGGGGCGGTAACCTCAGCGGCTATTGAAAGTGGAAGAAATATCAGGGTGCTTCACCATTTATCTCAGCCAGCCGACCATCCGGTGAGTATTTTTAATCCGGAGGGCTTGTACTTGAAGGGGTTGGTGGTATATGTGGAGTAATACATTCTCATCCTAAATCCTTCTTCTCCGGAGAAGGACTTGAATACAACCTCCCAATATTGTGACCTTTTAAAGCTTAGGGTGCATTAGAACCCTCTCCTTCGGAGAGGGCAGGGTGAGGATGCCTTTTGTCAAATACTCTTAAAATACCCGCATATAATAGCCCACATTGCAACCTATTGTCGTATTATCGTAACTACAATTAGTTAAGAAATTTTAATAGCGCTTTGGGCGATATTATATTTTTAACCGAATTAGAATATTTTTGGCGGCGTTTAAAATTCAACCCATGAAGAAAAAAATTACGACAGCCCTGCTTTGCTTTTTAACTGCCTCGTTAGCTTTTGCAGGGAAAACCGGTGGAGGCATGGACATTAGGATTACGGTAAAAGGCCTTGAAAACTCTACTATGATACTGGCCAACTACTACGGCGATAAGCAGTATGTAAGAGATACCGTTCATTTCGATTCAAAAGGCTCGGTTGTGTTTAAGTCGGACCAGATGCATGGTTCAAATCCGCCGAAAGGTGATATCTACGGCACTCCCGGTTTGCTGAAGTGCGATTCGATGATACCCGGTGGCGTTTACCTGGCGGTGTTTCCGGCACTAGGCAATCGTTACTTTGAATTTATTATTGCCGAGCCGCAGTTCTCTATAGAAACTGATACCATTGATATGGCTAAAGACCTGAAAATTGCAGGCTCGCAGGAAAATAAGTTGTTTTACGATGACATGCACTTTTTACAAGGCAACAAAACCTTGTCGGACTCTATTGCCAAGTTGTATAAAGCAGCTAAAGACCCCGCTGAAAAAGATAAGTACCGCAGCCAGTTACAGGATATAGACAAACAGGTAAGGGAAAAGCGCAACAGCGTAATGACCCAATATCCTGACTTGTTTTATGCTAAGATGCTGAACGCCATGAAGGATATTACCGTACCAGACGCGCCTAAAGATGCCAACGGCAAAATTATTGACAGTGCATGGCAGTGGCGTTATTACAAAACCCACTATTGGGATAATGTTGACTTACGCGATGACCGCCTGCTGCGTTGCCCGGTGTTTCATAACAAGCTTAAAACTTTTATGACCCAAACCGTAGTGCAGATACCCGATTCTATCAATGCCGGAGGCGATGAGCTGATTGACAAAACCGACAAGAAGGGCGAAATATACCGTTACATTATTACTTACATCTTTAACGAAATGGCCAACAGCAAAGTGATGGGCTTTGATGCCAGTTATGTTCACTTCGGTAAAAAGTATTTCTGCGCTCAGCCTACCTTAACCCCATGGGTTGATACTGCTAAAACGTTTAAGATATGCGACCGCGTTACCCGTTTAGAGCCGGTGTTAGTAGGCAAGAAAGCGCAGAAGCTGATTTTGCCAAGCGACTCTACCGAAAACGTTTGGAAGTCTTTGTATGATATTAAGGCCAAATACACCATTCTTGTTTTCTGGGATCCGGATTGTGGCCATTGCAAAAAAGAATTACCGGTGCTTGCCGATGCATACCACGACCTGAAGAAGAAAGGTGTAAGTGTTGAAAGTTTTGGGGCTGCTATTATGGAAATGGAAAACTATAAGGCCTGGGAAGAGTTTATTAAGAAAAATAACCTGGACTGGATAAACGTTGCCGATCCTCACCGCCACAGCAATTTCCGTTTTGAGTGGGATATACAAAGCACACCTCAGATTTACATCCTGGATCAGGATAAAGTGATCAGAGCCCGCAGAATTGGCGCCGACCAGGTTGAAGACTATATATTACACCTGGAAAACCCAAGCTATAAAGGCAAGCTTATCAAAGTTAACGACGATGATAACCAGGAAGGGGTAGAAGAGAAGAAGTAGTTGTTATAAAATAATTCAGAGGCCCTCTAACGGTCAAATTGCCTGATTTTCAGGCAGATGGTAACGTTAGGGGGCTTTTTTGCCAATTACGGGCCCTTTAGGGGCAACGGCCTCATCTTATTGAAATGCCATCTTCGGCATTAAAAAGTGTATCTTTTTAAGTAGCTTAGGGCTATTATCAACACCGTTCGTTTCATAATTTTAGATAAAATCGGGATAATACGGGTATACTTTAGTATTCACAAAACCATCCCTATGCTAACAGTTCAACGCACCGAGCCTTACAACTTGTTTTTAATTGAGGATAATCCGGCCGAAGTACGGCTGATTCAGGAGGCCATAAAAGAGGCCGAATTGACCGAAATGATTGAATTAACCTTTGCCTATGATGGCGAGGAGGCATGCGAAACACTGGATACATTTAAAATTTTAGGGAAGAAGTTTGATTTAGTGTTGCTGGATTTAAATATGCCCAAAATATCGGGCCGCGAAGTGTTAACGAAAATAAAGACCGATATTGACCTGGAAGGCACCCCGGTAATAGTAGTTACCAATTCCGACTACAAAAAGGATATGATTGAGTGCTACAAAATAGGCGCCGACGGCTACCTCCAAAAACCCGCCGACTTTAAAAAACTGGTTGATTTCTTTATCTCGGTTAAGCGTTCAATAGAAGTAAAAAACAAGCTGTCCATCTACTTTATTGAGAAAGTGTATGATGAGTTGGCGCTGGCGGTGTAGGAGGATTCTCAAATGCATTTTTTCGCACGGAGAGCACGGAGTTAACAGCCGAGAATACATTTTTTATTTTTGAGCGTACTTTGTTGGTTTTCGATATTTAAAAATGTCTTTATTGCATTCCTCTGTATTTCTTCTCCGTGCGAAATGTATTTCAGAGTCAACTGGCTAGCCCCAATCCCCTCATTACTTCTTCCCTGAAATTTTCAGTTCGCATTATCTCTCTAAACACCCCCGCTTCTGTCATTATCCAGAATTTATTGCAGTATTCAAGGCAGGCCTCAATATCATGGGTGGAGAAGATGATGGTTTTTTGAAGGTCGGTACTAATGGTTTTAAGTATGTCCAGTATATCGCGCTTGTTTCTGAAATCAAGGAAGGCGGTGGGTTCATCCAAAATCATAACCGGTGTTTGCTGGCAGAGTGCCCGGGCAATAATGGCTTTCTGTTTTTCGCCATCGCTTAGTTCATTAAAAAAACGGTTTTGAAGCTTTTCAATTTTCATTACGCCGATAACATTTTCTACTTCCTGCTTATCGGCATCGCTTAAATTGCCTAACCAACCGGTATAGGGGGTGCGGCCCAGGGCAACCAGACCTTTTACGGTTATGTTATCAATAAAAAGCCGTTCGGTAAGCACTATGCTTATTTGGCGGGCTCTTTCTGCCACCGGTAAGGCATGAATGTCGGTGCGATTCAGTTCAAGTTTACCACCGGTACGTTGCTGCAAGCCAGCAATAGTGCGTAGCAAAGTTGATTTGCCAATGCCGTTTACTCCCAAAAGCCCTATCATATCACCGGCCTCTGCAGTAAAATTGATACCGGAGAAAATGTGCTTTTCTTTCCGGTAACCAATGCTCATATTTTCGGCATGTAGCATGGTTATACTTTCTTTTGTTTTAAAATAATCCAGATAACCACAGGGGCGCCTAATAACGAAGTAATGGCATTTACTGGCAGAATATAGTCGGAGCCCGGCGAGGAGGCTAAAACGTTACATAAACAACAAATAGCGGCACCCAGGATAATACACGCAGGCGTTAATATTTTATGGTCGGAAGTTTTGAAAATAGCGCGTGCTACATGCGGAACGGCCAGGCCCACAAATCCAATTGGGCCACAGAATGCGGTAATACTGCCGGCAAGCAAACTGGTGCACAATACCACCATCACCTTAGCTGGCCGAAGGCTGAGGCCCGAACTGGTGGCATACGTATCGCCCAGCAATAACAGATTTAATGGTTTTGATAAGAAGAAAGAGAACGCACAACCGATAGTTACAATAGTAACCAGGTAAAATATTTGCGCCAGACTTACATACCTGAAACTGCCAAAGCTCCACATGATATAACTTTTAAGTGCTTCGCTGCTGCTGAACGATTGCATGATTTCTATAACCGCGTTGATGCCCCCACCAATCATTAAACCTATGATCAGAATAGCCACCACATCGTTTAACCTGAACGACAACATAAAAATGATAAGGAATATGGCGGTAGCCCCCAACGATGCCGCAATAATAATACCCCAGCCGCTAATGATATGCGTTTGAGGTGCCAGGCCAAATGCCGAGGCTGCCAATATAAAAACAGCTACCCCTAAATTTGCACCGGAGCTAATACCCAGCACATAAGGCCCTGCCACCGGGTTGCGGAAAAGCGTTTGCATCTGCAAACCGCTGATAGATAGCCCGGCGCCCGCAAACAGCGCCGCCAGTGCACCGGGTAAACGCGATTGGATAACAATATTGGTCCACGCTTCATTATCAATATGATTTCCTGAAAGAATGGCAACAACCTGGCTGAAAGGAATTTTAACCGAGCCTATTAGTAACTGGGCAACAAACGCCAGCAGCATAAGTATGGTGAAGGAAATAAAGAGGATGGTATTTCTACTTGCGCTCATCTTTATTTCAGCTTTTGATAATAATACAGTTGATGATCGTTTCCTCGCAGAGTCCCCATTCCGCAAAGCCGGAAAGGGAGACTCTGCGGAGAAGGGAGATTTTGGTCGCAATGACGTTAAAATTTAATAAGCTCGTCATCTCAGTTTTTGATAATAATATAAGTCATGGTCTTTTAATAACTCCGGATGAAAAATAGTTATTAAATCAGCCAGTATCTCATCTGGTTTAACTGCCCCCGATTCCCAAAAATCGAAACCACCCGCTATAGTGTTGCGTTTGTTGTTGGTGTATATGTTCCCTGTTTTATACGCTTTGAACAAAGTATTTTTCTTGTCGGCAGTTTCAATATCGTGCAGCGATGCCGCAAAGCCTGTGTTTATCCAGAACCCGGCATTGGCAGCCTTGTTATATACCGCTTCGTAATCCAGGTTCAGGTTTAACCCGTTGGTAGCCTTGGCATCTTTCCATAAAAAATTACCACCGGCATCTGCTATCAGCTGCGCCATGTAGTTTTCGCCACAGGGCATATACCAAATCTCTTTAAAAGGAAGGTTGCAGAAAACTGTGGGTTGCGTAGTTGCCTTTGCCGCTAAGGTTTTAAGCAAAAGATAGCGGCTTTCAATGCCATTGAACACGCGGTCGGCAAGTTTCTCATTTCCATAAAATGCAGCTATAAATTTTATCCATTCGGCACGGGCCAAAGGGTCTTGCTCTTTGAAATCAAGGTCAGGAACACTTTCAATATGCAGGGATGTTAGCTTTAATTGCAGTTTATCACCGCCATCATACCCGCCTGAAGTAAATACAAATGCGGGGTGTAACTCAACCAGTTTTTCATAATTAATTTCCTGCTTGCCAACATCTGCAATCTGATTGGTTTTTATTTTTTCAAGCAATTGCTGGTTGTATATCAGTTCAGCATTTGTAACGCCCGCAATGCTATCCAGTAAATTTAAAACACCCATTTCGCCGGTGGTGCTGATAGAAACACAAACTGTTTTGTGTACCGGTGTGCTTATCAGTTCAGCATTTTCGAAACCAACAGGGGCGGGCTTATTAGCTGGCAGTAAAACAAATTGCTGCAATACCTTGGCTGAATCTTTCAGGTCCCTGATGGTTATTATTTTAAAACCATCATAATAATCTACCGCAAAACCTTTGGCGTATTTTATTGGGAGTGATGAGGTTTTGGTGCAGGGCTTTTTGGTTTGTTGTTGGGTTTGGGTTTGGCAGGAGGGGAGGATAATTATGGCAATGGATAAGCATGTGGCAAGCCATTTGAATGAGCGCATACAAAATTGCCGAACCCATAAAAAGCTATCGTTGTTTGCACTGGTGCCGCCTCTTCCGTCCCCTAAAGGGGATACCAAAGCCAATACAAACAGCCACCTTAAATTGACGACCGGCTGTTTTGCCCTGGTATCCCCTTTAGGGGACGGAAGGGGTTGGCTGTTTGTATTTTGTATTTCAAATCCCATACTAATAAGTAAAAGCAAAATTACCCGAAATAACTCCTGCCGTAAAAACCTGAATTAAATTACCATTCTTGTCATATCTGTAAACTTCCGACCGCTGTACATAGTCAAGAGCATCAGAGGTATACAAATCACCATTGCCGGGGTCAACACCCAGCCCGTATAAATTACGCCCGTTAACCGGTGAGAATGGATTTACAGGCGCAACGGTATCATTAACTGAAATTGAATTTACGCCATTGTTATCGAAATAATATATTTCATCACCGGTGCCATTTATCTTCAGGTTAGATGCAGTACGGCTGATTCCTAAAACAATCCGCTTATTCAACGACATGTTGGTATTGAGGCAATAGATAGCTGCCGGTATATTGGCTGTGCTATCGGCATCCATACCAAACCAAACGCGGTTCTGATTATCGCTCACTACGCCATCTACATTGCTTCCGGCAAATGAGTAACGCTGCATAAAAGTGTTGGTTGCCGGATTAATGGTAACAATGCTGCCGGTAGTAACCGGATTGGTTAAAAGGCTCCGTTCTTCAACTACAACAGTTCCGTTTACCATAAGCAGGTGTTCTGTCCACTCAGCCAGGCCGGTTATGTTTGTTATCAATGCTCCGGTGTTATAATTAATTACGTGCACCCCGCTTCCGTAAAGGTCAGTTACATAAGCAACGCTATCGTTAACAGGTAAAAAATAGCGTGGGGATGAATTAGGAATGGTGATAGTGATAACATGTTTCAGCGAGGGAATCTTTACCACTTCAATTTTTGCAGAGTTATTGACAACAATAAACCCGGTGGAATCTTTGATATACATGGACTGAACTACATCGCCCAGTTTATAGCCATTCACCGCATAGAAAAGGCCATTGCTAACTGAATCAGTTACCGGATTGTAGAACGAAATTTCGCCCTGCCCGCTGTTAAAGTCTCCCTCGTTGGTTATAAAAACGCCTTTTGTTGTGGGTGAGCTAACAGGATTGTCTTTCGGCTTATGACAGGAAGAAATTGTTAGAAGGAAGATTATTAGTAAGGCGTAATGACCAGTCGCAAGTAGTTTCGGGATTGCTTCGCAAAGCCTCGCAATGACGCATATTATTGAGTTTTTCATCAGCTCATAAATTTAAAACGGATAGTGCCTTCAAAACTTCTTCCTGGCATTGGCCGCTGGGCTACTACCTGATATTGCAGGTTGCCTATGTTGCTTACTTTAAATGAGCAACCCACGTTAATATGCTTAATTACAAAATCTTTCCCTGCCTCCAGGTTACTGGTAAAATATCCGTTGAGCGATTGGGAATTATCAGTAGCGGTGTAAACCATGCCTGTATAGTTATTTACGCTGCGGATGTAGAAGCGCCGGTATTCAAACTGCAGCCCGGCCATGGCGTTGTGATAGGGCACATAAATCATTTGCATGCCTTTTGATGCATCGGTGGCTGAAAAGGCATCCAGGTTGGTAGCCCTGGTATAGGTATATGAGGCACTAAAATGAACGGCAAATTTATCGGGCCTTGTTTCGTCAGCATTGCTCAAATGCAGGCTGGCTTCAAGCCCGCGCGAAAATACGCGGCGGAAATTTTCGGCATCCCAGTTATCGCCATCGGGTATCCACTGTATCCAGTTATCTACATAAATGTAAAAATCAGATAAAGTAACATCCACCATCTTCCGGTAATCATATTTTGCCTGTATGGTGCCGTTCCACGATTTTTCTTCCTGCAAATCCGGGTTACCTCCGGGTATCCAATACAATTCGTCCATAGTTGGGAAACGGAAATCGCGCGAGGCAACAAAGCCCAGCACATACCGGTTAAGCGCATTTATTTTGCCGGTATAATTCAAACCAAGCTCGGGCGAAAATGCAGATAGCTGCTTATTTTCCAGGTCTTCCCTAAACCCTGCGTGCAGCTTAAATCCGTTCAGAAAATAATAATCGGCATAGGTTTTTAATCCAACTATATCTCGTGTTTTTACGGAACCGTACTCGTTGATATTGGCCCACTCGTGGTCGTAATTCAATTCAGCTTTCCAGCTAAGGTTAAAGGGAAAGGTATACGAGCAATCGAAGTTATTACGCAGGGCATGAGTTACATAAACCTCGTTGAGCAAGGCGTTGGGGTCGGTATAGCGCATCCAGTCATCCAGGTATGCAGAGGTTAATTTCAGCTTCCATTTTTTTATCATTCCCTGCCAGGTGGCCATAGTGCGGATTGAATAATCATCCTGCACCTGTTTATCTGCCGGTTGGCTCATAATGGGGGGTATTTGCCGGTCTGCATCGCTATACCAAACAAAAAAACTGAGCTCATTTGCCGGATTTATTTTGGCATTCAGTTGCTGCAATACCGAAAACTGCCTTACCGTTCCGTTGGTTTGAATTACTGTTGGGTTTCCTGCAGCGTAGTTATTGGTATATGGGAAATTATTCTGGGCTGAAATGAAACTGAACTTTGTGGCACCCGAAAATTTATCTTTTGCATAATCAGCATCGGCAGCGGCCTCATAAGTTCCGAAACTGCCTGCACGTAAAGTAGCACCAATAGAAAATCCGCTATCGCGTTTTACTTCATTGTTCATTTGCAGTGTGCCGCCTATGGTGCCTTCGTAACCGGTGCGTACCAGTTGAAGTTCGTCCTGCATACCCAGCATAAACAACGATAGGTCTACCTGGCCAAGCGATGGGGCGTTAATTTTAACACCATTCCATTCAATAGCCGTTTGCTCTGCCGAGGTCCCTTGTATGGCTAATGAAGCCAGGCCTCCGCTGCCGTAACTTTTTACATAAACAGATGAGAATTCGTTTAAAGCATCACTCAGCCTTTCGCCCTGCCGGTATTTTACATCGGTAAACGGCGAGGCATCATTATTGGCCGAGGCTTGCTCAATTTTAACTACTTCATCAAGCCTGATAGTATCTTTTATGCCCTGCGCTAAGGAGGCAGAGATTGGGAAAACAAAAAGATATATCAGCATCTTTTTCATTCCACAATCAATTTTGTGTTGTATTGACCAATGGGGGTTTCGGCAGAAATAAAATAAACCCCACCACTTAAATTGGCAGTCCTTATAAGCTGCCAGCCGTTATTGCCTGTTCCAGGCCACTGGTTAAGTAGTTTACCGCTTATATCATACAGCCTGATGTTACCGGCAATTCCGGGCAACTGAACGCTGCAAGGATTACCTCTGTGTACCGGATTGGGATATATTTTTATTGCATCATTCCCGGAAACTTCTTCTATTGCGCTGGCGCCCTTCGAATTAATAACGCCTACCGCATCCAGGTCAAAACCGCACGAGGGATAAGGTGTAGGCCAGGGGTCGTTTACTATATGGCCGTTATGGTCGTATGTTGCATAAGCGCTGTCTATAGAACCTACCACATCAATCACTTTAACATAGTTTATATTATTTGCATCAATTCCGGGGCTATCTACCAGTTCCTGCAAATCGAAAGGTGTGCCGTATCTTGCAATATACTTACCGGCCAGGTTATATAGTTGCGAACAATCTATAGACCCATCGTTGTTAAGTTGAAAAGTATCCTGCACATTAGTTACAGCCGGAAAGCGAACATACCTGATGCCATCAGTACTTACCTCGACAAAGCCCAATTCAAGAAAAGCCATGTTTGAATCGTTGGTCATAAACCCGTTTTCAAAAACGGCAAAATCAAAGCCGGGGCCGTTATATATCGGGTGGTTGAAAGTAACAATGGCGCTACCCCCGTCTCCTAAGCTTACTGTAGCATCATCTGAAATGCCCAAAGCATCAGAATTTTCTCCGGCACTTGCAAGGCCCAGTGAGGTATCTGCAATGTTCTGAGGGCCGCGTTGAACAGTACAGCCCGAAGCCCAGTCAACAAATGCCGATGAGTCGCCGGGTATGGCTGTGGTTCCAGCCAGGTCTGTTTGCGGCGCAAACTGCGCCCATGCCGCCTGAGAAAAACACAGCAGAACAACAATCGGTAAACATGTTTTTAACCTGTTGCAACGCATACAAAAGTATTACTGCTTAATAACTTTGCTTATGCCAATACCCTGGTCTGAAATGGCCTTTACAATGTAGGTACCCGCTGAAAGGTCTGCCGTTTCAACACCTGTAACCAGTTCGCCGGCATTACATGGTATGCTTCTTATCAGCCTGCCTTCCATATCAAACAACTCAACAGTTTTTACATCACCGGTATGGTAAACCGAGAATGAATTACCACAAGGGTTAGGATATACTTTGGTTTGCAGCGCATTTATCCGGCGGATACCGGTTGGACTTAGAACATCAACTATTATTTCGCTGGTGTCGCATTGGTTAGCGGCGTTACAAATTGCATAAACAACGGTATCAAATCCCACAACACCATCTTGCGGAAAATACCAGATTTCATTTAAAGAATCAACTACAGTTGATCCCGGTATAGTGCGGCTTACAACTTCAACTGTAAAAGGCCCGCCTGTGGTATCAACTACATTGGCCAGCACATTCAGCAAGGTATCCTGGTTATAAAGAATGGTATCGTAAGTAACCGGAAGATCGGCAGTAATAAAATTATCCATAGCAAAATACGATGGGGTCTCTAATCCATAAGAATCGTTTCTTGAACCCGTAATGCTGAATACCAGGCTATCAACATTGCCCAATGCAAGCAGGTTTACCCATTGCCATGTCTTCACTATATAGTTTTTAGTAGTGTCAGGAAAGGTATAGTTGGCCAGGTAAAAGTTTACCGTATCGCCAACCGGTATCCCGCTCTTCCATCCGGTAATGTGCAATAACAAAAAGTCTGATGAATCAGGAGTAAATGGTAGATTTCCAAAGTTGTCGCCATTCAGCATATCTTTATAAGTATACGTTGTGTTGGTTACATAAAAACCTTCAACTGCCCTGTGGAGTGCGTTTTGTGTCAGCCTTACAACTACATTACCATAACCGGCATCGTAAGCAACAGCATAATTTTTTGAGCCGTTAAAGCCACCAGCCGTTATAGCGCTGTATTGGTTCAAATACCCCTGGGTGACCGAATCTGTTTTGTCTGAATAACTAAAGCCTCCCCAATATCCACCACTAGCGGTATCATATTGGTTTTCAAAATAAGCGTGGCCATCAGAGAAGCCACCCGCCATGTCAGAGCCATTCCAAAAGGTATCCACACCTAAAGTCAGCGTGTCAAAAGTGGAAGTGGCCTGTGAGGAGGCAAAAAGGGCAAAAAATAAGGCAACAATAAACAGGTTGATTTTTTTCATAGGAAAAAAAGTTTAATTGAAAAAATCGCCCCGAAAGTTAAAAGAGGGAAATGAAACGTTCCATAGGTTTCAGATCGCGGCTTTTCTTCCCGAAAGCATTGAAAATATATTGCTGAAGGCAGGTCTTCTGGCTCGTTCCTTTTTTCTGACGCCTTCCCGTTGCGTTTAAATGCAACAGTGGCAAATGATTGTCAGAACTTTTAACAGAACTTACAGCAGCGGGTACTGCTCCTGAATTTCACAGGATTCCCTATTAGGGCATCCGTCACTTAACGTTACGGATACCACCTTTAGCGCGGCAAAGAAAATTATTTTATACTCAGGACGCAAAATATTACCTGAATAATTTGTAAACATAGCATGCTATGTACATAGTTTGAGCAATCCCCTGGCCCTGACGGCCTCTTTATTATTGCTGTAAGGTCATGCAAAAAACTATGTTATAATCAAAAAATATTATTCTTTAATAACTTTGGCCATGCCAACACCCTGGTCTGAAATGGCCTTTACAATGTAGGGGCCTGCTGCCAGGTCATCAGTTTTTATACCAGTTACTAACTCACCTGCGTTGCAGGGAACTGTCCGCAATAATCTTCCTTCCATGTCAAACAACTCAACTGTTTTTACATCACCTGTATGATAGAGCGAGAATGAATTACCACAAGGGTTAGGATATACTTTGGTTTGCAGCGCATTTACCTGGCGCAGGCCCGTTGGGCTAAGCAGGTCAATAATCAGTATTGCCGAATCGCATTGATTTTGGCTGTTGCAAATAGTATAAAATACGGTATCATATCCTACTACGCCATCTTCAGGTATATACCATATCAGGTTTGTTGAATCTATCACCAATATTGATGCACCCGGAACGGTATTACTGATAAAATGCACGGTAAAAGGGCCGCCAGTCGTATCAACTACATTCACCAATACATTTATCAGCGTGTCTACGTTGTAAAGTAAAGTATCATAAATGGTGGGCAAGTCAACGGTAACAAAATTGTCCATTGCAAAGTAAGCCGGTGTGGCGGAAGAAGAATAAATAATACTATCCGAACCTGAAACGCCAAAAATAGTGTCATAGGAGTTTTGCGAGCCGTACGTGCTGAACACCAGGCTGTCAACATTGCCCAGTTCAAGCAGGCTTACCCATTGCCAGGTATTAACGATATAAGGTTCTACACCATCTGAATCCAGGTAATCGGCCAGATAAAAATTAATAGTATCATTAATAGGGTTACCACCATGCCAGCCGGTAATGCTCAGCAGAAAATAATCTGCATTTGCTGTATCAAAAGCATGTACCGGCCCGCCGCCGTTTAGCATTGACAAATAGGCATCGGTAGTATTATTAACGTAAAACCCGCCTGCGGTTTTTCCGGCTGCATTTCCTGCAAGCCTTATTTTTACATTCCCGTTTCCGGCATCATGGGCAACGGCATATTTATTTGAGCCTGCATAACCGCTACCGCTAATGGAACTTCCCTGATTATAATATCCTGCAGTAACAATATCCGTTTTGTCTGAATACACAAAACCTGCCCAACTCGTATCATATTGGTTTTCGAAATAAGCATTACCATCCCTGAATCCGCCGGCAAGGTTAGAACCTGTCCAGTAAGTGTCAACCCCCAGGGTCAGGTCTTCAAAAGTTGCAGTGGCCTGCGAGGAGGCAAAAAGCGTAAAAAATAAGGCAACAACAACCAGGTCTGTTTTTTTCATTTCTGAAATGTTTTTTAATCGAAAAAGCGTTCTGAAAGTTAAAAGAAGCAAAAGAAACGTTCCATAAGTTTCTTTTCACGGCTTTTAACTTCCGGAAAGCATTGAAAATATATTGCTGAAGTCAGGTCTTCTGGCTTGTTCCTGCTTCTGACACCTTTCCGTTCCGCTTAAACGCAGCAGTGGCAAATTATTGTCAGAACCTTTAACTGAACTTACAGCGGCGGGTAGTGCTCCTGATTTTCATAGGATTCCCTATTATGGTATTTTGTATTTTTACATAAGCAATACCATCTTTAGCGGTGGCAAAGAAAATTATTTTATTTTCACCACTCAAAAAATAACAATAATAATTTTTGAACGCGGCGTTCTATCTGTATCTATGAGAAACCCAATTGTGCTGTTTTCCCTCTTACTGCTTGTAATTACGGTGGGCTCCTGTAAAAAGTCTTGTTACCAATGTAATCAATACTGCTCGTACTGCGAACTGAAGAGTGACAGCTCCATTGTCGTTAAAACCTGCACCAAGGATTTTGCCGACCACGGCAGAATAGATTCAATCGAAAATGCAACGCCTAATACCTATATCTGCAACACACTTAACAATAGTACGGAGGTGTGCGATGGGCCCAATGCTGTTTCCCAGGCCATAACCTATTACGAAGAGGAGGATTATTTCTGTAGTCCTGAGTAAGATTTCAGAGGCAAGAAGCCAGGACCAAGACTTCAGATTTCTCCCGGAAGCTGTTTAAAATTAAATCCAAATGCAATTTAACACAAAGAGCACGAAGGAAAATGCCAATACAAAGGCCACAAAGGAGTATATTTTTTGGTGTTCCCTGCCTACCGGCAGGCAGGTTTGTGTTAACAGGTATTTCTTTTCTTTAATTTTAAACAGCCTTTTACATCAAGTATACCGCCAAAGTTGCAGCCGGTTTGTCGATTAAGACTAATCCTAAAGTCTGGCTTCTAAAATCCTGTATCTAAAATCTGTTTAAAAAGCTGTAGCCGCGCCTTGATAAGTGCCCGTTGGGCGCAAATCGTTTACCAGGTAGTTTCGTATAAACATTATATCTACATACCAGTAATTTTCATTTGGCCCCTGTTCATCGCCATGGAACCACCAGGTTCCACCCGATTGATAAACTATTGAAGTGGTACTGTTAGATGCACCGTTAGAGTTGGTATTAAAACCCACCATTACGGCTGTATAATCGGTTGTCGAAACGGTAGTATTCCGGGTAGGATTGTCGCAGCTGCAGGTAAACCTTTGTATGTAAATAGGCTTATCAGTTCCGGTAGGAACGCTGCCCTTTACCAGCGTACCATTTACATCGGCAAATACCAGTTTATACCCGCTGCTGTTAACTATTCCGTCTAAATATATATTGCCGCCATACGAGCGGATTGCTCCGTTTACCGAAAGATTGGTAATAACGCTTGACCCTATAAAAAGTGTGTTATTGGTATTACCGGTGCCATAAGGGTAGAGGTATGAGTTTGTAGCATCCTTGCTGAGTATTATTTCAGAGGTAAGGTTATCGGCAATACCGTTGCCATTAAGGTCGTTGAAAAGAATAGAACCAATGCCGTTTAAACCCGGTGTAGCCATAATAGCACCAGCCTTAAAATTGGTAAAACCTGTGTTTGCCGAGAATCCCCGGGTACTTAACCAGTTGTCGTTATCAAGTCCCAGGTTAGCTCCCCAAACACCCGTATTATTAAAAGTCATGTTGGCATTACCGCTTCCACCATTTGATAATTCCAGTTGGGCCGCGTTATTGGTGGTCAGGCTTACCCCTGCCAGCGTTAAGCGCATATCTCCGGCCACATCTACTATGCGGTAACCGGCCAGGGTAGCTATACCTACCTGGGTTCCGTTATCATTAATAATGCTGCAGGTAGCGCCGGGGCCTGTGCTTTTTACCAAATAATTGTTAGTGGTACAGCCAACCGGGCCAGTTGCACCTACGGTGCCTGTAGGGCCGGCGAGGCCAACTCCTGTAGCTCCAACTGCACCAGTAGAGCCGATGATACCTGTTACTCCCGCTACCCCTGTTGGGCCTGCAACACCGGCCGAACCTGTTGCCCCCGTTGCCCCTAAAGTACACATACTAACCCATTGGGCTAAGGGCGTAGAATAAAAGTAAAAGCAATTAAGGTCAGTATCATAAACCATTAACGAATTAGCGGGCGAGCCAATAGCCAAACGCTGCGCAGTTGTAACCCGGGGAATTAACATACCCTGAGTGGTGCTTTGCATTTCAACAATTGCACTGGGGTCGGGTGTTGGTGTTCCTATGCCTACATTACTTTGGGCAAAGGCATTGAACGCAAATAAGTAAAAGACAATACTTAGAGGTAGTAATTTTTTCATCGGGGCAGCTCACTTTTTCGGTGCAATGGACTTGCCGAAGATAAGAAATTTCTATAGAGAGATATTAGAATCAACAGGGCAATCGGGTCTGGAAAATTTTGGCTTCATTTAAATGGTTAAAACCATTTTTTGCCGACAATTTACATAGCCCACGATTTAAATCGTGGGCTATGTAAAGGTAAAAACTGGACAAAACCGTTTCAACGGTTTCCACGACCACCCGATATGCCCGGAAAAATTTAGACCCGATTGCCCTGTTAGAAGCAAGAACCGAGGGTGTACGTCAGATTTCCCTTTTGCAGCCTCGCTTACCCTCTGACTCCCGGGACGGGAGAACCGCTTCCCAAGTAAAAGGGAAATCTGTCGTACACCCAGAACCGAGAACCAAGACTTAAAACCAAAAGTAAATTTTCAAGTCCTGGTTCTCGGTTCTAATATCTAAAATCTAACTTCTGAATTACATTTTGGCATTGCCAAAAACCTTCTTCAGCAAATCGCTGGTTTGGGCCATGGGGTCTTTGCGTATTTTGGCTTCTTCCTGGGCAACCATGTAAAATAATCCGTCAATGGCTTTGCGGGTTACATATTCGGGTAGGTCAGTTTCAACTTTTGCATGAAAAGGAACGCGGTTATAATCGGTCATTATTTCGCTCCATAACCTGGTTGCACCTGCTTTATCCAACGCGTCTTTTATAGTCGGTTTAAAAGCGGCTGCCAGTTGGTCGCTGGTGGTTCTTTTTAAAAACTGGGTGGCTGCGTCCTGTTGTTTATTGTTAACAATGCTTATTGCATCGCTTAACGTCAGTTTCTGAATGGCGTCAATAAATATTTTGGTGGCCGCCTTTGCTGCATTTTCTGCTGCATGGTTAAAAGAGGCGATGGTTTCATCAACCTTAGGCCCGAAACCGGCTGAGCGCAAAGCACTTTCTACTTTTTGTGCATCAGGAGGAAAAGGGATTTTTATAGTAGGGTTCTTATAGTACCCATCAGCAACAGACACCAGGTCAACGCCATGGGTAATACCTTTGGTTAAGGCTTCTTTAATAGCCCGGCCAGCTTCATCCTGGCTAAAGCCCCCTGAAGTAGGAACACCTACTGAATTTCCAAGATTTTTAAGGAATTGCGCCTGGGAGTTTGTAAAGCCGGCGGTAAGCAAGGCTAGTAACAGAACAAATTTCATTTTCATGTTTTGGTTTTAAATGGTTGATGCTAATACAAAGCCAAACTAACGGAAAAAGTATGATGGATGGTAGGTTATTACGATTTTTTAATGTTTTGGGCAATCATAGTTTTAGCTGCGACTTAATAAATTAGTGATTTTAACAGCTCTGATTATCTTTGTTACCAGCAATATCTTTTTGTCAACGATAAAGGCGTTCTTTCATAAATTGGCCATAAATTCGATTAAAATAGGTTTTAGAAGAAATAAATCTCTGATTTACAACATGTCAACTCAACCAACCAGTGTACCTCTTGAAGAAGTATATAAACTACTTGCCGCAGATGCTTTACCTGGGGACAGCAAGTATTACCTGGACGTATTTGCTGCGCGCGGCGATAATCCGATTTTAGCATTGCAAAGAAGGCTTTATGGCGACCCGGCGGGCAAACAACAGATATTGTTTTCGGGTTATAGGGGCTGTGGTAAAAGCACAGAATTAAACCGCCTGAAAAAAGAAATTGAGAGCGATTTTATTGTGGTTAGCTATTCGGTAATTAAGGAGTTAGATACTGTTAACCTGAACTACGTTGAACTGGTTACACTTACTATGGAGAAGCTTTTCAAGGCTGTGGACGATGCAAAATTGCCTGTAAGTGAAAACCTGCTTAACTCGATTTACGCATGGCTTAAAACTGAAGAGATAGAAACCGTAAGGAAAGCATCGGGCGCGGTTGAAGTTGAGGCCGGGGCTGAAGGAAAAATTAATGTGTTGTCGTTAGTTAAATTCTTTGCAAAAATAAGGGCATCAAGTAACCTAAGTTACAATATTAAAAAAACGGTTACTGAAGTTGTGGAACGCCGTTTGTCTGATTTTATTGAACACTGCAACGACTTAATCAGGGAAGTGTTGCTGAAATTAAAAGGTACCGGCAAAAAAGGTTTATTGATTGTAATTGAAGATTTGGATAAATTGAGCGTTGACAGTTCGGAAGATTTATTTTTTAAGCATAGCAATGTACTTACCAGCCTGAATGCGAACGTTATTTTTACTTATCCAATATCGCTTTGCCATCATACCAATGCCAATATTATTGAAGGTAATTTTACCAAAAAATTTTTACTGCCAATGGTAAAAATTAACGGGCAAAATGGGGCCCCTTACCAGGCCGGCAGGAATGCGCTGAAACATATTGTTACAAAAAGAATAGGGGCAGGTTCATTTGAAAGCGATGATGTGCTGAACAAATTTGTTGAAATGAGCGGCGGCTGTATACGCGATTTATTCAAATTGATTGTTGATGCCGCCGACAGCGCTTTAAATCATAAAAGAAAAGTTATTACCGAAGCGGATTTTAAATACGGTTTTCTGGCGCTAAAAAGGGATTACTCAAATACGATTGCCGAAAAGCGGATTAATAATACAGTTATTACAACAGTAGATGCTTATTACGATGCATTAGTAGCCGCTGCAACAAGCACCACGAAAGAAGTCAGGAACGATGGCCCAACGCTTGATTTATTGCAAAACCTGTGCATACTTGGTTATAACGGCGAAGGCTGGTGCGACGTGCACCCCATAGTGCGCGAAATATTAAAAGGGAGAAATCTCATTTAAGGAATGGCAGATAGTAATATACAGTACGAAAACAATATCCACTCGTTAGAGAGGTTTTTTATGAATACCGGCCACGGGGCTTTTTTATTTGCCGTTTGCAATGATGAGCTGCTGCAGCAAAGGGTAAATGAGCAAATACAGTTTTTGCTACAGGGCAAGCACAAAACAATCCGTGTTTTTTCTTTCCGTAAAGGTGATGGCAATACCCATCCTTTAACACAATTACAGCTTTTTCTATCACAAAATCCAGAAACCGCGGGCTTGATAATTGCAGACCTTGACTATGCATTAAACGAAAGGCAGAACCCCGGAATATTAATACAACTTAACTTTAGCCGCGAAGCTTTATTAGAATTTAATATCCCTGTTCTTTTTTGGGTAACCACCGATTCTTTACCACAATTAAGCCGCCAGGCTATTGACCTTTACAGCCAGCGCATTACTGCCAACCTGTATTTTGAAAGGCCGGAGGAATTAATAGACGGCGATAACAAAACCGCCCAATATATTATCGGCGAAACGGCTAAAGCAAACACCAATATAGTTCACCTTGAAGCCCGTGTAAAATTATTGCATGAACAACTTAATGAAGCCCTTACTCAAAACCTTGACCGCAAAAAGATAGCTAATGAAATTGTTATCCCTTTATTGGATTGCTATGTAAAAATACCGGGTACTGAAGCAGAAATGGTTCGGCTGCTGAATACTTATAATTTGGAATGGAATAAGGGTGATGCAGGGGTTTGTTTTGCTTTAGGCCGTATCTATCAGACAATAAATGATTATGATAAGGCAGAGCAATTTTATGAGTTGGCGCTGAAACTTTTAAGAGACGCTCCTGAAAGAAGTCAAAATAATGTGCTGCCCGGTATTGCCGTTACGCTTAATAATTTGGCAAATTTATGGGCGAATCAAAACGAATTTAAAAAAGCCGAACAAGCTTATAATGAAGCGCTGGAAATTTATAAAGACTCAGCTAAAATTAATCCGAAAACTTTACCCGATGTTGCCATGACGCTTAATAATTTGGCAAATTTATGGGCGATTCAAAATGAGTTTACAAAAGCAGAACAAGCTTTCCAGGAGGCGCTAGAAATTCGTAGAAATTTGGCTAAAACCAATCCGCAAACGTTTTTACCTGATGTTGCAGTTACGCTTAATAATTTAGCGAATTTATGGATGGAGAAAAATGAATTTGCAAGGGCGGAACAAGCTTACCAGGAAGCGCTGGATGTTTACAAAAACTTAGCTAAAACCAATCCACAAACTTTTTTAGGTGATGTTGCAATGACGCTTAATAATTTAGCGAATTTATTGAGTGTTAAAAAAGAATTTACAAAAGCAGAACAAACTTACCTGGAGGCGCTGGTAATACGCAGAAATTTAGCTAAAACGAATCCACAAACATTTTCACTTGATGCGGCTGGAACCACATGTAATTTGGCCTTATTATTCACTTATGGCGCACCTGATAAAGCAAAGGCTTTGAGTTTTGCAAAAGAAACTTTAGTATCGGCGTTGCCATTTTCTGATTTCTTACCCCTGGCAAAAGAAATAATTACAAAGGCATTAACTGTTGCAAAACACTGGGACGAAGACCCCGATAAATTTTTAGAAGAAGCCAAACAAACATTGGCCAACCAAAACAACCCAGCAACCCCAACTGATAAAGCAAAACATTAACACCTTCGCACTTTATCACCTGAACACATGAACACCTGCGCACATGAACACTTGTATTAATTAACCCCCAACGCCTTCAAAGTTTCAATATTCAGGTTGCCCACCGGTAAGCCCTTATCTTTCTGAAACCTGATGATGCTTTGTTTGGTAGATTCGGTCATTTGGTTGTTAACCGGCCCCGGGTCGTAGCCTTCGCGTATAAGGGCTTGCTGTATCTGGTTTATTTTGCTTTCGGTAATATCCTGATCGCACAAAATTTCTTTCCACTCGTAAGCGCCGCCTTTTTTAACCAGCACCTTTTTCATAATGGTTTTATAGGTAACCGGTATTTCGGTTTTAATCTGCTCACCTGGCTTCACAATTTTTTGAACAGGCACCTCTTTGGTTACAGCCGGTATTATTTCCTCCCTAACTGATGCTGGCACTACTTCAACTTTACGGCTCACCTTCTGATACACTGCATCAACCTGCTTTAACTCCCATATTTCGCAATCTTTTGGGTTAGTAGAAAAGCAATTTTTGCTGGTACCTGTTTTTACCCATTTTTGAGAGGCAGGGGCTACAAGTTTATTTTCCTCCACCGTTTCGTATTGCGCAGGTATGGTAATAATGCGTTTTCCCTCAGGAACCATAACTACAGTAGTCATTACAGTTTCGTAAACAGCGGGTATGGTTTCTGTTTTAACTGAAGCGGGTTTATCCACAACAACCTCTTCTTTCAAATCATACACATTCGGGGCCTGGCAGCGTGCGTAACAATGGCCTACCTGCGCATCAGAAGGATAATCGGGCACAGGTTCTTTATGGCTGGCTGCTGCGGCTTGCTGGTCTTCACGGTTCTTAATGGCCTGGTTATCGCCATTTGTTTTGTCTATATGGTTGGTTTTTGGTTTTGCCACTATAGCTGTAGGCGCCGAAACCGCTTTGGCCTGGTTGACGTGTCCAACTGACGGATGGTTTATACTATTCAGGTCAGCATTGTTGCTTTTAGTCACGGGTTGTTTATTTGAGGGCTTATCCTGTTTGCTTGCAGTGCTGATATGATTGGCAGGTGTAGCAGCGGTTTGCGCTGCAGCAGGAGCGTCCTGAGGCACATTTCGAGGAATAGGAATGTTCTTTCCCCCATCCCAGATAACGGCGTTTGAATCCTGTTTAACGTAATCTTTAAGGTCCGGATTACCGGTGTTAATGAATATCTGAGCTTTCAGCGAGAACGATGAAAATATAGCCAACGCCACAACCAAAACTGTCAATCTATTCATAAGTGTTGTTTAAATGCAAGCGCCAAATTTATACATTATACAAAAACACGGGTAAAAATTTTCAAAGCAATTACAAACAGTTTATCATTGCCATGTTTCAAAAATCACTCAAATGGACAATATTACATCAATTCAGCAACAAATTGAGCATGCCTGGCAAGACCGCAGCCTTTTGCAACAGAAACCAACCCAGGATGCCATCAGGCATATTATAGAGCTGCTTGATAAGGGTTCTATCCGCATAGCCGAGCCCCACGCTGATGGCTGGAAAATTAACGAATGGATAAAAAAAGCCGTGATATTGTATTTCCCAATCCAGCAAATGCATACCATTGAAGTAGGCCCGTTTGAGTTTTATGATAAGATTCCGTTAAAAAGAAATTATAAAGAATTGGGGGTGCGGGTAGTACCTCATGCCATTGCCCGACATGGCAGCTTTGTTGCCAAAGGGGTAATTCTGATGCCCAGCTACGTTAATATAGGCGCTTATGTGGATGAAGGCACCATGGTTGACACCTGGGCTACGGTGGGCAGTTGTGCACAAATAGGTAAACACGTTCACCTGAGTGGTGGAGTAGGAATAGGAGGGGTGCTTGAACCCATACAGGCCGCACCGGTTATAATTGAAGATAATTGCTTCATAGGTTCGCGTTGTATAGTGGTTGAGGGTGTGCGTGTTGAACGCGAGGCTGTGTTGGGGGCCAATGTAGTGCTTACCATGTCTACCAAAATTATTGATGTTACAGGGCCGGAGCCAAGAGAATATAAAGGGTATGTACCTCCGCGTTCGGTAGTTATACCCGGCAGTTATACCAAGGACTTTCCGGCAGGCAAATTCCAGGTACCTTGTGCGTTGATTATAGGAACCCGTAAAGAGTCGACAGATAAAAAAACTTCCCTGAATGATGCTTTGAGAGAACACAGCGTAGCTGTTTGAGAAATTGTGTTCAAGTGCGCAGGTGTTTATGTGTTCAGGTAAAATGGTAATGATAAGGTGAGTAAATTATAATTGTATTATGTATTAATCATAATCATCATAATAAATCAGCGTTCTATTGTATTTGCCTTGGGTAGCAAGTCAAGGTAAAAGAACCCGGTATCGAAATTATCCGTCTCGCCCTTATCGTATTTGCGGTAAACCACTTCTCCTTTTTCAAATGCAACAGGTGTTTTAAAAATAGGGCCATCAAAAACAAAGGAGTGATATTCTCCGTTTTCTCCGCAAGGGTCAACGTTGGGCGGCAGGTCTTTCAGAAAGCTTTCATCAATCAATCTTCCTGCAAATGATTTATCCAGGTATTTTTCATTTACGCAAACCAAAACCGCTTTAAATCCTTTGCTAATAAATTCCTGAACCAATTCAGTAGTATCCCGTTTCCAGATAGGAAACACTCCCTGCATACCCACTTTGGCTAACTGGCCTTCGCGGTAAATTTTCAGGTCTTCCAGAAATATATCGCCGTAAATGGAGTAGTCAATGCCGTTATCTTTAAAACCCTGCATAACGGTAAACATGGCCCGGTTATAATCTTCCATCGATGGCATTTCGGGTAACCTGAGCAATTGCAGGGGTAATCCTATACTGGCGGCCTGTTGTTCCATCAATTCCACCCTTACCCCATGCATACTTACGCGGTTGTAATAATCGTTCACTGACGACATCAGGCAGGCAATGTCAAACTCCTTATTTTGTAATATTTTGTGGAGGGCAAGCGATGAGTCCTTTCCTCCGCTCCAGTTAAATATGGCTTTGTTGCTTTTCATTTTTGTTTACATTGTTAACTCTCAATACAAGCCTCTCCCCGACATCGCTTCGCTTGTCGACTCCCGCAAAAATACGGGATGAAACACCTCTCCATCGCAAGCGATAGAGAGGGGAAATTCAGCGATTAAGTGGCCCCTCTCTATTCGAAGAATGGAGAGGGTGGCCGCACGAAGTGCCGGTCGGGAGAGGCCTGTATTTCGCTTTTGCAAACTAAGCACTTTTATAATTCTATTAAGTAATCTGAATCGGAGAACCGCTCATCTTATTGTTAATATTCCATGAACCAACAATTATCAGTTATTTATTGCTCAATGTGTTGTACATTCGCTGAAATATTAATTTTCCTGAAAACAATCTATTAAAATGAGAACATGTTTAACCCTCGTCTTGTTTTTTTATTGCTTTACTTCTTTAAAGGCCCAGATTACCATTGGCGAAAATGATTTTGCCAATGCAGATGATACTGACAGGGTCAGTATTGCCAATATACCTTCAGGATTAAATTACAAAGCAACCGGCGCCGATACTACCTGGGATTATTCGTTTTTGCAGTGGAGCAGCCAACGGGTTGACGAGCTGTTAAACCCTACTAATACCAATGTCCTTTACGCGCTGTATTTTTCTAACGTATCTTTTAATTCGCGCCGCTCTAACCTGGCAAGCCTCGGAACCCTGGATATCAATATAAGTTCTTTACTCACCGTCAATGCCCTGTATAACTACTTTTACAAAAGTAGCTCATCGTATATCCAACAGGGCCTGGGTATGTCTATCGATAACATTCCAACAGAGGTTTCCATGGGAGCCAAGGATACTTTATACAGATTTCCGCTAAAATATGGCGATGCAGACCAATGTGCATCCAGTTTTAAGATCAACCTGCCTATTATTGGTGGTGTTCTCCATACCCAAACCCGCACAAACCAGGTAGATGGCTGGGGTGTGCTCACTACTCCGTTTGGTACATTCCCGGTAATAAGGGAGTATACCCAGATAGTAGGTTATGATTCGGTTTATATTGATACACTGCATGCAGGCCTTAATGTACCGCTGGTGGAACAACGCGAATACAAGTGGATAGGCAACGGACAAAAAGAGCCTTTGCTGCAAGTTAACACGCAGTATATTCTGGGTATCGAAACCGTCACCTCAATTGTTTACCGCGATAGTGTTCGCAATCGTCCTGTAGTCGTTTCCGGTATTAATGAGCCGTCTGCAAATGATTTATCTTTTAATGTTTACCCTAATCCTGCATCCAATCATTTTCTGATTAGTTATTCAAATGAGGATGAAACCCAACTGATAGTTGCAGATTTAACCGGCAAAGAACTCATGCACAAAACCTTTAACGGGCAATTAGAAACCGTTGATGCTTCGCAATGGGCTAAAGGCGTTTACCTGGTTATGTTAACCAATGACAGACAAACCAGTTTCAGAAAGGTAGTAATAGAATAAAAGGCCCGGATTTCCCGTATTACGTATAATTTGGTTACAAAATTTGCTGCCATGAAAGGTGTAGGCACCGTTTTGTTTATCGCCTGTTCTCTTTTTACAATTGCTCAAAGCCCGGGTAATAAATTTGGTCTTCTCATCAATGGCAAACCTTACCTGGACGGGGATACCATTAATTACAGCGAACTAAGCTGTTTAAACGGTTCTATTGAAGTGACTGACCTTAATACGCAATCCCGGTATTCCTCAATTTCATTTGAATGTGTGGTTAGCATAAAGGATTCTAATTCTGTATGGAAATTTGAAGCCAAACAACTGGATATTCAGCCGGTACATTGCAAAAACTGCTGTAAGGCTTTAGGCATTAAAGAAGTAATATCTTTAATGCACTCGAACGATATAATCGCTATTGATCAAATCCAATATAATAACGGAGATACTACCTTACCGGAGCATTTTATACTTAAAGTTTATTGACTGGTTGCTTATTTACAGTTAAAAAATCTTCCATTTTCTAATTGTATTTATCATAATAAACCTGCCTTTGCCGACAGGTAGGTCAGCTTTTCATCGGCTGTTTTAAAACTGTAGCAGTTAACGCTGCAACGTCCGCCTTTTCAAAATACCCCTGCAATAATTCCTCAACAATCTGCTTTACAGGACGAATAGAATGAACATATTCTATAGAAGGCCCCGCACACCACATAGTTTGGTAGGTGGCCCCAAAAGCAGCTTTTTCAAGGCTCTTCATGCCTTTATAGTAGGTAATCATTTTGGTCCATTTCTTAATGCGCTTGTTGCTGTTCAGCATGCGTTCCAGCCAGTTTTGTTCAGTGCCAATTTGCTTTACATAATCGGTATTAATGATGGTACAAGGCGTGCCCGATAGTTTGGTGGTCATAACAATGTCCTTGGCGCCGTGGCTGACACAGGCCATTTTATAATCTTCCGTAACAGGCGCTTCAACAGAGGCAATAAAAGGGCTGCCTATCGAAATGCCACAGGCCCCTGCATCAATCATCTTTTTCATCTGCGCGCCATTACCTACTCCGCCGGCCGAAATAACAGGCAGTTTGCAACTTTTCTTAATAGCTTTTATCAAATCAACTGGTGCTATTTTACCCGCATGGCCGCCAGCCTGGTTGTTTACACATATTAATGCCTCGGCACCCATAGCTTCTACTTTAGTGGCATAAGCCTCATCAATAACATCGCAGAACACTTTTATGCCAAGCGGCTTGCAGGCATGAATTATCGCCCGTGGCGAACCCAGCGATGTAATAATAAACGCTACCTTATATTCAAGGCAGGTCTTTAACTGCTCATCTAACTTGAGGTTTGATTTATTGGCAATCAGGTTTATACCAAACGGCTTGTCTGTAGCGCTTTTTATTTCATCCAGCGCTTTTCTAAAATCGGCATCTGTTCTATAATTAAGCGCAGGTATGGCCCCTGTAATTCCGGCTTTACATGCCTCTATTATCATTTTAGCATTGCTTACTAAAAACATAGGCGCAATAATTAGAGGGTAATCAATATCCAGCATTCGGGTAAGTTCAGTTTCTATTTTTTGCATCGGAACGTTTTGTTTTGTGAAAATAATAAAAAAGTGTTCAGGTGTTCATGTGTTCATGTGTTCATGTATTCAGGTGCGCAAGTATTCAGGCTTTCAGGTTAAGATGCGAAGGCGTTAATGTTTTATGCCTTGAGGATTGGCAAGGCAACAGTTAGCCCAATGTATTTACCTGAACACTTGAACACCTGCGCACCTGAACAATACAACGCTATTCACCTATAAACAATCGCCTTCTACCGAATTTAAAGAAAAAGACTTGTGGAATTTTCGCTAAGAGTGCATCTCTGTTAACTCAAAACATAATAACTGTTAAGCATTGGCGTTTGATGGCAGGTAAATTACCCTTTAAGAGTGGAAAACGGGGTAATTGCTTTTTTGGGCAAAAATTTTGAAAAGTGAAAATAAGAGATATTTTTACGCTCCATTTCAGAAGGCAAAAAACACAATTTTAATAACTAAAAACGTAAAAAACACATGAGTCAGGCAAGCGCAACAACTCAGAAGAAAGCAGGATTTGACTGGACTATTCTGGTTATTCCGGTATCTTTGGTAGTATCTATCCTATTATTTATTTATGTATTTGGTGCCCCTAAGCACTTTACTACCGAAACAAAAGAAACCCCAATACCGGGCGATGCCTTTGGTATCATTTACAAAGGCGGTTTTATAGTTCCTATTTTGATGACCTTCCTGTTAACCGTGTTTACGTTCTCTATTGAAAGATTCCTGACCATTAACAAAGCACGTGGTACCGGGTCTTTGGAAGCATTTTTGCAAAAAGTAAAGACTGCCCTGCATGGTAACGACATTAACGGCGCCATTGCTGAATGCAATAAACAAAAGGGTTCGGTTGCCAATGTAGTTGTTGAAGGCCTTTACAAATACCAGGAAATGGAAAATAATACTGAGTTTACGCTGGAGCAAAAGGTTCAGCACATTCAGCAGGAAATTGAAGAAGCTACTTCATTAGAGTTGCCGGCCCTGGAAGAAAACCTGCCTATCCTTGCTACTTTGGCTTCAGTGTCAACGCTGGTAGCACTTTTAGGAACCGTATTGGGTATGATACGCGCCTTCTCGGCTATGGCAACTACCGGTAATCCTGACCCGGGAAAACTATCTGCCGGTATATCTGAAGCCTTGATCAATACTGCCATCGGTATCGGTACTTCGGCCCTTTCAATCATCATGTATAACATATTTACCAACATGATTGATAAATTAACTTATGGAATTGATGAGATTGGATACTCTATAGCTCAAACTTTCTCTTCAACAAGGAAGTAATTTTGTTCTAAAAAGTATTAAAACCAGCAAATATGCCAAAGGTTAAAGTTCCCAGAAAGAGTACCGCAGTAGATATGACCGCCATGTGCGATGTATCGTTCCTGCTGCTTACATTCTTCATTCTTACCGCAAAGTTTAAGCCTGAAGAATTAGTAGCCGTTAATATTCCCAATGCCCGTTCAACCAAGCAATTTACAGATGCTATTACCATATTGCTTGATAAAGATGGTAAGGCATACATACAATTGGCAGAAGGCAAAACAAGGCATGAGATGCTGCAGCAATTGATTGACCGCAATGGCGACAGATACCCTGATTTGAAAAACCTGAACGACCACCAGAAGGATTTGTTCGGTAATATTGAAACCTGGGGTGGCCCTATTGCCGATTTGCCACGTGTATTAAACATGAATGGTACTCAATTACAGGCATACCAGAAACACATGCCGGGTATACCTATGGATTCTACCAACAACCAGCTAATGGATTGGGTACAGAGCGCCAGGTATGCCACTGACAACAATATTAAAATTGCCATTAAGAG